>Ga0116186_1004832_pt1 | contig 10836 bp, 8 predicted proteins | sample AD_JPNNA4_MetaG_FD_89806 | JGI IMG/M metagenome (GOLD analysis project Ga0116186, IMG submission 89806) | Active sludge microbial communities of municipal wastewater-treating anaerobic digesters from Japan - AD_JPNNA4_MetaG | ecosystem: Engineered > Bioreactor > Anaerobic > Digestate | place...
AAAGATCTCGGAGGTACTTAAGGTTGGACAGCCCGTACTGGTACAGATTGTAAAGGAACCCATCTCTACCAAGGGATCGCGTCTTACTTCCGACATATCCATAGCCGGAAGGAATATGGTGTTATTGCCCTTTTCGGAAAAGATTAACCTCTCTTCAAAAATAAGACTGAAAGAAGAACGAAGCAGGCTGGAACGTCTTGTACAAAGTATCCTGCCGCCCAATTATGGTCTTATCGTAAGGACGGCTGCCGAAGGAAAAAGAGCGGCAGTCCTGGACACCGAATTGAATTCGTTGATTCATAAATGGGAAGAATCCTGGTCTGTCATGCGAAAGGGAAAAATCCCCTCTCGCTTGTTGACAGAAAACAGCCGTATCACTACCGTCATCCGGGATCTGCTCAACGATACCTTTACCAGTATACATGTCAACGACAGCATGGTATTTGAAGAGGTTTGTTCCTATATTTCCACCATAGCGCCTGAAAAGGAGAAAATTGTAAAACTATACAAGGGAAAAGAGCTCATATTCGATGCGTTTGATATAAACCGTCAGATTAGGAGTTCCTTTGGCAGGGTGGTTCCCCTCAGGCAGGGCATCTATATCATAGTTGAGCATACGGAAGCCCTGCATGTGATAGATGTCAACAGCGGGATCCGCTCAAAGATGGCCAGTGGGCAGGAGGAAAACGCCTTTGAAGTGAACATGGTTGTGGCCGAGGAGCTTGCACGGCAACTCAGGCTCAGGGACCTTGGCGGTATCATAGTGGTTGATTTCATTGATATGGATAACGCGGACCACCGCCTTAAGCTCTACAAAAAAATGCAGGAACTCATGGCGTCTGACAGGGCAAAACACAGCATCCTGCCTCTGACAAAATTCGGCCTCATGCAAATTACCCGTCAGCGTGTACGTCCGGCCATGGAGATCAACACCAGCGAAAAATGTCCAAGTTGCAACGGAACAGGAAAGATTGCACCCAGCCTGTTGTTTACAGAGAACATTGAAAATCAGCTGGCTTTCTTTGCGAATGAAAAGAAACTGAAAAGCGTGATCCTGGAAGTTCACCCCTTTGTAGAAGCTTATCTTGTCAAGGGATTCGTATCAAGAGCCAAAAAATGGTCCAGAAAATACGGATGCCGTCTCAATGTCAGGATTTCCCCCGAGCTGGCAGTCACCCAGGCCAGGTGGCTGGATGATAACAATGAAAAGATAGAGCTTTAAAGCTGATTGAGCGTTTTGGAAAAGGTGTCCTTTAGCGTACAGATCCTGTTGAACACCGGTTTTTCCTTTGTAGTGTCGTAATCAGCAACAAAATACCCAAGACGTTCAAACTGGAAACGGATACGGGATCCGTCCTGTCCACTCACCGCCTGGTTGGCCATGGCCACTGCCTGACTGTCTATGAAAGCCCGTATTATCTTGAGGGATTCAGGATTGAGGTACTCCCTGTAATCCTTATCCTCAGGAATGGATCCCATGTAGGGTTCCAGGAATAACCGGTCAAAAAGACGCACTTCGCCTGCGACAGTATGCTTTGCAGACAACCAGTGTATGGTCCCCTTTACGCTGCGCCAGGTTCCTGTCCCGGGTTTTGTGTCCGGATCAATGGTACAATGAAGTTCCAGGATGTTGCCTTCCTGGTCCCGGATCATATCGTTGCACCTGATAATGTATCCGTATTTGAGGCGTACTTCTCCACCGGGCCTGAGGCGGAAGTACTTCTTGGGAGGGTCTTCCATGAAGTCGTCCCGTTCGATATAGATTTCACGGGAGAACGGTATAAGTCTTTCTCCGGAGCCTGGATCTTCAGGATTGAGGGGGGCTTTCATGAACTCTTCAGCACCTTCCGGGTAATTTGTAATGATTGCCTTCAACGGGTCCAGAACAGCCATAAAACGAGGGGCGGTTTTATTCAACTCCTCCCTTATACACCATTCCATGAGTGAAATGTCAATAACGTTATCCCGCTTTGCGACACCTACTTTTTCTGAAAACAGGCGGATTCCCGATGGTGTATACCCCCTGCGCCTGAGTCCGCAAATGGTTGGCATCCTGGGATCGTCCCAGCCGTTGACCAGTCCTGTTTGCACCAGTTCCAGGAGCTTCCTTTTACTCATAACGGTGTGGGTAATGTTGAGCCTGGCAAATTCATACTGGTGGGATGGAAATATTTCAAGTTTTTCAATGAACCAGTCGTATAGCGGTCTGTGTACGTCAAATTCTAACGTGCACACCGAATGAGTGATCTGCTCAATGGAATCACACTGTCCGTGGGCATAGTCATACATCGGGTAAATGCACCATGCATTGCCGGTACGGTGATGTTCGGCATGAATGATCCTGTACATCAGGGGGTCCCTCATAAGCATGTTGGGATGGCTCATGTCTATTTTGGCACGAAGCACCCTGCTGCCGTCGGGAAATTCACCGTTCCTCATCCTGGTGAACAAATTTGTATTTTCTTCAATGCTCCGGTTCCGCCAGGGACTGTCCGTGCCCGGGGTGGTAATGGTACCCCTGTTCAGGCGAATTTCTTCCTGCGTCTGGTCGTCTACGTAAGCCAGGCCCTTGTTGATCAGGACAAGCGCCCACTGGTACAGTTGTTCAAAATAATCCGAGGCATAGAATTCGTTAGCCCATTGAAAACCAAGCCATTGTATATCATCTTTTATGGAATCAACGTATTCCGTATCTTCTTTTGTGGGATTTGTATCGTCAAAACGCAGGTTGGTCTTTCCACCAAACTTTCTGGCCAGGCCAAAATTCAGGCAAATGCTCTTTGCATGGCCTATGTGCAGGTATCCGTTAGGCTCCGGGGGAAACCTGGTAATGATGGATTTATGCTTTCCCTGAGCCAGGTCTTCCTGGATGATCTCTTCAATAAAGTTCAGTGGGCGTTCCTCTGAAGTCTGTGTGTTTTCTGCGTTCATAAGCCGGGAATATTTGTTGGGCAAAAATAATCATAATAATGTATATTTGCTGAAAATATGATATAATGATTCGCTCAATGACCGGTTACGGTAAAGCCGAAGCTTTATTTTCAGGAAAGAAATTTACCGTCGAGATTCGTTCCTTAAATGGGAAAACTGCAGATATCGGATTTAAAACATCCCAAATACCCAGGGAATATGAACATGACTTGCGTAAAAACCTGATTAACAGGTTGCAAAGAGGCAATATCGATCTTTTCATAGCGGTAGACCAGGAAGTGGCTGATCTGGACAATATTTTCAATGTAGAACTTATCAAGCAGTATTATAAGGAATTGCAGGCCATTTTCAGGGATATTGCCCAGGAAGTCAGTCCTTCAGAACTGGCTGTTTCCCTTCTCAGGTTGCCCGAGGTCAGGGAAGTGCAGAAAAAAGAAGTGGATATTGCCGAATGGCAAGTCCTTGAACAATGTATTTATCAGGCTGCGGACAAACTGGATGAGTTCAGATGCCGTGAAGGGGAAATACTGGGACAGGACCTGCTATCCCATATAGACAACATTGAAAGCCACTTGGTCAAGGTGGGAGAACTTGATCCGGAACGTATAGTATCGGTAAGAAAACGGCTGGAAGACAAGTTGGCCGGACTGGGTGAAGATGCTTCCATTGATAAAAACCGCGTGGAGCAGGAGTTGATCTACTATCTCGAAAAAGCGGATATCAGCGAAGAACGCGTCCGTTTGAGCCAGCATTGCACTTATTTCCGCCAGACTATCGTCCAGGAAGAATATGCCGGAAGGAAACTCAATTTCATTGCACAGGAGATGGGAAGGGAGATTAATACGCTGGGCTCCAAGGCAGCTCATGCCGGCATGCAGCAATACGTTGTTATGATGAAGGATGAACTTGAAAAAATAAAAGAACAGGTACTCAATGTCCTCTAAAAGTATATTTTTTTTGATAGCAGCCTTGCTCCTCACGACCGCTTGCTTAAAGCAGCCGGAAAACACATATACCTATGCTGTGGAAGGAGAGATAAGGAATATTGTAAACTTGCCCGTTGAGGGTATAAGGGTTATAATGAACAGAACATATTCCCTTAAAAACGAAGCAGATACAGCCTATACGGATGCCCAGGGGAAATACCACGTATCCCTAACCGTTTCTCTGCGCCAGCGGATTTTTTTGGTGGACTATTCAGATCCCAGGCTTAAGTACCGGGATACCCTGAGGCGTTTTACATTTGAGGATCAGGGAACACTCTACGATACCATGAGCCTCAAATCACGGAACCAGGTCGACCCCTTTTAGCGGGGGGAAGGAATTTGTTCAGGATATTTTACTGTAATCGGCCCTTCTTTTTCCCAGGATTTCAAGCTGTAACCGCAACATCTTGTTTTTTTCCGAGGCAAGAAGCGGATCGTCATCCAGAATTTTCTGCGCTTCACTTCTTGCCCATTCAAGGATTTGTCCATCCTTGGCCAGGCTGGCTATGTGAAGGTCAAAAGCCAGTCCGCTCTGCGCTGTGCCTTCCAGGTCCCCTGGTCCGCGCAACCGCATGTCTGCCTCGGCAATCTCGAAGCCATTACTGCTTTCGCACATCAGTTTCAAGCGCTGTCTTGCCTCTTTGCTCAGGGCGTTGCCTGTCATAAGGATGCAATATGATTTTTCAGCACCGCGGCCCACGCGTCCGCGCAACTGATGAAGCTGTGATAATCCAAAACGTTCTGCACTTTCAATAACCATCACCGTGGCATTGGGAACATCCACACCCACTTCGATAACAGAAGTGGCAATCAATATCTGCGCATGTCCTCTGACAAACATGTTCATGTCATAAGCCTTGTCTTCGGGTTTCTGTTGTCCGTGAACCACGGCAACTGAATAAAGGGGGGCGGGGAAAGCCATGGTTATGTCACGATACCCTGTTTCCAGGTTTTCATAATCCATTTTTTCAGATTCACGTATCAGGGGATAAACTATATAGACCTGCCTTCCCTCCGTGATCTGTTTTTTCAGGAAGGAATAGACGGCGCCCCTTTTTGAAGAGGGATAGTGAATGGTTTGGACGGGCTGCCTTCCGGGTGGCAGTTCATCAATCACCGATACATCCAGGTCACCGTACAGTGTCATGGCCAGCGTTCTGGGAATTGGCGTGGCCGTCATGACCAGGATATGAGGCGGTGAGCCTTCTGTTTTTTCCCACAGCCGGGCACGCTGCTCCACCCCAAAGCGGTGTTGTTCGTCTATGACGACAAAGCCCAGCTTTTTGAAGGTCACGGTATCCTCTATCAGGGCGTGTGTTCCGATAAGCAGGTGCAAGGACCCGTCCTGCAAAGATTCAAGGAGTGCCTTGCGTTCAGAAGCTTTGGTATTGCCTGTAAGCAACCCCACTTTGATGTTCTGTCCCTTCAGAAAGCGGCTTACGGTATTATAGTGCTGGTTGGCCAGGATCTCTGTAGGGGCCATCATGCAAGCCTGGTAGCCGTTATCTGTTGCAATCAATGAGCTGAGCAGCGCAACAAGGGTTTTTCCGCTGCCCACGTCTCCCTGCAGCAGGCGGTTCATCTGTCGTCCACTCCCCAGATCGGCGCGGATTTCTTTGATGACCCGTTTCTGTGCCGAGGTCAACTCAAAGGGCAACCTTTTGTAACAATTGTTGAAAGACTCGCCCACTGTGGAAAACCGCAGCCCGTCCTCGGCCCTCAGACGGACTGCCCGTTGCTTAAGCAGGCCGAGTTGAATGAAAAACAATTCCTCGAATTTCAACCTTGTTTGTGCAGCCTGGAGGTTTTTCAGGTTCTTCGGGAAATGGATCTCTTCCAGTGCCATGGCCAGGGGCATCAGTTTCAGTTGCTTGAGCATGAGTGGTGTTAGCGGCTCCACTACCTGTCCTTCAACACGGTTAAGGGCCTGGGCAATGAGACGGGAAAAGACTTTTTGGGTAAAACCCTTGTCACGGAGTGATTCGGTGGAAGAATAAACGGCTTGAAGTCCTGAACTTCCCCTCAGGCTCTGGTCATCGGGGATGTCCATATCGGGGTGTACCAGGTTCATCCTGCCATTGAACAAGGTGGGTTTTCCAAAAACAATATATTCCGTGTTCACCTTGATTTTATCCTTGATCCAGCGGATTCCCTTAAAAAAAACGAGGTCAACGGTTCCGGTGGGATCTGCAAAGAGAACCACCAGCCGCTGTTTGCGGGAACCTGCCCCGACGATTTTCATATCCCTGACCTCGCCCCGGATCTGGATAGCTGCCAGATCGGGATCGATTTCACTGATTGAATAGAAACGGGTCCTGTCAATGTAACGGAAAGGATAATGACGGATCAGATCGCCAAATGTTTTTATATTCAAACCTTTTTCCAGTTCCCTGGCACGCCCGGGTCCTACTCCCTGGAGAAATTGTATGTTAGTGTCCCATACAGAAGTCATAGCCATGCAAATATAACGATATCTTGCGTATATTTGCGATATGAGCATACTGGGAAACATACTCTGGCTATTGTTTGGCGGTATCATGATCGCGCTGGAATACATGGTTGCAGGCGTTCTCATGTGTATCACCATCATCGGGATACCATTCGGCATTCAAAGTTTCAAACTGGCAGCTTTTGCACTCTGGCCTTTTGTGAAAACAACAAGGACGGTAGAGTCCGGGACCGGTTGCCTGAGTACGGTGTTGAATATATTGTGGATCTTTCTCGGGGGTATCTGGATTGCACTCAGCCATCTCTTCTGGGGGGTGGTGTTGTGCATCACTATCATTGGAATACCCTTCGGGAAACAACACTTCAAGATGGTCACCCTGGCATTTACCCCTTTCGGGAGGGAAATCATCTACAAAAATTAACTTATCATGCATAAAAAGATAATAGTCGGGCTCACCCAGGGTGATACAAATGGGATAGGATACGAAGTACTGATCAAAGCCCTGGCCGATTCCCGGATCAATGAACTGTGCACTCCCGTGATCTATGGTTCGTCACGCCTGCTGGGGTATTACAAGAAATTGTGCGCAGGGGTGGAAAATTTCAATGTTCATATCACGCAAGCTGCTTCTGAACTTCATTTCAAAATGGTGAACCTGATTCCCTGTGTGTCGGATCAGTTCATAGCCGAACCGGGAAAAATGACACCGGAAGGCGCACAGGCAGCCATGCAATCACTCGGACGCGCCGTAGAGGATCTGCGCGGCGGGAAAATCCAGGTGCTGGTGACAGCTCCCTTTAACAAGCAGGGCGTGAACAGGGAGGGATTTGTTTTTCCCGGCCATACAGAGTATCTGGCCAATGCCTTTGGTGTTTCCAATCCGCTGATGATGCTCTGCAGCCATGGACTGAGGATTGGTGTGGTCACAGGTCATATCCCGTTGAGCCGGATACCTGCGGAACTCACAAAAGATAAGATCGTCAAGAAGATAAAGCTGATGGATAGTACCCTTAAGAAAGACTTTACGATCATGCAGCCCAGGATAGCCGTTCTGGGACTCAATCCGCATGCGGGAGACGGGGGACTACTGGGAACAGAAGAAGAACAGGTCATATTACCGGCCATAGAAGAGGTCAATCGATCAGGGATTCTGGCATTCGGTCCTTATCCTGCCGATGGTTTCTTTGCCGACGCAGGGTACAGGAAATTTGATGCCATTCTTGCCATGTATCACGACCAGGGTCTGGTTCCTTTCAAGGCTTTGTCATTCCGCCAGGGTGTGAATTTTACAGCAGGATTGCCTGTGATCAGGACATCTCCGGATCACGGGACAGCTTACCGCATTGCCGGAGAGGACAAGGCATCTGCAGAATCCATGCTTGCTGCAATCTTTATGGCTTGTGATATCTACAGGACGCGGCGTAGGAATCAGGCCATAACGGAAGGATTGCATGAAGGTTAATATCTATACCGACGGATCTGCCCTGGGAAATCCCGGACCCGGAGGATACGGGGTGATCCTGCAAAGCGGCAGACACTATAAGGAAATTTCAGCCGGATACCGCCTTACCACCAATAACAGGATGGAGTTGATGGCCGTCATTGCCGGCCTGGAAGCACTCAAAAAACACGGAACAGATGTCTGCATCTATTCAGACTCGGCCTATGTCGTAAGGGCTGTTGAAGAAGGATGGCTTCAAAACTGGAAAGCCAGGGATTTTTGCAGGAAAAAGAATGTGGACCTCTGGAAACGTTACCTGGATGTTGCATCAAAACACAAAGTGCGGTTTGTCTGGGTCAAAGGCCACGCCGGTCATCCACAGAATGAAAAATGCGACAGCCTGGCAGTGGCTGCTGCCTCTGCTCCCGTAGAAACCTTGCTGGAAGACCAGGGATTCATTGACGGGCTTTCATTATCGCCTGCAGGGCATCTGGATGAACTACCTGGTTGGAGGAACGACTGATCAGGACAAAATCCGGGGCCCCGTTATCCCAGTAAAAAGGCACCATCCCATGCCGTATGGCAGCTTCTGTAACATACTCCAGATAATGGGAACGGCATTTTTTATGTTCTTTGAGTTCGTCCCCGGTGAGCTGAATCCTGTATAATGCCCCGTATTCTCCCAGGATCACAGGGAATCCTTTATCGGTGAATTTTTTCATTTTGCCGAAGGTTGACTCCACCCAGTCTTCCTGGCCCCAGGATGTTACGGGGCCGGTTGCTACGGAACCCCAGCGGAAATCATACGGTTCATCCTCCTTTAATGCAAATTCATACGGATCGTAGTAATGCACTTCCACCATGAGCCTGTTGGGGGTGGGATCCTGTGGTATGATGAGTGATCTGTAAGCCAGGTCAATATTGGTAAGGTAACTCTGTATGACCAGGTGGCGCTTGAGGTTGCGTCCTCCCGTTTCTCTTACGGCATCTACAAAAGTCTGGTTGAAAGAATTCTGCACAGACAGATATTCAGCCGGCGGGCTGGAAGACCAGTCACCTTCCATATGGACTTCGTTGGAGCCGGCAAAAAGGAGCCGGTCATCATAATCCTTGAAATATGTGGCAATCTGGGTCCAGACGGCGTGGAGCTTTGCGTTGACCTGTTGCCGGCTGCTTTCCCTGGGATCGTTCATCCAGCCGTTGTCCCAGTGGATGTTTATAATGGCAAACATATCATTGACCAGCACATAATTGACAACCTGTCCCACACGCTGCATCCAGGCATTGTCTATCTTGTGTGTGCCCTGGTCTGTAATGTGCACAGACCAGGAAACAGGGATCCTCACCGAGGTGAATCCCGCTTCTTTGACCGCCCTGATCAGGTCTGATGTCACCTTTGGATTACCCCACGATGTTTCACCACCCGTTGCTTCCAGGGAATTCCCCAGGTTCCATCCTATGCCCATGAGCTTTGATAATTCCATGGAAGTAATGTCGCGCATGGCGGGATCTTCGCCGTTATTTTCGCTTTTACACCCGGAAATGAGCAGGCAAAACAGAAGAAGGATTGTGAATGTTTTCATAAAGACCTATCTTTGAAAAGGCAATACTAATGATAATCAAAGATATGAAAAAATGTTTCTTTATCCTGATCACGGGACTTTTATTGATTTCGTGTACACGTACCTTGCTGGTTGACAGTAACAGCGTGACGGTCACCGTGTCTGACAAATCAAAAGTCAGGATCCAACCTGTCAGCCCGCAGATCATCCGGGTGTCCGCTGTTCCTGCACGGGAAAAATTCTCTGCCCGACCCAGCCTGATGCGGGTTCCGGGAGAGACACCCCTGGTCCCGTTCGACTGCCTGGAGGAAGGACAGCGGGTTATAGTAAAGACTGAAGCCCTTCAAGCTAGTGTGAACATACATACGGGTGAAGTGGTTTTCATGGATCCGGAGGGAAACGTGATCCTGCAGGAAAGCCAGGGTGGAGGAAAATCATTCACTCCCATTGAAGTGGAAGGAGACAAGGGATATTCCATCCGGCAGGTTTTCGAATCACCCGCCGATGAAGCCTTTTACGGTCTGGGCCAGCATCAGTCTGACGAATTCAACTACAAGGGTAAAAACGAGACCTTGTACCAATACAACACCAAGGTTTCCGTACCCTTCATCCTATCAAGCAATCATTATGGATTGCTGTGGGACAACAACTCTTTGTCACGATTCGGGAATCCGGAAGACTACAAGCAACTGGACGCGCTGGACCTCAGGGATATTGACGGACAGGAAGGGGCTCTTTCTGCTGTTTATGCCAGCCGAGACGGAAAAACGGAATACCTGCGCAGAAGGGAATCCAGGGTAGATTACACGGACCTTGACAAGGTGAAAAACTTCCCGGAAGGGATCCCCTTCCATAATGCACAGATTATCTGGGAGGGAACGATAGGGGCAAAAGAAAGCGGGATACACCACTTTTTGCTCTACTATGCAGGGTATACTAAGGTTTTTTTTAACGGAGAGGAAGTGGTAGGGGAGCGCTGGCGGACAGCCTGGAATCCGAATAGTTACAAATTCACAGCGGAAATGGAAGCCGGTATTGAATACCCCCTGCGCATAGAGTGGGTACCCGACGGAGGGGTTTCCTACCTGGGCCTTTCGCTCTATACGCCGGTTGATCCCCTGGAACAGGAAAAGCAATCCTGGTGGTCAGAAATGGCCGATATGATTGATTATTATTTTATCTATGGACAGGATAGCGACCAGATCATAAGCGGGTACCGCCTGCTGACCGGCAAAGCTCAGATCATGCCCAAATGGGCCATGGGGTACTGGCAGAGCCGGGAACGCTACAAAACCTCAGATGAGTTACTGGGGGCCCTGAATGAATACCGAAAACGCAGGATCCCCATTGACAACATGGTGCTGGATTGGTTCTACTGGCCTGTAGATTCCTGGGGAAGCCATGAATTTGACAAAGAAAGGTTCCCCGATCCCAAAGCCATGGTTGACAGTGTCCACGCACAGAACG
>Ga0116186_1004835_pt1 | contig 10835 bp, 12 predicted proteins | sample AD_JPNNA4_MetaG_FD_89806 | JGI IMG/M metagenome (GOLD analysis project Ga0116186, IMG submission 89806) | Active sludge microbial communities of municipal wastewater-treating anaerobic digesters from Japan - AD_JPNNA4_MetaG | ecosystem: Engineered > Bioreactor > Anaerobic > Digestate | place...
AACAGCATTGCCATCTGGGACAACCGCAGTACACAGCACTACGCCGTGATGGATTACCCGCCCTGCCACCGCAAGATGGAGCGCGCCGCCATCGTGGGTGACAAACCGTATTGATACCCGATCTGCATTGCCAACTTTTTTTCCAAACTGGAGACACACCATGAACTTTCTTGACGGCCACCTGTTCCCCGAAAACCAGGAGAAACTCGTTATCACGGCAGCGCCCTACGGCCCCGAATGGATTCCATCCGACTTCCCGGAAGATATTCCGGTGACGATGGAAGCCCAGGTGCAGAAGGCGGTGGATTGTTACAACGCCGGTGCCACCGTGCTGCACCTGCACGTGCGCGAGGAGGACGGCAAAGGTTCCAAGCGTCTGTCCAAGTTCAACGAATTGATCGCTGGCGTGCGCAAGGCCGTTCCCGACATGATCATTCAGGTTGGCGGCTCGATCAGCTTCGCTCCTGAGACCGATGGTGCGGCTGCCAAGTGGCTGTCGGACGATACCCGCCACATGCTGGCCGAATTGGACCCGAAGCCGGACCAGGTGACGGTGACCGTCAACACCACACAGATGAACGTGACTGAGCACATGGAAGATGCCGACATCGCCGGGACTTCCATGGCCAGGCCTGAGGGGCGCCGCGCTTACAGCGAGATGATCGTGCCGTCCAACCCCTCCTTTTATGAAGAGCATGTGCGTCGCCTGAGCGCCAGAGGCATCCAGAGTGCTTTCCAGTTCTACAACCTTAACAGTTACGAAACCGTCGAACGGCTGATCCGTCGCGGTGTCTACAAGGGGCCGCTGGTCATGAACTGGGTGGCCATCAGTGGCGGCATGGATGCCCCCAATATCTACAACCTGAGCAACTTTGTACGCGCCATTCCCGACGGCTCCAAGCTGACCGTCGAAAGCAGCATGCGCAACGTGCTGCCCATCAACATGATGGGCATGGCCATGGGCCTGCACCTGCGCTGCGGTATTGAAGACAACCTCTGGAACCAGTCGCGCACCGCCAAGATGACCACGGTGGAGCAAATTGAGCAACTGGTGCGCATCGCGCGCGAATTTGGCCGCGAAGTGGCCACCGGCAAGGAAGCACGCGAAATCCTGAAGATCGGTGTGTTTTACGACACCGTCGAAGAGACCCTGGCGGCCAACGGCTTCTCTCCCAACCGCAACGGCGGCAACCAGGGTTTCCTGCGCAAGGCCGCCTGAGCACTCAGACACCAAAAACAATACCGAGGAGACACCGTATGACCCAAGCAGTGGGAGGCGGTGCCCTGCCTGACGTGCAGGACACCTACTTGATCGGCAAGCGCCAAGCCTGGTTTGCCTTTGCCATGACCTTTGCCCTGATGCTGTTCGATTACATCGATCGCCAGGTCATTGTGTCCCTTTTTCCGCACATCAAGGCGGAATGGAATCTCAGTGACAAGCAGCTCGGCGCGCTGGTGTCCATCATCTCCATCGTGGTGGCCATTGGTGGCATCCCGGTGGCCCTGCTGGCCGACCGCATGAGCCGGGTCAAGAGCATCGTCATCATGGCAACCACCTGGAGTGTGGCCACCATCTCCTGCATGTTTGCGGGCAGCTACGGGCAGCTGCTGGCGGCACGCGCAGTGGTGGGGGCAGGTGAAACGGGCTATGGCTCGGTCGGCGCCGCCCTCATTTCTACCTTGTTCCCGAAACGCCTGCGCGGTGCGTTGCTGGGTGCCCTCTTTGCAGCGGCGTCGCTGGGTTCGGTGCTTGGTGTGGTACTGGGCGGCGTGATCGCTGCCAAATGGGGCTGGAAAGCGGCCTTTGGTGTGGTCGGTGTTCCTGGTCTGGTGCTGGCCCTGCTGTATCTGCTGGTCAAGGACTACAAGACGGTCACGCTCACGCCGCAGCTGGAGCAGGTCACCCAGACGCTGGGTGCAACGCTGCGCCATATCTTCGGTACGCTGGCCAGAACACGCACGCTGCTGTGGGTCTGCGTGGGCGCGGCCATGCAGCTGATCGTTGTGTCGGCGGTCTGGTCCTGGCTGCCCAGCTACCTGAACCGCTTCTACGGCGTGGTGCCCGAGGCAGCGGCCAAGCAGGCTGCGGTGGTGGTGCTCATTGGTGCGCTCGGCAGTGTGGTGTGGGGTTATGTGGTGGACCGACTTGCGCTGCGCCGTCCACGGAACAAGTTGTCAGCATTGGCCGTGCTGTGCCTGATTTCCATGGCCATCTTTTTGACGGCCTTTGCAGGAATGCAGCCCGGGGAGTTGCAATTCAAGCTGGTGCTGTTGGGGGGCTTCTTCATGACCTGCACTGTGGGCGTGGTCTCTGGTGTGGTGATTGATGTGATCCACCCCGGCGTGCGCTCGACAGGCTCGGCCGTGCTCTCGTTGTTCCAGAACCTGTTTGGCCTGGCCATCGGGCCGTTTCTGGTGGGAGCGTTGTCGGATGTGTGGGGCTTGCAACAGGCACTCGCGGTGATTCCCTACTTTAGCGTACTGGCAGCTCTGGCCTTCTTCAGGACCGCACACAGCTACGACGCCGACGTGGCCAAAGTGGCTGGAGTTGCTCTGGCTGTTGCACACTGAACCGGGCCACCATGACACACGCTTCGCTGGATATTGACGTCTACTTTGACCTGATCTGCCCGTGGTGCCTGATTGGCAAACGCCAGTTGGAGAAGGCTCTCGAAGCGTTGGCAAAAGTTCCACAGAGTCCTTCTGTACGCATCCGCTGGCATTCAGTGCAACTGATTCCCGGTGTTCCCGCGCAGGGGCTGGACTTTGGTGCGTTTTATCTGCAGCGCCTGGGCAGTGCAGCCGCGGTGGCTGCCCGCCAGGCCCAGGTTCGCAGCGCTGCGTCCGAGGCGGGGGTGGACCTCCATTTCGAACGCATCCAGCGCTTCCCCAATACGCTGCAGGCGCACCAGATGCTGGCGTATGCCAGCCAGCACCTGGCTGCAGACAGGCTGCATTCGCTGATTGATGCATTGATGTGCGGGTATTTCCAGCGTGGGGCCAATCTGGGCGATCTGGATGTGCTGTTGTCCATGGGCCAGCAGTACGGTCTGGATTCCGACGCAGCGCGCGCATGGATTGCGCAGGGCCAGGGCATTCCAGAGCCGGTACAGGTGCCAGGTGTGCCTTTTTTTGTTTTCAACCAGCGCCTGTCGCTCTCGGGTGCGCAGCCAGCCGAGCGCCTGCTCCAGGCCATGCAGGAGGCATGTCATGTCGCTACCCAAGATTGACGCACTGCGTGGCCGCAGTGAAACCCTGTTTCCTGGCGTGCTCATGAGTATTGTGGTGGCCGCCGCGGCCACCTTTTTGTCCGAGCACTACCACGCCCCTGTCATGCTGTTCGCGCTGCTGCTGGGCATGTCGGTGAACTTCCTCGCCGTCGAAGGGAAATGCAAACCCGGTATCGAATTCACTGCACGCGAGGTGCTGCGCGCCGGGGTGGCCTTGCTGGGCATGCGCATTACCTTCTCGCAAATTGCAGCACTGGGATGGCACCCGGTGTTGCTGGTGCTGGCATCGGTGGTGCTGACCATTGTGGTGTCCATGCTGGTCGCACGGGCCATGGGTTTTCAGACCTTGTTTGGTCTGCTCACCGGCGGGGCCACGGCCATTTGTGGTGCCTCGGCTGCGCTGGCCCTGTCTGCGTCGCTGCCGGCACATCCTGGCAAGGAGCGGGCCACCCTGTTTACCGTGATTGGCGTGTCGGCACTTTCGACGATCGCCATGGTTCTCTACCCCATGGTCGTGCGCTGGTTCGGGCTGGACGCAACACAGGCGGGCATGTTTCTGGGGGCCACCATCCATGATGTGGCTCAGGTGGTGGGCGCGGGTTATGGCATGTCGCAGGAAACCGGAGATACCGCTACAGTGGTGAAGCTCATGCGCGTGGGCATGCTGCTGCCGGTGATCGTATGTGCCGCCATGATCAGTCGTGCACACGGCGGTGGAGCAGGCGACCAGCAAGACGGCAAAAGGCCGCCGCTATTGCCCTGGTTTGCGGTGGGCTTTCTGTTACTCGCCGCGGTCAACAGTACCGGTTGGGTGCCAGTGCCGGTGCAGGGCTTTGCCAATGAACTCTCGCGCTGGTGCCTGGTCATCGCCATCAGTGCACTGGGCATGAAAACCCAGCTCAAGGAAATCGCCACCGTGGGTATCAAACCGATTGTGCTCATGGTGGGAGAAACCGTGTTTCTGGCGGGGCTGGTGCTGATCATGCTGCGCTGGGGCATGTAGCGAAGGAACCAAACCATGAAAGATGCAGAACTTGCTACCGTCCTTATCGTTCCAGGGCTGCGGGACCATGTGCCCGCGCATTGGCAGACCCATCTGGAAAACACCCTGTCGGCTACACGCAAAGTGGTTTCGGTGCCACCGCTGCAGTCGGACAAGCTGAGCTGTGCGGCCCGTGTGGCGGCCATCCAGCGTGCGGTGGAATCGATTGACGGCCCCATTGTGGTGGTCGCGCACAGCGGTGGTGTGGTCATGCTGGTGCACTGGGCACAGCAGTTCCACCGACCGGTTCAGGCCGCTCTGCTGGCCGCACCGCCCGACTTCTCCACGCCGCTCCCGGCGGGTTACCCGACGCTGGCAGACCTGGACGCCAACGGCTGGCTGCCGGTGCCCAGCGTGCGCCTGCCGTTCCCAAGTTGGGTAGCGGCCAGTACCAACGATCCGCTGGCCCGTTTGCCGCGCGTCGAGGAAATGGCCCGCCAGTGGGGGAGCGAGCTGGTGAATGTGGGCGCGGTAGGGCACCTCAATCCGGCTTCCGGATTTGGCCCCTGGAAGCAGGCCGAAGAGTTTGTTGCCTTGCTGGACAAGAGCCTTTCCCTTCGATCCCGCCAATGATTGGCTGCGCGGTATTGCGCATAAACTCGCACTTCGTTTAATGCGCTGAACTAGAAAAAGGATACGGCTATGGACTTTCTCTCACCCTCATTCCTGGCCGCTCTGGCGCAGATCATGCTGGTCAACATCGTGCTGTCTGGCGACAACGCGGTGGTGATTGCGCTGGCAGCCCGCAATCTGCCAGCACAGCATCAGAAGAAGGCGATTCTGTGGGGCAGTGGCGGAGCCATTGTTCTGCGTATTGCGCTGACGGTGATTGCCGTGGAACTCTTGAAGATTCCGTTTCTGCAATGTGTGGGGGGCCTGCTGCTGGTCTGGATTGCAGTGCAGCTGCTGGTCGAAGAAGACGAGGAGGAAAGTGAGCACCATTCCCACTCGGACCTGACGGGCGCGGTCAAGACCATCCTGATTGCCGATGTGGTGATGAGCCTGGACAACACCCTGGCCATTGCGGGTGTCGCCAAAGGGGACTGGACGCTGCTGATCACCGGTCTGGCGCTGTCGATTCCCCTGATCGTGGTGGGCAGTACGGTGATCATGAAGATCATGGACCGCTTCCCCATCGTGGTCTATGTGGGCGCTGCGCTCATTGCCTGGACCGCGGGCGAGATGATTGACTCGGACAAGGCGATTCAGCCGTTCCTGCCTTCCATCTTCCACGGCACGCCCTATCTGGCCATGGTGCTCACGGCGGGTGTATTGGGCTACGGCTGGTGGAGCAACGTCAAAAAGGGCCGCACCGCACATGATGTGCTGGAAGCAGACAAGCATGCGGCGCAGCGGATCGAGGACAGGATCGACTGATCTTTCACTTCAGCGCACCATTGCCACGCCCTTGATCTGGGCGTACAGCGCAACACCAGGCGCTAGCCCCAGGCGGCGCGCCGAGAGCTGGCTGATGCGCGACAGCAGGCGCGTGGTATTGGCGGTCGTGCCTTGCCCTGCGTTGCCCACCTGCAAACCCAGCAGCACCTGGCCAGGGCCGTCGTCGACCATATCCACCACCGTGGCCGGCAGGATGTTGAGCACGCTGGTCTGTTCCGGCTTTTGCAGCGACACGCTCACGTCGCGCGCCTGGATGCGGATGCGTACCGGTGTACCCGTGGGCAGGGGCGTGGTGCGGGTCTGGGGCAGCACCAGGCGTCCCCCGTCAAATTCAAGCATGCACATGAGGTCCGAGGGCGCGTGGCCACAGATGCGCGCTGCAATCAGGGCAGCGGCCCCGTCACCATGCGCAAGCGGCAAGTCCAGACGCGCCATCAACTCGATCACCGGACCGCTCTCCCGCACCCGGCCATCCTCCATCAGCACCACCTGGTCGGCCAGGCGCGCGAGCTCGTCAGGCGAGTGCGTTACGTATAGCACCGGAATGTCCAGCTGGTCGTGCAGCTGCTCCAGCCAGGGCAGGATTTCTGCCTTGCGCTGCGCGTCCAGCGCAGCCAGGGGTTCATCCATCAGCAGCACCCGCGGGCTGCTGGCCAGCGCGCGGGCAATGGCCACCCGCTGGCGCTCACCGCCCGAAAGTTGATGGGGCATGCGCTCCAGCAGGTGCGCAATGCCCAGCAGATGCAGGCCCTGGTCCCAGGCGTGGCGGCGCTGGTCTGCTGGGGTGCGGTGGAAGCCAAACTTCAGGTTGTCCTGCACGCTCAGGTGATCGAACAGGCTGGCTTCCTGAAACACATAGCCCAGTGCGCGCAGGTGCACCGGGCGAAACACGCCGCGTGCGCTGTCCTGCCAGACATCTCCTCCTGCACAGACCTGGCCAGCTGCTTCCCGCTCCAGTCCGGCGAGTACGCGCAGGAGGGTCGTTTTGCCTGAGCCAGAAGGCCCGAAAAGTACGGTCACGCCCTTGCCGGGCAATCGCATGTTCACATCAAGCACGAAGCCCGTGCGTTGCAGCCGGGTCTGGATGTGCAGCCCGGCACTGGCGGGTGGGTCGGACATCATGCTGCGAACTTCATGCTGCGGTTGTTGTAGATATGCAGGGCCAGCAAGGACACAAAGGCAAAACCCAGCATGACCGCCGCCAGGCGGTGCGCATCGCCGTACTCCATGGCTTCCACATGGTCGTAGATCTGTACCGACACCACGCGGGTCACGCCAGGGATATTGCCGCCAACCATCAGCACCACACCAAACTCACCCACCGTGTGGGCAAAACTCATGATCGCGCCTGTGACCAGCCCGGGCCTGCAAAGCGGCATCACCACGCTAAAAAAAGTGTCGAATGGTGAGGCACGCAGGCTGGCTGCCACTTCCAGCGGGCGTTCGCCCATGGCCTCCATGGCGTTCTGCAACGGTTGCACCATGAACGGCAGCGAATAAAACACCGATGCCACCACCAGTCCGGGGAAGGTAAACGGAAGGTGCCCCAGACCCAAAGATTCGGTCCAGTGTCCCACCGGCCCATGGGGTCCCATGGCTACCAGCAGATAGAACCCCAGCACCGAAGGTGGTAACACGATCGGTAGCGCGACCAGCGCGCTCAGGGGAGTCTTGAGCCAGGAACCGGTGCGCGCCAGCCACCACGCAATGGGGGTACCCACAAGCACGAGGATGGCGGTGGTGAGTGTGGCGACCTTGAGCGTGAGCCAGATGGCCTGCAGGTCGGATGCGGTCAGGAGCATGGGCAGGTGGAACTCATATGTCGTAGCCGTAGGAGCGGATCAGATCTTTGATGTTGGGGCTTTTGAGCAGCCTGATGAATGCCTGTGCGGCCTCATTGCCTGCTGCACGTTGCAGCACGACAGCGTCCTGCTGGATCGGGCTGTATAGCGATTTCGGAATCACCCACATGGAACCACTCTTGAGTCTGCCGCCTTCGAGTACCTGCGACATGGCGACGAAACCCGCGTCAGCGTTGCCCGTGTAGACGAAATTGAAAGCCTGTCCAATGCTTTCGCCCTGTACCAGCTTCGGAGTGAGCGACGCGGTCAGTCCCAGTTTGTTTATGGCTTCAATGGCTGCGGCCCCGTAGGGTGCGGTCTTGGGTGCGGCGTAGGCCACCTTGCGCAGGCTGGCGCTCCTGAGTACCTCGCCTTTGGCGTCCACCTTGCCGGTGTCCGCCGACCACAGCACCAGCTTGCCGGTGGCATAGGTAAAACGGCTGCCGGGCAGCGCATACCCTTCTTTCTCCAGTGCATCGGGTGTTCGGGTATCGGCGGCGAGCAGCACATCAAAAGGTGCTCCGTTCCTGATCTGGGCGTAAAGCTTTCCGGTCGAACCCAGAGTGATCTGCAACTGGTGGCTTGTGGTTTTTTCCAGTATGGCCGCTATGGCCTTGATCGGCTCGGCAAAGTTGGCTGCAACGGCTACCTGCACTTGTCCGGCCAGCGCTGCGCCCTGGCTGATGGCCAGAACGCCAGACCCCAGAATCTTGAACATCCACCGCATCACAGGACTCCTGAAAAACGCTATTCCAAAAAGGAATAGCGAAAGTATATAGTCATGGCCCATGACTCCAAAAGCTTTTTCCCTGAATGCGCTGGGACAGGAGAGCGCGGACAAGCGCATCGACATCCTGCGCCTGATCGGATTGACCGGCTCCATTTCGGAAGCAGCCCGCCAGGCCGGCATCAGCTACAAGGCGGCCTGGCAGGCCATTCACACGCTGACCAATCTGGCAGGGGTGGAACTGGTGGACCGCGCCGTGGGGGGGGCGGGTGGTGGGGGGGCGCGGCTTACGGTTGCGGCGGAACAATTGCTGGATGCGGCGGTGCAGATGGAGCGTGCACGCCAGGAGGTGCTGGCGCGCTTCAGCGCTGGTGCAGCGCAGGCGGTGGCGGGTGCAGGCTTGCGCACCAGCATGCGCAACAACCTGCGTTGCGTGGTGCAGTCGCTCGACGGGCTGGAATCGGGCGACCTTCTGGTGCGTGTGGTCCTGCAATTGCCGGATGGTGCACAAATGGTCTCCAGCATTACCCGCGAAAGTTCGGAGCTGCTGGACCTGCAGCCGGGCAGGGCGGTGCTGGCCTTGTGCAAGGCGACTGCCGTGAAGGTGTCGGCTGTGCCCAGTGCGGGGGCGCCATCCGCCTGGCAGACCGTGCAAAAAGAAGGCGCCAACTGGGTGACAGGCAAGGTGGACAGGGTCACGCGTGGTGTGCACAGCGATGAAATCGTTCTCACACTGGCCGGTGGCCAGCAACTGGTCGGGTTCGCAGCGCGGCCCAACCGTCTGCGCACCGGGAGTCTGGCCCGGGCTGACATGGCCGAAAACGCAGTGGTGCTGGCGCGGGTGTGAGCCTGCTTTACATGCCGTTCACACGGCCAGTGCAGACTGCGGTCCAGGCAACTTGCATGGAATGAATGTATGGATATAGATACGCTTGAAATCGTGGAGCAAGCCAAAACGGCCCATGGCCCGCGCGCGAAAGCATGGCTCAATCCGGCTGTGGCCATTACGGTGGCCTTGCTGGCCACTTTCATGGGCATCTGCAAGGTCAAGGACGACAACATCGTCCAGGCCATGCAACAGGCGCAGGCGGACAAGCTCGACCACTGGCAGTTCTACCAGGCCCGCAATATCCGCGAAGAGGTGGCCAAGTCCACCCTGGTGCAACTGCGTTTGCAGGCCCTGAACGCAACGCCAGCACAAAAGGCCGCGTACCAGGAGCAGATTGCCGTCTACGAAACGCTGGCCAAAAGCCAGGCGCAAAAGAAAGACGAGTTGAAGGCGCAGGCCGAACAGGACCAGTCCACCTATGATGCCCTGAACTTTCGGGACGACCAGTTTGATCTGTCTGACGCGCTGATTGCCATTGCCATCTCGCTGCTGGCGGTGGCTTCGCTCACCGAGTTGCCATGGCTGTACCTGCTGGCACTGGTGCCGTCGGGCTTTGGTGTGCTGATGGGTGCAGCCGGACTGGCGGGATGGAATATCCACCCCGATGCTCTGATCAAACTTCTGAGTTAAGCGTCAGGCCTGTCGCTGCGGCTGCAGCAGCACAACCAGTGCCCCGGCACCGCCTTGTGCGGGCTGGGCCTGCACAAAGGCCACGACTTCGTTCTTTTGCACCAGCCAGCGGTGCACCTTGTCCTTGAGCACCGGTGTTTTTCCCGGTGAGCCCAGCCCTTTGCCGGTGACCACGCGCACGCAGCGTATGCCCTGCCTGTGCGCATCGCGGATGAAGGTGGTCAACGTCTCACGGGCTTCTTCGGTGCGCAGCCCATGCAGGTCCACCTGGCGCTGGATGGCCCATTTGCCGCGGCGCAGCTTCTGCGCCACATCCGGTCCCACCCCGGGACGGCGAAAACTCAGGCGTTCGTCGGTATCGAGCAGGCTGCTGACATCCACTTCGTCGCTGATGGCTTCCTGCAAGGCAGCCGCTTCGTCACGCTGCTTCTGTTTCGGGATAGGGGCCGGTGGTGTGGGCGGCAGGTGGGCACGTTGCCTGTCGGGCAGGACGTTGACCGCGCCCACCGCTGCCTGAAACAGGTTGCGCTGTGCGGCCTGGCGCTTGGCCTCCAGCGCCTGTTGCGCTGCTTCAGCGGCTTCGCGCTGGGCCTGCGCGTCAATCTGCTTTTTGACCAGCTTCAGGTCAGCCAGCGAGGTGACTTTCATACCAGCCCCAGTTCCGCCATGGACAAGGCTTGGCCCGGTGCCACGATGATGTGGTCGAGCACCCGCACGTCCACCAGTGCCAGCGCGGCCTTGAGTGTTTGGGTTAGTGCTTCGTCGGCGCGGCTGGGTTGCACCGTACCGCTGGGGTGGTTATGGGCCAGCACCACGGCAGCGGCCTGGTGGTGCAGGGCGTGGATCACAACCTCGCGGGGGTAAACCGACGTTTGGGTCAAAGTTCCCCGAAACAGCTCTTCCAGCGCCAGCAAGCGGTTTTGTGCATCCAGAAACAGCACCGCAAACACCTCGTGTGCACGCGCCGCCAGGTGCAGTTGCAGGTAGTGTTTGACGGCGGCCGGATCGGCCAGCACGGTGCGTTCCTGCAGTTGCTGGGCCATGGCGCGGCGGGCGAGCTCCAGCACCGCTACGATCT
>Ga0116186_1004841_pt1 | contig 10825 bp, 9 predicted proteins | sample AD_JPNNA4_MetaG_FD_89806 | JGI IMG/M metagenome (GOLD analysis project Ga0116186, IMG submission 89806) | Active sludge microbial communities of municipal wastewater-treating anaerobic digesters from Japan - AD_JPNNA4_MetaG | ecosystem: Engineered > Bioreactor > Anaerobic > Digestate | place...
CATCAGATTGACGACGGCCGGCATGGCGTTGAGCAAGCTCAGCTGAAAGGCATTGGCCCCCAGACGTGTGGCGTAGACGGCCACGAAGGCAATGGCGCTGCCGTTCAGCACGCCAAACCAGGCGATGTCGAGGATGAGGTGGTTGAAGTTGGCGCGGTGTTCGGCCGGAACCGGCCGCGCGCGCGTGGAAGCAATGGAAATCGTCATGGCGTTGTGGTTGTTGGCCCCGCTAGAAGTGGCCCCGTTTAACCTCTGTATTAGATATACATCTATGCTACCATATTATAACCCCCTGGCTGTAAGCTGAGTTACATGCGGCAGATAAGCGTTGCCGGCGTAGCCATAGCGTCGGCCGGCCGTCGAGAAGTAGGCCGGCCGCGCCCCCGCGCCCCTCGAAAGTTGCCAACCCTACACGTCTATGCTACACTTCCGGTCGTTGTTGAGGGATAGTTTAACGGCAGAACAACGGACTCTGACTCCGTGAGTCGTGGTTCGAATCCACGTCCCTCAGCTCGGTGAGGTGGGCTGTAGAGCGATCTACAGCCCTTTTTGGTATCACACCATGAACATCCGCCCCGCCCGCCCGGAGGACATCCCCGGCATCCTCGCTCTGGTAAACGAACACGCCCGCCGCGGCGATCTGCTGCCGCGCACGAGTGACTCCATTGCCGACACCCTGACGGACTGGCTCATCGCTAAGGACGACGCGGACGAGATCATCGCCTGCGGCTCGCTCTATGCCTATTCGCCGGGCCTGGCGGAGGTGCGTTCGCTGGCCGTCCACGACCGGGCCAAGGGCGGTGGCTGGGGCAGCACGCTGGTCAAGGGACTGATCATCGAAGCCCGGCGGCGCGGCGTCATCACCCTCTTTGCCCTCACGCGCGCCGTGAGTTTCTTCCAGCGCGCTGGCTTCCAGGTCTCTGACCGCCAACGTTTTCCGGAGAAAGTCTGGCGCGATTGCGTCAACTGCCCGCTGATCGATCGTTGTGACGAGACGGCCGTCGTGCTACACTTGGCCCTGCCGTTGGCCGCTTCCCACAGGCCGCCGGCGACCGAGCGCCGCCCACTCGTCCACCAGCCTAGCCCCAACGCGCGTCCAATGCAGCCAAATCATCAAGGAGAAAAAACAATGTCGTCAAAGCCGGCTGTCCGCAAAGTCGTCCTGGCCTATTCCGGCGGCCTGGACACATCCGTCATCGTTCCGTGGCTACGCGAAAACTACGACTGTGAGGTCATCTGCTTTTGCGCCAACATTGGCCAGGGCGACCATGAGTTCGATGGCCTGGAGGCCAAAGGCCTGGCCAGCGGCGCGAGCAAGGTCATCATCGAAGATTTGCGCCACGAGTTCGCCAAGGACTTCCTCTTCCCCATGATGCAGGCCGGCGCGGTCTATGAGCGCCGCTACTTGCTGGGCACGTCCGTCGCCCGGCCGCTCATTGCTAAATGGCAAGTCGCCGTGGCCGAGGCCGAGGGAGCCGACGCCGTGGCCCACGGCTGCACCGGCAAGGGCAACGACCAGGTGCGCTTTGAACTGACCTACAAAGCGCTCAATCCGACACTGAAGGTTATCGCCCCCTGGCGCGAGTGGAACATCCGCTCCCGCGAGGACGCCCTGGCCTACGCCCGCGCCCACAACGTCCCCGTTACCCAGACCGAGAAGTCGATTTACAGCCGCGACGCCAACATGTGGCACCTGTCTCACGAGGGCGGCATCCTGGAAGACCCGGCCAATGAGCCGGAAGAGTCGATGTACCAGCTGACCACGTCGCCGGAGGATGCGCCCGACGAAGCCGAGATCGTCGAGATCGTCTTCGAGCAGGGTGTGCCCGTGGCCGTCAACGGCGTGCAGTTGCCGCCGGCCGCCATCGTGCAGACGCTCAACCGGCTGGGGGCCAAGCACGGCATCGGCCGCATCGACCTGGTGGAGAACCGCCTCGTCGGCATGAAGTCGCGCGGCGTCTATGAGACGCCCGGCGGCACGATCCTCTACGCGGCCCACCGCGAGTTGGAATCTCTCTGCCTCGACCGCGAGACGTTGCACTTCAAGGAGCAGATGGCTCTGCGCTACGCCGAGCTGGTCTACTACGGCATGTGGTACCACACCCTGCGCGAGAGCCTGCAAGCCTTTGTCACGGAGTCGCAGAAGTCGGTCAGTGGCTGGGTGAAGTTAAAGCTCTACAAGGGCAATGTCATCGTCGCCGGCCGCTATAGTCCCGAGAGCCTCTACCGGGAAGACTTCGCCACCTTCGGCCAGGAGGATGTCTACGACCAGGCCGACGCCGAGGGTTTCATCACCCTGTTTGGCCTGCAAATGAAGGTCAAGGCGATGATGGAAGTCAGCGACGGCGGGCGCACGCGCTACGCCGCGCCCGACTATAGCGTCTTCAAGCGCGACTGAGGCCGATCATGGAATTACCCTTCGTCCGCCCCCTGCCCGACGGCAGCGCTACCTCGCCCCGCGGCTTTAGGACCGCGGCTGTCGCCGCGGGCATTAAGCCGTCCGGCCGGCCCGACCTCGTTCTGGTGGTCAGCGACCGGGACTGCGCCGCCGCCGGCGTCTTTACGCGCAACCGCGTCGCCGCCGCGCCAGTGCTTCTCGACCGCGCGACGCTGGCCGCCGGCCGCGCCGCTCTGCGCGGGGTGATCATCAATGCCGGCAACGCCAACGCCTGCACCGGCGCGCCCGGCCTGGCCGACGCCCGCGAGATGCAGCGGCTGGCGGCCGAGGCCGTTGGGGCGCGGCCGGAGCAATTCCTGGTCATGTCCACCGGCGTCATCGGCGTACCCCTGCCGATGGCGCGGGTGAGGGCGGGCGTGGCCGCAGCCGCGCCCCTACTGGCGGCCGAGGGCGGCCCCGCGGCGGCCGAGGCCATCATGACCACCGACACGCGGCCCAAGCGCGCCGCCGTCGCGGTGGAACTGACCGGCGGGCGCGTGCGCCTCGGCGGCATGGCCAAGGGCGCGGGCATGATCCATCCCGACATGGCCACGCTGCTGGGCCTGCTGACCACCGACGCCGCCATTGCCCCGGACGATCTCGATGCCCTGCTGCGCGACGCGGTGGCCGGCAGCTTCAACGCCATCAGCATCGACGGCGACACCAGCACTAACGACACGGTGCTGCTGCTGGCCAACGGCGCAGCTAACGTGGGTTTGAGCGACGCGGAGAGCCGGGCGCGCTTCGCCGCCGCCCTGACCGATCTCTGCGTTCAACTGGCCCAGATGATCGTCCGCGACGGCGAAGGGGCCACACGCGTCGTCACCGTGCGCGTCACCGGCGCGGCCTCAGCCGCCGACGCCCGCCGCGTGGCCGATACCATCGCCACCTCGCCCCTGGTTAAGACCGCCTTCGCCGGCGGCGACCCCAATTGGGGCCGCATCCTGGCGGCGGCGGGGCGCAGTGGCGCGGCCATCGAGCCGGAGCGCCTGGCCCTGTGGGTGGGCGCGCCGGGCGCGGAGCCGCTGCAATTGGTTCACGCCGGCACGCCCACCGCCTTCGGCGAAGCCGACGCTGCGGCGGTCTTTGCCCGGCCGGAGTTCACTGCGCACGTGGACCTGGGTCTCGGCGACGGCGAGGCCACCTTGTGGACGACCGACCTGACCCACGAGTACGTCACCATCAACGCCGACTATCGCACTTAAGAGACCGGGGAGCTGGGGTGCAGGGGCGCAGGGACGAGTTCTATCCCCCCTGCTCCCCCGCTCCCCGGCTCCCCGCACATGCAGGGGAACCCATCATGACAAAGCTCTGGGGCGGCCGCTTCGCCGGCCAGACCGACGCCCTCGTCCACCGCTATAACGCCAGCATCGGCTTTGACATCCGCCTCTACGACGAGGACATCAGCGGCAGCGTCGCCTGGGCGCGGGGGTTGGCCGATGCCGGGCTGCTGACGGCCGAAGAACACGATACGCTGCTGCTGGGACTGGAAGCGGTGCGGGCGGAGTTCGCCGCGGGAACGTTCGTCGTCGCCCTGGAAGACGAGGATATCCACTCAGCCGTTGAGCGGCGGCTGACCGAGTTGGCCGGCCCCGTCGGCGGCAAGCTCCACACCGGCCGCAGCCGCAACGACCAGGTGGCGACCGACTTCCGCCTGTGGATCATGCGCGCCAGTGACCGCCTGACCGAGGCCGTGGCCGAGACGCAGCGCGCCCTGATCGACAGCGCGGCCGCGGCTATCGACCTGCCCCTGCCCGGCTACACCCACCTGCAACACGCCCAGCCGGTGACGTGGAGCCACTGGGCGCTGTCCCATTTCTGGCCGCTGGCGCGCGACCGGGCGCGGCTGGCGGCGGTGCGGCGGTCGGCGGCGGCCCTGCCGCTGGGCGCGGCGGCGCTGGCCGGGACGGCCTTCCCCATCGACCGGACGGTGTTGGCAACACGGCTGGGCTTCGACGCTATCGCCCCCAACAGCCTCGATGCCGTCAGCGACCGCGATTTCGCCGCCGAATTCCTCTTCGCCGCGGCCCTTCTGGGCGTCCACCTCAGCCGCCTGTCCGAGCAGCTCATCCTCTTCAGCAGCGCCGAGTTCGGCTTCGTCCGCCTCGACGATGCCTATAGCACCGGCAGTAGCATCATGCCGCAGAAGAAGAACCCCGACACGCTGGAACTGACGCGCGGCAAGAGCGGCCGGCTTATCGGCCACCTGACCGGCTTCCTGGCGACGCTGAAGGGACTGCCGTCGGCCTATGACAAGGACTTGCAGGAGGACAAGGAGCCGGTTTTCGACGCCGCCGACACGCTGGAGTTGGCCCTGCCGGTGATGGCCGGGCTGCTGCGGACGATGACGCTGCGGCCGGAGCGCATGGCGGCGCAGTTGGAGGCCGGGCTGCTGGCGACGGAGTTAGCCGACTACCTGGTGCGGCGCGGCCTGCCCTTTCGCGAGGCCCATCATCTCGTCGGCCAGGTCGTGCGCCGGGCCGAGGAGCGCGGTGTCTCTCTGACGGAGTTGGAAACCGATGAATTGGCGGCCATCAGCCCCCACTTCGGGCCAGACACGGCCGGTGTGCTGACGGTTCCGGCAGCGCTGGCCGCCCGCAACGTGCCCGGCGGCACGGCCGTCGCGGCGGTGCAGGCGCAGTTGGCTGCGGCGCGCCGGTTAGTAGGCCAGGGCGACGAGCAGGACAGCCAGTAGGCCGAAGCCCGTCTCCAGAAGGCCGAGGACGACGGCCGAGAAGCTGCCCCGCCAGGGCGACAGTCCCCACGCCGCCCGCGCCAGCAGGATGCCCACGGCCAACACGGCCGTCCACGGCAGCCACGCCGCCCATACCAGCGCCGCCACCGCCAGCAAAGCTGCTACGTGGCTGAGAATGACCGCCGGCGTGCCCTCCCCCGGCGCGGCCGGGCGGCCCTTGTCCAGCCGCAATCGCGCGCGGATGAACAGCACCGCGGGCACTGCCCGGGCCACCATGAAACCCCACAGGGCCAGCGCCGGCGTCCACGCCCAGCCGTCGGCCACAGCAATGGCGGCAACGATGGCGGCGAAGGCCACCGGCGCGGCCAACTCCGCCTGCCACGAGCGGCCCGGCCGCTGGTCATAGACGGCGAACAGGCCCAGCAGCGGCGCGGCCACGACCAGGGGCACGAATGGTCGCCAGCCACCCAACACCAGGGCGACCGCGAAGCCGGCGGCGGCTACAGCGGCGTAGATCAGCAGAAAGCGCCGCGCCAGAGCCGTGCGCGCGTAGCTGCGCCCGCGCCGGCGGTCGGTCAGAGTGACCTTCAGCGGCCGGTTGAACAGGAACACGCCCACGGCGGCGACGGCCAGCGCCAGCCCGGCCCACGATGGCGCGGCCACCAGGCCAAGCACAATCGGCTCCGACACCAGGCTATAGCTGCCCTTCTCGGCCGGCAGAGCGACACTGCGGACCAACGCACGGCCAGTGTCGCCGGGCGCGCGCGCCGATGGAATGGAGTTACTCATCAAGCTTAAGACGGTAGACCACGGGCAGACGGGCGACAAACGGGCAGGCAGCCATGCCGGCGCAGGAGCCACAGCCCCCACCAACGGACATACACCCGCATCCACCGGCGCAGGACTTAGCCGTGCCGCTGTCGGTGACCAGCCGCCCCTTGCGAACCCAGTGCTGGAGCATGCCGTCAAGCACGGCCACGTCTACGTTCAACTCCCGGCCCAGCTCGGCCAGGGTGATGGGGCCGTCGGCGGCCTCCACCAGGCGTAGCAATTCACGCAGCATCATCCCCCTCCCCACAGGCGGCCGAGTTGGAAGACCGTCAGAGCCGCCAGCCAGGCAATGGCCAGCTGCCCGAACAGGCTCAGCCACATCCAGCGCGCGCCCAGTTCGTGGCGCTCGGCGGCCACAGCGGCCATGCACGGCGTGTAGAGCAAGACAAAGACCATGAAAGCCAGTCCGGCGGCGGCGGCGTGACCGCCGCTGCTTTCGTCGAAACTGGCGCGCAGAGCGGTCGAAAGCGCGGCGTCGTCCCCGGTTTGGCCGGCCGTCAGGTTGATGCCGACCAGGCCGGGAATGGCCCGCAGCGTCTCGACGACAGCGCGGCCGAACGACGTGACGATTGCGACCAGGTCGCCGGCGAAGGTCGTCGCCTCGGCCCCGTCAGGGGCGGGTGCCACATCGTGGATTTGCGCCAGCGTGCTGACGACGACTTCCTTGGCTACTAACCCGGTCAATAGCGCCCCGCCGGACTCCCACGAGCCAAAGCCCAGCGGCCGTAGCGCCGGCGCGGCCAGCGCCGAGACACGGCCGAAGGCGCTTGCGGACATGGGCGTGTTGGCAAACGTGCCCGCGCCGCCGAGCGGAATGGCCGTCAGCAGCCAGATGGCCAGCGTCATCATCAGGATAAGCGAGGCGGCGTGTTGCAGGAAAGCGCGCGTACGCTGCCACATATGGAAGCCGATGCTGCGGGCGTTGGGCAGCCGGTAGGGTGGCAGTTCCATCACCAGACCAGCCTCCACCGTCGCCGGCAGCAGCGTGCGCTGTAACAGCAAACCCACGCCCAGAGCTACGACAATACCCAGCACGTAGAGGCCCAGGATAACTAGCCCGGCGCGCGCGGGAAAGAAGATAGCCGCGAAGAGGACGTAGACCGGCAGCCGCGCCCCGCAACTAATGAACGGCACCAGCAGCCCGGTCAGCACGCGGTCGCGCTGATTGGTCAGCGTGCGTGTGGCATAGATGGCCGGCACGGAGCAGCCGAAGCCGACCATCAGCGGCAGGAAGCTGCGCCCCTGCAAGCCAATGCGCTTCATGAGGCGATCCATGACAAACGCCCCGCGGGCCATGTAGCCCGAATCTTCCAGCACGGCCAGGGCGAAGTAGAGCGCCAGCAGCACGGGCACAAAGGCCAATACGCTGCCGACGCCGGCCAACACCCCATCAACGGCCATCGAGGCGACCCACGTCTGCCCCAGCCCCAGCGCGCCCAACGCCGCCAGCATCCAGCGACTGAGCGGGCCGGTCAGCACTGCGTCGAGCCAATCGACCCAGGGCGCGGAAAGGTCGGTCGTCACCTTGAAGACCAGCCACATGGCCGCCAGGAAGAGCGGGATGCCCAGCAGGCGGTGGGTGGCGAAGCGGTCGATGCGGTCGGAAAGGGTCAGCACGTCCGCACGTTCGGCGTGCATGGCCTGGCCGACGAGAGCGTGAATCCAGGCGTAGCGGCGGTCGGCCATCACGGTGTCGGCGTCCTCGCCCAACGCGGCTTCCAGCTGGCCGCGCGCGTCTGCCGCCGTGGCAAGCACCTTTGCTCCGCCGGCGGCCGCGGCCACCTTGGTGGCCATATCGGCATCATCCTCAAGCAACTTGATGGCCAGCCAGCGGGCCGGGCAGGTCAGCGGCAACTGCGCCAGCGTGGCCACAAGCCTGTCGATCTCGGCTTCGACGGCCGGGCCATAATCGAGACGAAACGGCGACCGGGGCACGACGGCGGCCGCGGTGACGGCGGCGACGGCATGCTCCAGCCCTTCGCCGCGCCGGGCGGCCATAGGCACCACAGCCGCGCCCAGCGCCTCGCTCAGCCGGGCCACGTCGAAGTCCAGCCCCTGCCGCATGGCCACGTCGATCATATTGAGCGCGATGACGCTGGGCGTCTCCAACTCCAACAGTTGCACGACCAGGTAAAGGTTGCGCTCCAGGTTGGCCGCGTCGACGACGGCCAGCACGACATCCGGCCGCTCGTCGAGGATGAAGTCGCGGGCGACGACCTCCTCCAGCGAGTAAGCGCTGAGGCTATAGGCGCCGGGCAGGTCGGTGATGTCCAACCGCAGCGCGTCACGCACCAGAATGCCGGTCTTCTTCTCGACCGTCTTGCCCGGCCAGTTGCCGACATGCTGCCGCGCGCCGGTCAGGGCGTTGAAAAGGGTTGTCTTACCCGCGTTGGGATTGCCAGCCAGGGCGACGGAGACGGCGCGCACGGCCGGCGCGGTTGCAATGGTCATCATGGGAGGATCGGTAAGGGTTTGCGGAGGGGATGGGCGTCACTTGCCGTCGGCCCGGCTGTCCATCTCCACCCACAGATTGTCAGCCAGGTCGCGTCCCAGGGCCACGCGCGAACCGCGCACGGAGATCAGCATTGGCCCGCCGTTGTCCTGGACGACGCGCAACTCGACGCCGGGCGTCAGGCCCAGTTCCAACAGCCGGTGGACAATGCAGCGGTCGACCTGCAAGCAGCGCAGACAGGCCGTCCGGTCGCGAGGGCAATCGGACAGGGGCAGCAAGCCGGCGGCCAGAAACTCTTCCACGCGCTCATCGACCACGACGGGCTGGGCCGCGCGGCGGCCCAAGAGACGACGGCGGCTCTCGACCGGCGACAGAGCAATCAGCAGGATGAGACCGGCGGCCAGAAAGGCAGTCAGCAGCACCCACATAGCGGGCCATGGTGTGGACGACAGTGTTGGCATCAGGCGGGATCCTCCGTCAAGAGGCGGATGTGGACGTGGGCGGCGGCCTCGCGGCCAATGTAGCGGACGCCTACGTCGGTCAGCAGAACCAGCGGCCCCTGGTAGGGCGCGATTTCGCGCAAAGTGACGCGCCGGCCGGGCAGCAAGTCCAGTTCGGCCAGGTAGCAAAGCAAGCTCTCGCTTTCCGGGTGGACGCGGACGAGGACGGCCGTGCCGCCGACGGGCAATTCGCTCAACGGGCGCTCTGCCGGCGCGCCGGCCCGGCCGCAAATGGGGTTGCCGTGGGGGCAGGCGACGGGATGGCCCAGAAAAGCGTCCAGCGCTTCGGTCACAGCCGGCGTGGTGGCATGCTCTAGCCGGCAAGCGTGGTCGTGGACTTCGTGCCAGGGCAGGCCGAGCCGCTCATAGAGGAAGCACTCCCATAGGCGGTGGCGGCGCACAACCTCATCAGCCAGTTGCTGTCCCGTCTCGGTCAGGCTAATGCCGCGGTAGGGCTGGTGAGCCAACAACCCTTGCTCCGCCAGGCGGTGAACCATCTCGGTGGCCGAGACAGCCGAGACGCCCAGACGGCCGGCCAGCGTGGAGATGGGCGTTGGCGCGTTACAGCCGGCCAGTTCGCTGGCTGTCTTGAGGTACATTTCGGCGCTTTCGTGGAAGGAATCGTGTTTCATGGCGGTTGCGCCCGCGCCGGGCCGGCAGGATAAAGGGTTTACCGCGCCCCGGTTTTTGGGTCAACCTTATATTAGTAGAGTGGCTCCCCTATGAATAGTGACATCTGTCACCCCTTAAGGTGACATCCGTCACGAGGTTGGCGCGTCGGGCGGGTTGGCCGGCGGAGGGTCGCCGGCGACCGCGGCATCGGGCATATCGTTTGTGCTGTGGCCGTTCTCGAAGACCTCCACCGCAGCCAGATGGACGGCGTTGAGCAACTCATTGACGCGCCGCAGCAGGCGCATGTTGGCCTCCGGGCGAATGTTAGCCGTCTCCGGCAGTTGCAAGGCTGTCTCGACGAGCTTGTCGCGAAAGAAGATCGACGCTTCCAGCGTGGCGCGCAGGGATAGGCCCTGGGCCAGGGCGTTGTGGGCATAGAGGCGGCCGATGCGCTTGGCCTCCTCCAGAATCGACGCGCTATTGTCCTCGCTCGATTCGCTGGAAAGGTACTGCAACGTCAGTCCCATGAGTTGCTGGCCGAGTGGGCGGTTGTGGTCGCGCTCCTTCTCGTCATACCTGGCCAGCCAGCTGTCGGCGCGATGGTTGTTGACTTCCTGGCGCGTGTGGGCCAGAGCCTTGGTGGCCCACAACCCGGCGATGCCCTGCACATTGCGCAGGGCGCTGCGCTCGCGGGCGAAGCGGGCCAGGTCGGTGGCGGCAAAGCGCCGGTGGCCGCCGGGCGTCACCATCGCGGGGATGTCACCATTGTTGGCCCAGCGCCGCAGCGTAGTCGGATGCACATCCAGGAAATGCGCCGCCTGGCTCAGGGTTAGCCAGGCGTTGTGATCATCAGCGGTGTCAAACGGGGCAGCCATCATTAATCTATGCAATCCTGAGCGATTGTGACGGCTAATGCTACTCGACTGGAGCGCGGGCGTCAAATGGACAACCAGCAGAGTGACCGGCGTCCCGGTCACCCCGCTGGCCATGCCTCAGGAGGTCGTGCGAATGACTTCGTCCAGCGCCAGGCGGCGCGGGCGCGCCGCCGGCGTCTCGGCCGGGTAGCCAGCATAGAGGAAGCCGATAATATCGAAGCGCGCCGGGTCCAGGCCCAATAGTTCATAGGCCAAAGGATCGCGCGTCACGCCGCTGGTGCTCCACTTCGTGCCGATGCCGGCGGCCCAGGCGGCCAATTGGACGTTCTGGGCCGCGCAACAGACGGCAGCGTAATCCTCGCGGCGGCGCTGCTCGTCGCCCTCCTGGTTGGCCGCCAGGGCGATGACGACGGGAACATCCAG
>Ga0116186_1004849_pt1 | contig 10813 bp, 7 predicted proteins | sample AD_JPNNA4_MetaG_FD_89806 | JGI IMG/M metagenome (GOLD analysis project Ga0116186, IMG submission 89806) | Active sludge microbial communities of municipal wastewater-treating anaerobic digesters from Japan - AD_JPNNA4_MetaG | ecosystem: Engineered > Bioreactor > Anaerobic > Digestate | place...
CGATCGAGTGACCTACGACGAGGCGGGGTACCGGACCACCGCCGAGGGGGACGTGCGGATCCGGTACGAGAATTTATTTCTCTGGTCTCCCTGGGCGGACATGGACACCTCCACCCAGATCCTCCGGGCCCAGGGATCCCCGGGCAGCCCCGTGGTACTCCGGTGGCAGGGGCGCCGCCTCGAGGGAGACCGGCTGGAGTACAACCTCCAGACCCGGGAGGGGGTCCTGCGTAACCCCCGGGGGCAGGTGGATGCCCTGCTGCTTCGCGGGGGAAACCTGGAGGTGGTTCCCCTGGAAAAGGCGGTGGAGCGCCGATGGGTCACCGCTCGACAGGCCAAAAACGCCTCTGGAGACGAAGACCTCGTCCAATGGGATCAGGTGACCATCACCACCTGTAAGGAAGCCCACCCCCACTATCGCCTGGTGGCCAAACGGGTGGTGGTGTTTCCCGGTCGCAAGGTGGTGGTGCGGAGCCCTCAGGTCTACCTGGGGGAGTATAACCTTTTTACCTATCCCTTCGATTACGTGGTGCTCCTGGGCGAGAAGCGCAAAGAGGTGATGGCGAACTTCCTGCCCTCGATGGCGGGGGATGGATCCCGGGGCTTTGGGGTGGGGCTCGAAGGCCCCATCGCCTGGGACACGGGGACGCTCCGGGTGGGGGCCATGTACTGGAGTCGGACCGGAGGGGAGGGCTCCCTGCGTCTGGACCAAAAGATCGGGAAGGACTTGGCGATCTATGCCACGTCGGCCTATACCTACGACGACGTGGACGAGGACAAGACCTGGCGCACCTCCTGGGGGCTCCGCTACCGGGCCGGGGGATGGAAGATGGCGGTGGGGTGGTCTCAGCGCGAGGAGGTTTCCGTGGAAAAGCGCGCGGGGTTCACCTATCGGGGCCTTCTGTGGCGCGACCCCGAGGTCTCCCTCACGGGGCCCTGGTGGGCTGACCCCGCCACCGGGGGGTGGTGGCGCCTCCTGGGGAGCTGGGGAACCTACGACGAAGAAGGGCTTCGTACCACCAGGACGGGCGTGGGACTGGAGGTTTACGGATCGGGGCCCGACAGGCAGGGCTTCCGGGTCTTCTGGAAGGGGCTCCACTGGCGCTATCGCTACGACCGCCCGACCTTTGACGACGAAGGTCGCGAGGAGGATGAACAGCGGATCACCGAGGGAGTGGTGGGGTTCGATTGGCCCCTGGGCCCCCTGTCGATGAGGACGGCCTACGTGAGGCGATGGGTGGACGGCGCCTCGCCCATGGCCTGGGACGGGGGAGTGGAGCGAGAAGATCTCTACCAGAGGGTGCGGGTGTCCCTGGGGAAGGGATGGAGCGTGTCTGCCCGGGGGGCCTTTGATCTGCAAGAGAGCGAGCTCCGGGAGATGGTCTACCAGGTGGGATTGGATCAGGATTGTTTGCGCTGGGAATTGACCTATCGGGACGACCTTCAGGGAGGAAACGACGATTGGGCGGGGCTTCGGATCCTCGTGACGGCCTATCCGAACTCCCCCCTGTGGGTGGGGCAGAAGGACCTGGCCGACCCCGCCGATCCCCCGGAAGACCTTCCCGGATCGGAAAGCGAGGGGGGGGAGCCGTGATGGAGTACCGGGGCGATAGAAAAGAAGTGGTGGTGGTCTTTGGGGGCGTGGGGCCCGAGCGGGAGGTGTCCATCGCCAGCGGGGCCGCCGTGCTGGAGGGGTTTCGGAGCAGGCAGCGGGCGGCCCGGGGGGTGGATGTGCGCTCCCTTCGGGACGCATGGGAATTGGTGGCCTCCGCTCGGTCTTGCGTGGTGTTCGTGGCGCTACATGGAGCTTGGGGAGAGGACGGCCGTTTCCAGGCCCTGCTTGAGATGGGGGAGGTCCCCTACACGGGGACGGGCCCCGGGGGGTGCGCCCTGGCCATGGACAAGGTGGCATCTAAGGCCCTCTTCCTGGAGCAGGGGATCCCGGTGGCCTGGTCCCGGGGCATCCTCGAAGGGGAGGATCCCTGGGGCGTGCCGGAGGTGCGTCAGCGCGTGGGAGAGGGGCGGACGCTGGTGGTGAAGCCCGCTCGGTGCGGTAGCACCGTGGGCGTCTCCGTGGTCCAGGGGCGCCAGGCCCTGGAAGACGGAGTGACCTATGCCCGGAACTTCGATAAAAAGATCCTCGTGGAGGACTTTGTGCCGGGGCGGGAGATCACGGTGGCGGTCTGGGAGGGGGATCGGGGCCCCGAGGCGTTGCCTCCGGTGGAAATCAAGCCCCGGGAGGGGTTTTACTCCTATGCGGCGAAGTACACCGCCGGAGCCAGCGAGTACCTCGCCCCGGCGCCCCTTTCCGCCGCCGAGGAAGACCGGGTGCGACGGGCCGCCGTGGCCGCCCACCGAGCGGTGGGAGCGGCGGTGTACAGCCGGGTCGACCTGCGCCTCACGACCTCCGGGGAGCCCCGGGTGCTCGAGGTAAACACCGTGCCGGGCATGACCGCCACCAGCCTCGTGCCCAAGGCCGCCGCCGCCCATGGGTGGAGCTTTGGCGAGCTGGTGGAGCGCATTGTGGACCGCTCCCTGGCCCTCAAGCGGTAAAAAGGGGCGACGGCGACGCCGGTCCCTCGGACCGCCCCAGGGACCACGAACGCTTTCCGCCGGAATCAGGCGGAAGGCGTGTCGACGCAGATGTTCAGTACGCGCAACTTGCGGGTTCCCCGGGGAACTCGGACGGGGACTTCCGCCCCCACCTCCTTGTTCATCAGGGCTTTCCCCACGGGGCTGGAGGCGGAAATGCGGTTCTCCTTGGGGGCGGACTCTTCGGAGCTCACGATGACGTAGGAGTACCGAGCCTGGGTATCCAGGTCCAAGATGGTCACCGTGGTGCCCAGGGCCACCTTGCTCGCGTCCACGTCGGCCATGTCCACGATCTTAGCCTTGCTCAACCGGGTTTCCAACCAGAGGATGCGGGTCTCCAACTGGGCTTGCTCTTCCTGGGCGGCGTGGAATTCCGCGTTTTCGCTCAGGTCTCCGAAGGCCCGAGCCTCCTCGAGCTTGCGGGAGATCTCCGAACGACCCTCGGTGCGCAGGGAGATGAGCTCCTTTTTCAGCAGGTCGTACCCCTCGCGGGTCATGGGGATCTGGTCGTCGTTTGCCTTTTGTGCCGCTGCCATCTACGGAACGCCTCCTCGAGAAGAAACGGAAATGCCGATGGTGTATTGTATCAGACCGGCCCGGAAGGGGCAATGAGTTAGTTGTTTTGTGACAGCTTTTTCTCCGGAAAAAGTTCGCCCGAGGAGCGGAGCTTCGGTGGGGCGTCGGAACCGTGGTATGATGGCAGACAGCGAAAATTTGCCCCGGAGCCCCGGGGCGTGGGTGGGAGATAAATGGCGTCGCGGGAAGATTTCTCATCGGACCTCGGATCCGGTGGGGGAGTTTTTTTTCGCGGATCTTTCTTGGGGAAAAGAGGAGCCCCCTTGCTGGTGGGAGTGGGGCTCTATGTCCTTGTGGCGCTGCTCTGGGGAGTCGTGGAGTCGCGCAGCAGGCAGGTGCTCCGGGATCGTATCCGGGACGAAGGGATTTTTTACGCCTCCCACCTGGAGTCGGAGCTAAACTTTCGGATGGTTTCCCTGCGCCGCATGATCCACCGGTGGCAGATGCGGGGCGGCACCCCCCGGGATGAATTCATGGCCGACGCCGAAAGCTACGTAAAGGATTTTGCCGGGTTTAGGGCCTTGGCTTGGGTGGACAAGGACTTCATCATCCGGTGGGCCATTCCCCGGGAATGGGAGGGGGAGGTGGCGAACCGCTACTTGGCCTTCGACTCCCATCGCCGCCTCACCCTGGAGAAGGCCCGGGATCGCCGGGCCATGGCGATGACCCCCCCTCTGGACCTGGTCTGGGGAGGGGGAAGGGGTTTCCTGATGGCCTTCCCTCTGGAGGCCCGGGGGGCCTTTGACGGATTTATCCTGGCGGTGGTGCGCTACGACGATTGGCTTGGGAAGCTCTTTGAGGTGAACGACAATCACAGCGTGCCCGGTCACATCCTTGCCCGGGTCTTGGTGGACGGCGTGCCGGTCTACCGCCAGGAGGGCTGGGAAGATCTCGGCGACCCGGCCTGGGGAGCGGAGGAGCCTTTGGATTTTGAGGGATATCGCTTCGTCGTACAGGTGCGCCCCACGCCCCCTTTCTTCGAGGCCCATCGCTCCGCAGTCCCTCGGGTGGTGGGGTTATCCGGGGCCCTCATGGCCACTCTCATGGCGCTCATCGTGCTCCTTCTTCAAGATCTCTTTTCTTCCGAGCAACACCTTCGGAAGGCCAAGGTCGCGCTGGAGGAAGAGATCCGGCATAAAGAAGAGGCCCAGAAGACCCTACAAGGGGCCCTTTCCCGCCTGGATTTAGCCACCCGGGCGGGGGGCATCGGCGTGTGGAGCTGCGGCCGGAAAAGTCATGCCCTCTCGTGGAACGACCAGATGTACGACCTCTTCGGCCTTCCCACCGGCTCTCCCCTCTCCTGCGATGGCTGGCGCCACATGATTGATTCGGAGGACCGGGCTTTTTTAGAAGCGTTCCTGGAAGGCGCCGCCCGCTCCGGGGAGGCGTTCCAGATGGAAGTTCGCGTCATGACCCCCGAGGGGATCCGGCGTCATCTGGGCCTTGCGGCCCGGATGGAGCGGTCAGAACCTCAGGGGGAGGGGGCTTTCATTGGGGTGTGCTGGGATCTGACGGCGCTGAAAGAAACAGAGCTCTCCCTGAGACGCCAAGGGACGATGTTGAAACTCCTCGCGGAGACCTCTTCCCGGTGCATAGACCTCCCTCCGGAAGAGGTCCCCGGGGCCATCCGGGACGCCCTGGGACGCCTGGGGTCCTTTGTGGGGGCCCACCGGGCCTATGCCGTGGCACATGCCCCTTCTTCAGGGGGTATGCCCTGCGTCCACGAGTGGTGCGCCGGAGACGAGCCCTGTAGCCCCCGGGGCTTTCCGCTGGAGGAGCTATCGTCCTGGGTGTCTTCCCAACGCCGGGGATCTTTGCTCCTCACCGTCGATGTGGCATCCCTCCCCATGGGGGAAATGAGGCGCCACATGGAAGACCGGGGGTGTGGCGGTCTTCTGGTTGTCCCCATGCTCTCGGGAGAAGAACACTGGGGAGTGGTGGGTTTTGAAGGACCCCTTCCCTGGAAGAACCTGTCTGACCAGGATGGGGCCCTCTTTGGCCTTTTTGCCCAGATCGTCGTCAACGCCCGGCGGAGGATTCAGGCCGAAGAACGCATTCGCCACCTGGCCGCCCACGATTTCCTGACGGACTTGCCCAAACTGCCCTTGGCCCGGGATCGTCTGACCATGGCGTTGGGAGCGGCCCGCCGCTATCGCCACCGGGTGGCGGTGATGTTTTTAGACCTTGACGGCTTTAAGGCAGTGAACGACACCTTTGGCCATGACGCGGGGGACGAGGTGCTCCGCCACGTGGCCCGAGTTTTTCGGCAGAGCCTCCGGGAGACGGACACCGTGGCCCGGGTGGGGGGAGACGAGTTTCTTATGGTGATCACGGAGCTGGCGCTTCCCGAGCACGCCGCCCTCGTCGCCGAAAAGGTCCTCCGGGCCCTGGAGTCCCCCATCCCGGTGCCCGGAGGGACGGCCCGGGTGGGGGCCAGCATCGGCATCGCCCTCTATCCCGACCACGGTGCGAACGACGAAAGCCTCATCAAGGCGGCGGATGACGCCATGTACCGGGTAAAATTCGCCGGGAAAAACGGATACCGCTTCGCCGATGACCTTGCCCCTTCCGATGAGGGCGGGAGCCCCACCCCCGCCCCGCCGGAGTCTTGACGAGGAGCTCTATCTGCGGAGCGCCATGCCCCGGGCGGAGGGGCATAGGGCCAGCCCTCCCCGGGCGGTGCATCGTAGCTCCGGGGGCAGCATCTTTCCTGCGGCGTAGGCCGCATCGATGGTCTCGTCCAGGGGGATGGGGTTGAGGTACCCTCCCGTGACCAGGTCGGCGCAGATGAAGGCGCAGGAGGCCGCCACGGCGTTGCGCGTGTGGCAGGGGATTTCCACCACGCCTTGCACGGGGTCGCAGGGGGATCCCATGGTATTCTGGAGCGCCACCGCCGCCGCCGCGCAGGCCCTTTCCGCCCCCCCTCCGAAGGCCTCCACCACCAGGGCCGCCGCCATGGCCCCCGCCGCGCCGATTTCCACCTGACATCCCGCCTCCTCGGCGGCGAAGGTGGCCCGGGTGGCGATCACCGCCCCCACCGCCCCGGCGGCGAAGAGCCCCCGGAGGATCTCTTCCTCGCTACGGCCGCAGTCCTGGCGCAGGGTCGTCATCACCCCCGGTATCACCCCCGCCGATCCCCCCGTGGGGGCGGCGCATACCACCCCCATGGAGCTGTTCACGTGCATGGCCGCCAGGGCCCGGGCCGCCGCCCGGGTGGTCACCCCTCCCAGGGGGAGCCTTCCCTCCGCCTCCGCCCGGAGAATGCTTCCCGCGCTGGGAGGTAGGAGGCGCATGGCCACGTTTTCGTCCTGAAGGCCCTGGAGCACCGCCTGGGTCATGACGACCTCCCGGCGTCGCATCTCCTCTTCCACCGCGCCTTCGTCCAGGCCCAGGAGCTGGGATTCCGAGAGCCGCCCCAGGGCTCCCAGGCTTTTTCCCCCCTGTACGCTCTGGGCGCAGGCCTCTGCGGCGCTTTCAAAGAGGGGCTTTCCCCGGAGGACGTGCAAAAAGGGCGGGGCGATGCGGAGGCGGCGCACCCCCGGACATGCCCGGAGGGAGGAAAGAACATCGGGAGACGGAGCATGGGAGAGGGTACACCGGAAAAGCACCGCCTCCCGGTGGGGCATCCGGTGGCTCTCCACGGGGCCCTGGGATGCCAGAAGGTCCCCCAGGAGAGAGAGGCCGAAGGGGGAGGCCTCCACAAAGAGCTCCTCCGAGTCTCCCCGGAGCAGGACCGGAACTTCGTCCACCGCCGTCACTTCGATGGCTCCTCCGCCGATGGATCGCCCCCGGATTTCCATGGCGTCACCCTCCCTCCCGCGAAGGCGAAGGCGCACGTCGTTGGGGTGGGTGGCCCAAGGTAAGGGCTCCAGCCGGAAGGAGATGGCCAGGCCCTCCCCAGGAGCCCCTTTCAAGGCGTCGAAAAAGCGCCCATCTTCCAGGGACCATCCTAAAAGCCCCGCTGCAAAGGCCCGATCGCTGCCCTGCTGATCGTAGACCACTCCCCACGACCCCCAGGGGTCAAAGGTAAACTCCGCCTCCTTCACTTCTTCTCCCAGAAGGCTCCGGGCCAGGGTGGAGATGCGCCAGGCGGCGGCGGTGTGAGAGCTCGACGGCCCTCGCATGATGGGCCCCAGTACGTCGTTCAACATGCTCACGCTTCGCATGAAATCCCTCCTAAGGGAAAGATCGGCGCCTCCCTAGGGCTTTAGGCGCCCGGGGTAAGCATACCACTAAAGCCCCGCCGGAGAGGATCCCGATTGTCCTTCCCGGGGCTTCGTGTTACAATGGGTTCACCCGGTGCTCGGGCGGTGGGCGAACCCCGTGCTGGGTCCAGGGAATTCTCTATTGAGGAGCGAAGAGCATCATGATGAGTCGCGAAGTAAAACAGCAGGTCATGGCGGAGAGTCGTATTCACGAGTCCGACACCGGTTCGGCGGAGGTTCAGATCGCCCTCCTGACGCACCGTATCCGGTCCCTCACGGAGCACATGAAGGCCAACCCCAAGGATTTCCACTCCCGGCGAGGGCTTTTGCGCATGGTGGGAAAGCGCCGCAAGATGCTGGCCTACCTGAAAGACACCAACTTTACCCGCTATTCCAATCTCATCCAGCGCCTGGGGCTGCGGCACTAGGGGCCCTCGGAAAAAAGTTTCTCTCCAGGGGCGAAAGGGCGGAAGGATCCGCCCCTTTCGCCCCCTTTTTGTGGTATGATTGCCCCCATGTGAACAAGAAGTCAAGACGAGAAACGGGAGGCACGGTCCAGGATGGAACAGTCATATCGGATAGGTGTGGGCGCGTCGGAGGTCGTTTTTTCCACGGGGAAACTCGCCAAGCAATCCAGTGCGGCGGTGTTGGGACAGCATGGGGAGACCTCGGTCCTCGTGGCGGTGAACATGACCCCGTCTCCTCGGGAGGGGCTTGATTTCTTCCCCCTGTTGGTGGATTACGAAGAGCGTTACTATGCCGCAGGCAAAATTCCCGGCGGGTTTATCAAGCGCGAAGGGCGTCCCTCGGAGACCGCCATCCTCTCCGCCCGGTGCATCGATCGCTCCATCCGATCCCTTTTCCCCGATCACATGAGGAACGACGTCCACGTGGTGGCCACGGTGATGACCGTGGACCAGAAGAATTCCCCCCGAGTCCTGGCCATCAACGCCGCATCCATGGCCCTCATGCTCTCGGATATCCCCTGGGGAGGGCCCGTGGGGGCGGTGCGCATGGGGCTCGTGGACGGAGAGCTCGTGGTGAACCCCACGGAAAAGCAGATGGACGAGAGCCGCCTGGATCTCCTCGTGGCGGGACACGCAGATGGCATCACCATGGTGGAGGCCGGGGCGGAAGAAGTGTCCGAAGAGATCATGGTGGAGGCCCTGGATCGAGCCCACCAGGAGATCCGCCGCGTCGTGGCCCTCCAGATCCGGGCCCGGGAAGAGAGGGGCAAGGCCAAGGTGGAAGTGCCCCCGTCTCCGGTGATCCCAGAGATCGACGAGTGGCTCGAGACCCAGCGTTACAGTGCCATCCGGGAAGCGGTGAAGATCCACGAGAAAAAGAGCCGCCAGGACGCGGTGGATGGGGTGCGCCGAGAGACCCTGGAACATTTTGCCGAGGCCTTTCCCAACGCCCGGGGGTACATCGCCGGAAAGGTGGAATCCCTCGTGGAGCGCGCCATGAGGACCTTGGTCATCGAAGAGGGGTTCCGGTCCGACGGCCGAGCCCTGGACCAGTTGCGCCCCCTCACCTGCGAGGTGGACGTGCTTCCCCGGGTGCACGGGGCGGCCCTCTTCACCCGGGGAGAGACCCAAAGCCTTGGCGTCACCACCCTGGGCATGGTGGGGGAGGACGACCAGATTCTCGACGGCCTGAAGATCGACGAGCCCGCCAAACGATTCATGCTTCATTACAACTTCCCTCCCTTCTCCGTGGGAGAAGTGCGCCCCATGCGGGGCCCCGGAAGGCGAGAGATAGGCCACGGCGCCCTGGCGGAACGGGCCCTTCGTTGCCTCATGCCCACGGCGGAGGAGTTTCCCTACGCCGTACGGGTGGTGTCGGACATCCTGGAATCCAACGGATCCAGCTCCATGGCCTCGGTGTGTAGCGGGAGCCTTTCCCTCATGGCGGCGGGGGTCCCCGTACGCAAGTCCTGCGCCGGAGTGGCCATGGGACTGATCAAAGAAGGGGAGAAAGTGGCGATTCTCACCGACATCCAGGGGCTGGAAGACCACTACGGAGACATGGATTTCAAAGTGGCGGGGACCCGAGACGGCATCACCGCCCTGCAGATGGACAACAAGGCCGGGGGTATCACCCGGGCCATTCTGGAACAGGCCCTATCCCAGGCTCGGCGGGGGCGGATGGAGATCCTGGATGCCATGGACGCCGCCATCGGCGCGCCCCGCAAGGAACTTTCGGCCTTTGCCCCCCGGATCACCACCATCCAGATCAATCCGGAAAAGATCCGAGATATCATAGGCCCGGGAGGAAAGGTCATCCGAAATATTGTGGCCACCACGGGGGCCAAGGTGGATGTGGAAGACAGCGGTCGGGTGCTGGTGGCCTCGGCGGACGAAGGGGCGGTATCCCGGGCCCTCGCCATGATCCACGAACTCGTCCGGGAGGTTCAAGTGGGCGAGATCTTCGTGGGAAAAGTGGTGCGCATGGTGGCCTTTGGAGCCTTTGTCGAGCTCCTTCCCGGGAGGGATGGCCTGCTCCACGTGAGCGAGATCGGCCAGAAGCGCATAGAAAAGCCCGAAGACGTCTTTGCCCTGGGGGATCCGGTCCTGGTCCTCGTAAAAGAGATCGACGACATGGGGCGGGTGAACGTGAGCCGCAAGAAGGCCCTGGCGGATGCGGAAAAACTCCGCCAGAGCGACGAGTACGACGACATCTTGGCCCTGGAATCGGATCGGGATCGCCGCATCGACGCCCTTCCCACCGCTCCCCGGCGCCCCGAGGGGGCGGGGCCCGAGCGGGGCGGCGACCGGGATCGGCACGGTTCCCGGGGCGGCGCGGGGCGCCCTCCTCGGCGCCCCTGATAATGGACTGGAGGAAGGAACCATGGGAGACCTTCTCACGGTGATGGTGGTGCGCGACGGCCAGGCCCGGGATTTACCCCTTCCGGCCTATGGATCCGAGGGGGCGGCGGGGATGGACCTCGTCGCCGCCGAGGAATCTGTCCTCCTGCCCGGAGAATGGGCCTCCGTGGGCACGGGGATCCGTCTGGAAATTCCTCCGGGGTTCGAGGGACAGGTGCGCCCCCGGAGTGGCCTGGCCCTGAAACACGGCGTCACGGTGCTCAACTCCCCGGGCACCATCGACGGAGACTACCGGGGCGAGGTCCGGGTGATCCTCATCAACCACGGCCGAGATCCCTTTACCGTGTCCCGGGGGGACCGTATCGCCCAGCTGGTGATAGCCCCCGTGACCCGCTTTGTCCTGGAGGAAGCGGATGAGCTGGGAAAGACCCCGAGGGGATCGGGGGGGTTTGGCAGCACGGGAAAGTAGGCCAGGGCTCCCACGCCGGGAAATCAAAGACGCGGTCACAAACGAGGGGACCCTCCTTTTGCCGGAGGGCCCCCTCGTTGTCGTTCTTTTGTCTTCTCCCTGCCTTCCGCCACAGATCTCCGAAGGCCGGGACGAAAAGAGGA
>Ga0116186_1004860_pt1 | contig 10793 bp, 9 predicted proteins | sample AD_JPNNA4_MetaG_FD_89806 | JGI IMG/M metagenome (GOLD analysis project Ga0116186, IMG submission 89806) | Active sludge microbial communities of municipal wastewater-treating anaerobic digesters from Japan - AD_JPNNA4_MetaG | ecosystem: Engineered > Bioreactor > Anaerobic > Digestate | place...
AAAAAATATATTCATTGTTTCAATGAGCGCAAAAGATGCAAACTTGTCCGAAGCGGAAAGTACCTTTAAGGATATATGCGGGATAATAAATACGCTTTTTGCGGAAAATGCGGTTATTGTGGAAAAAAGCAAATACAGCCATGCCCTTATTTTGGACAATATCGATGAACATGCAAGACAAACCGCTGCAAATTTACAGTCCGTTGTCATGTATCCTGACGGTACCGCGTCAAATGTGTACATATCCGAAGATGATATATCTTTCCCGTATTCGGAGGGATATTCCGACATAGGTATAACCACATACAGAGGTAATAACTACAGGGACTCGGGATTCTTCGGTAGTATAAGCATAAAAGAGCGGAAACTTGAAGAAATATGGAGTTATGAGATAGGCGGAATGACCGGTGCCGGATCAATATGGCCGGGAGTTGGTTGGACGGGTCAGCCGTGCATAGTTAAATGGGATAGAGAAATGCTGAGCATTATGAATGTCTATGACAAGTTCAAGAGTAGGAATGAACTAATTGAAGTCATATATGCAACGCTGGACGGTAATATATATTTTCTTGACTTGCATACCGGAGAACCCACCAGAAACTATATCTACATAGGTGTACCCGTAAAAGGCACATTGTCCGTAGACCCCAGAGGATATCCCCTTTTATATGTCGGACAAGGGCTGGAGGCGGCAAAAACCGATGAAGGGGAAGACAGATACAGACCATTCGGTTACAGGATATTCAGTCTGATAGACAACAAGCTTCTTCATGAGATTAAAGGATATGATACATTTGCTCCGAGACCCGGTTGGGGAGCATTTGATTCTTCGGGTATATTGGATATCAAAAACGACACATATTATCAGTGCGGAGAAAACGGTATTATTTATATAGTTAAGTTAAATACCGTATTTGATAAAGGTGCAAAAACAATTTTTATAAACCCCGAGACAATAAAGTACAAGTATGTATCCGAGTCGGCATACTCGTACGGAATAGAAAGCTCTCCGTCCATATATGAAAAATACATGTACTTTACCGATAATGCCGGTATGCTGATATGCCTGGATCTGGAAAGTCTTAAGATATTATGGGCATACAACACGGGAGACGATACCGACGCATCGGTTGTGCTGGATGTTACCGAAGAAGGTGTATTTTTATACACCGCAAACGAAGTGGATATAAGAGGGCGGGACGATAACAGCAATATCCGCAAGTTCAATGCCCTTACCGGTGAGTTGCTGTGGCAGGTGGATGTACCGGTATTTTATGTGGATGTTATAAACGGCGGAGCACTTGCTTCACCCGTTATAGGCAAAGGTCCGATAGAAAATCTGGTTATTTTCAACATATGTAAGACGCTGGAAGATTCCATATGGGCGGGAAGGCTTATAGCCATAGACAAATTAACCGGACAGATAGTCTGGATATACAAATCCCCTTACAGCTGGAGTTCGCCGGTAGCCGTGTATACAGAGGATAACAAAGCGTACATTGTATACTGTGAACACAACGGTAAGATATCGCTGCTTGATGCATTGACGGGAAAACAGATTGACCTGGTAACATTGAGTTTAGGCAGACAGTACATAACAATAGAAGCTACTCCCGCTATATATGACGATATACTGGTAGTAGGAACATATGCGGAAAAGATTTACGGTGTGAGGATAAAGTAAAATGAAAAGGATAAAAAGTAATACAACGGTTGCGGTAGTTATAAGCGGGGTAGCCCTTGTTTTGGCAATAGCAAATATTATTCTTTGCTATGTTCGTAATCTGGAGAAATCCGTGTCTATGATAATTCTGATATGCATTGCATTGGTGTTTGCATATAATCTGGCATATCATATTTCAGCAAAGAAAAAGGCCAAAAGAGAAGCCGAAAGAGAAGAGGATATCGATAAATAAGCAGAAGCGGTTTTTGGAAATGCGAACGTAAAAGCGAACGAAAATATTTGCGTTCGTTTTGTAGCAGAGGATACAAGGTTGTTCTTCCGGTTAGTGAAGAAAAAAACAATCTGACGGAAGATGAGAAACGAGTGTACTCACTTTTGAAAAGAAGACGCCTATCCAGCTCGGAGATTGTAAAAGCGACAGGTTTCGGGAAAACCAAAGCAGTTTCCATTTTGAATAATCTTGTAGCCGGAGGATATATTGAAACAACGGGGAAAGGAAGAGGAATTAAATATTTTGCATGATGCAGTATATTCTTTACACCTTTTTCTTCAAAATTTAAAAGTATCACCTTAAACATGTGTTGTACTTGTGATATTATATATATGCAAATAAAGTATTGTTTTAAGAGGCGCATATGTTCAATGATATGAAAATTGTTGACTGCCACATACACTATTCATCCAACATACCCGTTGAAGAGATGATAAGAATACTGGACTATTGCGATACCGACATAGCCAATATTGTTGTTGTACCCGACAGAGCGAAATTATCAGCGGTACAGGATGCCCTTATTCTCAAACATAGATTATCCGACAGGATATATGTGTTTGCAAGTCTGGATGCTTCCAACTATTTCATCAAAAAGAAAACTTTGGGAAAAGCAATGGCAAAATACGCATTGCGTATGAGAGAAGCAGGATGTGACGGTATAAAGATGATAGAGGGCAAACCTCAGATAAGAAAGATGCTCAATGTGCCCCCCTTTGATGAGTCGGTGTGGGAGCCGTATTTTGCGTTTATGGAAGACACCGCTTTTCCTATCTTATGGCATGTAAACGATCCTGAGGAGTTCTGGGATAAAGATAAAATACCCAAATGGGCTATGCAGCAGGACTGGCTTTATGATGAAACATATGTTAACAACGAGAAACAATATGAGGAAGTGTTGAATGTATTAAAAAAGCATCCTGATCTGAAGATAATATTTGCACACTTCTTTTTCCTGTCAAAACAATTGGACAGATTATCGGAAATATTGGATAAGTATCAAAATGTATATGTTGATCTTACCCCGGGAATAGAGATGTATATTAATTTCTCCGAAAATAAAGAAAAAGCAACAGCCTTTTTTGAAAAATATCAGGACAGGATTATGTACGGAACCGATATAGGTACAAAAGGTGTGGTGGACGGTAAAAGCGCTTCTTTAGAAGAGGAAAAGAAACGGGCGGATCTGGTTAAAAGGTATGTTTCTTCCAAAGCGGATTTTATTATCGACAAGCATTATTCCTACCTTATGCACGATAACGATTTCACATTAAGCCCTCTGGGCTTAAGTAAAAAGATACAGAAAAAGATATTCTCTTTAAACTTTCTGGATTTCATGGGCCATACGCCTTATCCGGTCGACTCAAATAAGGTGTTGCGGGAAATCAGAAAAACCGTAGTTAAACTTTGTTTAATGAAAATCGGAGATAAATCCGGTACTGAATACGATTTTGCATCACTGAAGAAAGCTTATAAACAATTGGAAAAGATTTAGGAGGATATTATGCAAAAAATCAAAAGAAACTACCTGCCTTTATATGCTCTGTCCGGTTTCGGACCCGGGCTTATAAACCTAATGATTTCAGCCTATCTTATAGACGGCTTGAGTACGGCAGGTTTTTTGAAAAACATTGAAAACTGGACATATGCCAATAAAACCATTGTTATGACCGCTTTGTTCAGTGTGTTTGTATTGATAGCGAAAATCGTTGACGGTGTAGCGGATGTACCGCTGGCATCACTGACCGATACGCTGAAGACCAGATGGGGTAAAAGGCGTCCGGCTATACTTATAGGGTACATACCCATGATTATCACATACATATTATTCTGTTTTCCCTTGGAAATAGCGGAGCACAGTTTGTTAAACACAATATGGTTCGGTGTGTTGCTTATCTTTTTCTTTACTTCCTACACTATGACACTGGTAACATATTACGGTACTTATTCGGAAGTTACCGAGAATGACAGCGATCGTCATTATCTTTCTTCCTGGAAAGCGTTTTTTGATACCGTTCAATATTCCATCGGTTATGCCGTTATACCTTTAATGGTAGGCGGGTTGAATATCCGGCATATTGCCCTTATACTGTCACCCTTGCTTCTTACCATGATAATACCTTTTTTCCTACTGAAAGAACAATCGACGCTACCGGAGGATGTTGCAAAGCGTGTAGAAGCGGGAGAAGCGGTGGAAGAAGAAGTACCTTTCATGGAGAGCATAAAACTGACAATTATGAACAAGGGATTTATAATGTGGTTAGTGGTTTTCGGAATCTTTTTCTTCGGGCTTCAGATGTTCTTAGCGGGACAGAATGTACTGGCATCGGGACCTATGGGACTTAACAGCTGGCAGATTGCCATTATAAATTCCGCAGCATTCGCCCCTGTTCCTTTAATGCTGTATTTCTACAGGAAAGTAATGAAAAAGAAAGGATTCCGATTTGCATTCCAGACGGCTATGGGTTCTTTTGCCGTTGCCATGCTTATGTTTTCCATCGCATATATCAAGTGGATACCCGATGAGTATATAAGGTTGGCAATAGGAGCAACGGGAGCTACAATAGGAAGTTACGGTTTAGGTGCGTTTTTCTCCGCTCCTTATGCGATACCCGCACAGGCGGCTGCCGATGAATTGAAGGCTACGGGTAAGAGCCATCCGTCAATGTATTTTGCAATGCAGGGATTGTGTACGGCTCTTGTTGGAGCATTATCCACAAGTGTGGTGTGGCTCAACATCAAAGAGATTACGCTACCTGACAATCCCGTGTTCGGAGCTCATTTGATGCCTTATATAGTAATAGCAGCGTGTGTAACAGCCATAATAGCGGCCAAATACATGCCTAAAGAATACAATGAGATGGGGAAGGAAAAATGAGTGCCTATGATAACACCGGTTCAGGGAGATTGTATCTTGCCATAGATATAGGAGGGAGCTCCATTAAGTACGGGGTTTTGGATGAGTCCTTTTCTTTTGTGCATAAAAGCAAAATACCGTCGAGAATATTTTTGGGAGGCGAGGAGCTTCTGAACCGGGTAATGGGAATAATAGCGGATATGTTGAAGCAATATCCGCTGGAGGGAGTGGCTATTTCCACGACGGGAGCGGTGGACAGCAGCAACGGGCGTGTATTGTATGCCGACGATGTAATGGTCGGGTACACCGGTACCGATTTTCGGGAAATAATAAAGCAAAAATTCAATCTTAGTGCTACCGCCTGTAATGATGTGAATTGTCTTGCTTTATCACAAATTCAGTTTAATAAGGGGAAGGATTTCATAGTTGTAGCCATAGGGACCGGAATAGGCGGCGGAGTGGTTATTTCCGACAAGCTGTACGAGGGATACGGCTATTCCGCGGGAGAGTTCGGACTTATGCACTTAAGAGACGGTAAAAACTGGGAATCGTTATGTTCCATCAGTGCTTTGGTCAAGACGGCAAAAGAACATAAACTTTTGGTATCAAACGGAAGAGAACTGTTTGATTTGTTTGATGCCGACAACGACACCGCTTACCGGATAATAGATGCATTTTACAAGGATATGGCATCGGCTCTGGCTAACCTTATATATGCTTTCTCTCCGCAGAAGATTATAATCGGCGGGGGGATTAGTGCAAGGGGAGACAGTCTTGTAGCGGGCTTTAAGAGATACTTAAGTATGATGACGGATCAATTCTATTATGAAAAGACCGCCATTGAATGCGCGGTATATGAAAATGATGCCTCAATGATAGGGGCTTTACAGCATTATTTCATTATAAACAACGAATAGTTTTACACATAAGTTGTAGAAGGTTGTTTTTAAAACTTTACATGTCCGTAAGCATTTGAAAATCAATCCTCAAATTTAGTTACCGGCTCTATGGTAAAACTGTGCTCGAACGGAGTAAGATAGTTAAAGAATATATGGTATTTATCGGTATCCAGAGGTTCCGAACCGAACAATCCTTGGGTGATGTATGTATCGTTTCTTACAGGTCCTATTTTCACTCCGCAAGTTCCGAATTCCGCTCTGACAGCACCCGACTCGGGCAGCAGTATTCCTCCGGCATTTGCTTTTATTGTATATCCGTCACCCATGATAAAAGCATTGTTATTAATAGCAATATCCAATCTTACGGATACCTTTTCTATGCCCCGGGCTTTGAGACTTATTCTGAACCCTTTTTCCGTCAAGGTAACTAAAATGACGGCATCCACCGTAAGCAACTCGGAGGTTGCTCTTTTGGACTTGTCCATTTCCCAGAAATCCGCGGTTCCCTGATATTGCCCGAACGGATGATAATATATGCCTTGACCGTGATAGTCCATTGCAAAACCGTTTTCTATGGGACGGATATTGTTAACTTTAATATGTCGCTCGTTAAAAAAGAGTATTCCTCCCTGAATAAACATGTCGAAACTCTTATATTTAAGATACAAAAAGGTTTCTCTGTCTTCAATAACCGATAAAGTCATACCGTTGTGATGAATCCTTAATATCTTGGATTTTTTGAAATGCTTTACATACGGCTGAATTTCAAACGGTTTTATATGTTCCGGTATTATCAATACCTCCGGTTCCGCCATCATGGTGGCCAATCCTATAGGGTATCCTCTTCCTTTGGAGAAAAGTTCATTCTGTATGGCTTTTGCCACACCGAGCAGTTGTTCATCCTTAAGCAGATAACCCGCTTTAAGATACTGGTAGAGATATTTGTCCAGATAAATGTTTTCTTTTCCCTTATCCTGGCGGGTGGAATTCTGCGTGAATATGAGAAAGTCGGTATGTATGTAGTAGGTCATCATCATAAGATTCCTGCGCACGAATTCCAGCAGTTCCGGTTTATCAAGTTCCTGTGCTATTATTAAAAGTGCTTCATTATTGACAAAATTATATCCACCGGAAGACCGCTCCGAATATTCGCCTTCCTCATCGCAATCAATACTTTCGGCCAGATATTCATTTATTCTCTTAAGATATTTTTTATCTCCGGTCATGTTCATGACCATAGCCAGAGCTGACGTTATAACCCATCTGTGGTTGGGGGTATGGAATCCTCCTCCAAAAACTCCGTCCGCTATTTTTACTATGAAACCGTAAAGTCTTTTCTTAAAGAGTTCTCCCGTTTCATCGGTTTTTTTATCTTTAATGATATTGTAAAGATCGACCAGAGGCTGTATTGAGAAGGATGTATCCGGTGCCGACCGGAAATTGCACATATAGAAATCCATAAGTCCTTCGGGACTTAAGTTTCTTTCAAAGAACTCCAGAACGGAGAAGGCGAACTCCATTGCTTTTTTTGATTTATAGTATTTGCTGTCCTCATTGAAATACAGTAATCCGGGAGCATATAAAACCCCTGCGATATGAGTGGGTACAAAGCCCTCATCCACAATAATGACACCGTCTTTTCTCCAGCCGGACGCCTGTGTCATCTGATTTCTTATAAGTCTTTCCAGATAAATTTCATATGATTTTAAACTTGCTTTGTACAGATCCAATGTATATTTCATTACATCTCTCCTTGCCCTTTTACTCATTATAGCCGATGGGCAATTTTAAGCAACATCAAATCATAAGTTATCGGGATTTTGGGTAAGAAACTGTTTTAGAAAAACAGGAAAAAGAGATATCAGCTTTTATAAACTTCACTGCGATGTCCGATGTTCAACGCGAGGATAATAAATTTTTTATCCTCTATATGACAAATCAAACGATAATCGCCGATTCGGCATCTCCATAGACCTTTTCTGTTTTCAATCAGAGTTTTTTTGCATGTTCCGAGATTTTCGCAGTCTAAAAGGTTTTTTTCAATCCAGGCATTAATCATCAATTTTGTATAGCGGTCGAGTTTTTTAAATTCTCTTTCAAATCTTGATGTCACTTCAATCGAATATGTCATGTCTGAAGCTCTTTCCAAAACTCTTTAATAGGGCGGCTTTGTTTTCCGCTGTCCTCATATTCTTTGTACGCAGCATCATAAATCGCAATATCATATTGGTCTTCAATTTTCTCAAACAAAGCTCTTTTGAAAGCCTCCGCCAATGTGTACGAATGTAGTTTTGCATAGCTTTCCGCCAATGCTCTTTCTTCTTCAGTTAATCTGATTGAAAAGGCCATGTTATGTCACCTCCATCTCCATAGTACATTGTACTGCAAAAATAAAGAATTTAAAGCATTTTTGCAGTCTGTTTTAAAGTTTCAGTTACTAATATGCTTATTACAATAGAAAAACTGTGTATTCCTGCGAACACACAGTCTCTCTTCGGAAAGAACAATTCTATCGGTTTTTTAAGACCGCTCTAATCTTCCACTGCAGCTTTCTTTGTATTAATCGCCCGTATAACAGCAGGGTCCATCTTGGGTTTTCTGTCATATGTGTAAAGTCCGTTCTGTTCCTGCTCGACATCGGTCAGTTGCGTGTAACAGAATGCCCCGATATTGGGATTATTTAACAGCACTTCGGTCAATGCTCCGTATCGCTCGATAACCTCATCAAGGCTCTTGGGACGTTCCCCGTATCCCCAGCCGGTCATATCGGTTTCCGACCACCATATTCCGCCGTATTCCGATATGAATACGGGAGCGCAATTATCGTCAACATAGCCGTCATAATTCTTACGTTGCTTGTCCAGCTCGGCATATCGCTCTTTGAATGTAACCGGATTCTGGTCATAGTCGTGCTTATCCCTTATGTCGGATGCTCCGCTTACATGTGTCCATCCCGAAGTGTCGATAACCGGTCTGGTAGGGTCTGTTGCTCTGGTCATGTCAGCGACGAATTTAATAAGATCGGGGTTCTGATCTTTCTGTGTTTCGTTGAAGGGACACCATCCGATAATTGAAGGATGATTGAAGTCTCTGTCCATTATCTCCAGCCACTCGGGAACAAAGCGCTCCCATGCCTTGTCTTTGGATACATCCAATCCCCAGTTGGCATGCTCTTCCCACACCAGATATCAGAACATCACAGTGATATAAAAATCTCGGTTCAAATACTTTTTCATGCAGCCTTGCACCGTTGAATCCCATAGCCTGTGACCTTATTATGTCATTTTTCAGTTCTTCATCGGTGGGTGCGGTGTATATGCCGTCGGGATAGAAACCCTGGTCCAGTATCAGTCTCTGAAATACAACCTTACCGTTCAGATAAAACTTGTTATCATGATAATATATACTTCTCATTCCGAAGTAACTGTCCACTTTATCTTCATCCAGTTCCAGTTTGAGGGTATATAAATTGGGGGTCTCACAGCACCAAAGATGAAGCTCTTTCAGTTTCATATTGAACTTTGCATGCTTTCCTTCTATTATCGCAGTGCAGGAAGCCATCTTTTTATTGTCAAAATATGCGGTAGCCTTTATTTTCTTACCGTTAGCATTTCTGCACAATACATCAAAATATATACTGGATGTGTTTATGTCCGGTATACATTTGAAAGACGCTATACTGGAAGACGGAAGGTTTTCCAGCCATACTGTCTGCCATATTCCGGTAGTTCTTGTATAGTGGCAGCCTCTGGAAAAATACCCTACGGATTGCTTTCCTGCAGGTTGTTCCATGGTTCTTAAAAGATCGGTAGCACTTATTGTTATGGTGTTTTCACCTTCTTTAAGTTGCTCTGTTATGTCAAAACTGAATGAAGAATATCCGCCCATATGAGTTCCGACCGATTGGGCATTAATCCATACTTCGGTAAGATAATCGCATGCGTCTATGTGAAGCAAGGTTCTTCTGCCGTTCTCCAGCCAACTCTTATTTATCCTGACCGTCCGTTTGTACCACACGCACTCCATAAAGTCTTTGTTATTTACTCCGGAGAGTGCACTTTCGGGGCAGAAGGGAACAATTATGGAGGACGAGAGTTTTGCATCTTTATACAATTCCCGCTCTTTTCCGCTTCTTCCGTGATCAATTTCAAACTGCCATTTACCGTTTAGATTGATCCAGGATTTCCTGTACATCTGCGGTCTCGGATGTTCTTTACGAGGTATTTCAGCCATATTGTTGGTCTCCTTTGAACAGTGATGTATATAGTTTATAACCTGCATATATGTCTTTCAATGCACAATACTTCTATCAATTGACTTATCCTACTGTTCTGATATCATATTCTTGAACGGGAGTTAATAATGAAAATACATAATGTACGGCATGAATGGCCGGAAAAGGCGGGTTTTATACTGAACAGACCGCACGGACCCAAAGAATATATATTTTTACATTACTTTAATCCGGTTGACTTATTATGCAATAACGGGATAATACGCACAAATCCTCATGCATGTATTATTGTCTCGCCCGATAAAGCACAGTGGTTCAGAAGCGAGCAGAAACTTGTACATGACTGGTTTCATTTTACAGGTGATGTGGAAAGTAATATGCAAAAGTACAATCTTACGCCCGATACCGTATATTATCCGTATGACAGCCTGGAAATTACCGGAACGGTACGCAAGATGGAATCGGAGTTTTTTACCGATATGCAATACTCCGGGAAACTGTGCGAACTGTACATAGAGCAGATTTTTATCATGATGGCCCGGTCGGAAAAAGACTCAATAAATGCAGCAAATGTCAAAAAGCAGATATCGGATAAAGTGGAACAGGTCAGAAGAAAAATGTTCACCTCTCCGGCCGAAGACTGGCCGGTTTCCAAAATGGCAAAGCTTGCCGGATTAAGCGAATCACGGTTCTATACGGTATACAAATCGGTATATAAGATTACCCCTAACAGAGACCTCATTATCGCACGTATCGAAAAAGCCAGGACTCTTTTGCAGACTAAGGATTATTCCGTAAACCAAGTTGCCGAGATGTTAGGTTACAGCAGTGTTTATCACTTTATCCGG
>Ga0116186_1004863_pt1 | contig 10789 bp, 8 predicted proteins | sample AD_JPNNA4_MetaG_FD_89806 | JGI IMG/M metagenome (GOLD analysis project Ga0116186, IMG submission 89806) | Active sludge microbial communities of municipal wastewater-treating anaerobic digesters from Japan - AD_JPNNA4_MetaG | ecosystem: Engineered > Bioreactor > Anaerobic > Digestate | place...
AGATGCACTTGAAAAGACTGAGAATCCTCATATATCGATTCAGCTTAGCCAATTTGGGAACGATGCGTTTTATCCTAAAGAAGCCATGATGCAGCCAGGCGATTATGCTCTAATCGCAGTTAAAGATAATGGAGCTGGTATAGATAATCAGAATATAGAGAGAGTATTCGAGCCTTTTTTTACTACTAAAGCAAAAAATCAAGGGACAGGTCTAGGATTGTCTATTGTTAAATCTCTCGTCGAAATGAATGGCGGCTACATTAAGCTTGAGAGCGAAAAGGGAAGAGGGACTACGATCAAGATCTGGTTTCCAATCCTTATGGGAACCGATACTACGACCAAGCCCATGGCTCAAGAAGAATACTCTCTGCTCTCTATGATCAATCCGCCTAATAATATATTAAAAGGAAGGCATATTCTTGTTGTTGACGATGATGAATCAATATTGGAGGCCTGCACAAGAATCCTAGAGAGTGCAGGAGCTATTGTTGATACTTGTATCAATGCTGGAGAAGCTATTCTTAAAGCTGAAAGGGTCAAATTCGATCTTCTGCTCACAGATATAGTACTGCCGGGCGTATATGGAACTGAATTATGGGAAAGGATGAAAAAAAATAGTCAAGCGAAAGCATGTATTTTCATGACCGGATATGAGTCCTATCAGACTGAGCAATTCGCAGGTGTTACTTTACTGCACAAGCCATTCGATGCTCGTACTCTTCTCGAATGTTGTAATAATGTTTTAAATAGTTCGATCGAATCCCAAGAGACGATATAGCTCCATTTCATATCCATAGAGTTCTGAAGAAGTAAAAGTCCTTTTTTCGTGAGGTATATCGATCTGTATCGTCCCTTCCACCCGGGCAGGGCGCTGGCTCAATACGATCACTTTATCAGCTAGATATAATGCATCGTGAATGTCGTGTGTTACAATGACAACAGTCGGCTTTTCATCTTTCCATAAATGGAGAAAATCCTCCATAAGTTCGATTTTTTTTCTCAGATCAACCTCCGAGAAGGCCTCGTCTAAAAGAAGCATATCAGCTGGGAAAGCAAAAGCCCTTGCCAAAGCAAGCCTTTTTTGCATTCCTCCCGATAATTGGCTAGGCTTGAATTTCCTAAATTCCCAAAGTCCGGCTTCTTGTAAAAAGCGCTCGATTCTCAATTCTATATCGCATATTCTAGAAGAGGATTGCAAAAGAGAGCCCAAGGCAAATCGCAAGTTATCTTCTGCGCTTAGCCAACCGAGAAGCCTTGGCTCCTGAAAGCAATAGGAGAATTTACGGCCTTCAATGCCAATAATAGAACCGCTATCGGCTTGGGAAATCCCAGATATTATATTTAAGATAGTCGTCTTGCCGCAGCCGCTGGGCCCTATAATTAAGGTTATACAAGATTCTTCGAGAGAAAAGGTTACATCTTCGAGCACTTCGAGAGATCCATAGCTTTTTTTTAGATTTTCTATCTTGATATTCATCGTCAGCCTAGATCCTGATTTTCTTCTTGAGAAGACTGTCTAAATCGTACACTTAATCCATCTGCTAGAAGTCCGAATAAATACTCGCTTAGACCACAAAGGAGTATTGTAATTATTGCCCAGGCAAAAACCGTAGTCGTTTCAATAGAAAGTCTTGCTTCCTGCATACCAGTACCCAACGCCATACGTGGCTGACTCAAAACTTCTCCGGCGACGACTACTTTCCACGAGAGCCCAAGAGCATTTTTTGCTCCAGATAGGATATATGGAAGGGCAGATGGCAAACGAAGACGCCAAAAAACCAATGATGAAGGAACATGGAAAAAATTCGACATCTGAAGAAGCTTTTGATCCACCGCATGCACACCTGCTTCTGTCGAAGTATGCATTACAGGAAATGCCATAAGAATTGCGCTAAAAACAGGTACCTGCCAAGCCGGAAACCAGAACATAGCCACTAATATCAACGCCATAACAGGTGTTGCTCGCATTGCTACAACTAATGGATTTAAAAAAGCTCGAGCTTGAGGCTTTATTCCGCTTATTATGCCAGTAGCAAGGCCTATAAGAGTGCTAAGAATGAATGCCTCGAGCACCCTAAGGAAAGAACCACCTATTGAAAGCCAAAATGTATTCTTTCCAGAAAGCATATAAAGGGCTGTAGCAACTCTAGCAGGACTTGGCAGAATTAGATCGCTTTTTACAAGAATAGCTCCTATTTCCCATATTAAGAGAAACGAAATAATCCCCAATAGCTGCCATCTAAGCAGCATAAATCGGCGTTCACCTAATTTGTGCATAGAATGATCGGCTAGGCAACACACCGCCAACGCTTGTAGGATCGAATTTCAAGAATACTGATAGTAAAGCCTCAATGCTTTGGATTGATTGAGAAGCTTCAATAAATACAAAATTAGAGTTTGGGATGGCAATAATTGCCACTTGAGCGCTAATGCCTAGATCTAAATTCTCTGCAAGCTTTGCTATCATCTGCGGATCCTCGATAGCTTTTTGGACAGAAGCACGATACGAATCAAGCAATATTCTTGCTTTATCTGGATGTAATTCAATTAGTTCTTTTCTGGCGACAAAGAGAGACATGGGATAATCCGTCTGATTTGTAGCAATCTGCCATTCCTTTGTGATGTCTATGGGTGCTATTATGGCTGGATTTTTAAGAATTGCTTGAGTTGCAAATGGTTCTGGCAATACAGCATAAGATATCTTTCCGCTAGCAAGCCCTGCTGCTATCTCAGGATATGCTAGGCTATAGATTGCTGTGTAATCTCTTTCTATTTGCAAACCTTTTTGGGCGCATAAGAATTGGAAGATATAATCAGGGGTGGCTTTTTGTCCTGCAATGTAGATCGTCTTACCTTTGCAGTCAGTAAGGCTTTGTAATTTGGGGTCTGTTGTCAAGAATTTGACCATACCATTGCCCACTACTGCCAAAGCTCTGATGGGCGCCCCAGCATTGTAGAGCTTAGCTGCTACATTTACAGGTAAAACACCAGCGTCTATTTCTCCATTTAGAAGTTTTGCGACTACCATGTCAGCGCTGGCAACCGATATGAACTCAAATTCATTAGGGCTTGTTCTGGAAAGTTCAGACATCATCCATACACTGCTCAATCCAGAAGGGCCTCTAATGACCGATACTGCAATCTTATCTTTAGGCAATGCATATAGAATAGAAATACTAGCCAGTAGCAAAAATAAGGCAACCAGAAAGATCATAGATCGCTTCATATTAAGTTCTCCTCTTTAGTTTGATATTCTTGAAAAATCTCCCTTACTTCAGCCTCTGTAAAAGTAATATATAAATTTTTCTCTAAATAGGGAATAACCAAGCCTATTGGTCCATCTTTTACCTTTCGTAGATTTTTGACAAAAGTCGTATGAACATCACCACCACCATTTTTTCGAGCTTTTGAGTAGTATATTGCAAGCTTTGCTGCAGATTGGATTACTTCTGGGGGGATCGATTTGTTTTTCTTAGCTTTGATAAATACATAAGAGCCGGCATAATCCCGTGCATGCAGCCATAAGTCTGAACCCCGCACAAAATGCCGAAGGATATCTTCGTTTTCTTTGCCTGAGCGACCGATCAAAATTCTCCAGCCTCTAAAATCAAGATATTGACAAGGAAAAGCAGGCTTCTCTTTCGAACGAGCGGTTCCGCCTTTTCGTAGGATTTTTGCTATGATTAAGGGATTAGTCTCATTCTCAAGTCTATGGAGCCAAGTGTCCAACTGATTAAGGCTTTTTTGCCAATGTTGAATTTCGGAACGAATCTCTTCGAGGCTAGATTTAGCCTTTCGGTATTTTTCGTAATAGATGCCTGCATTTTTGGCAGGATTGAGATTTTGATTTATCTCGATAAGAATCTCTTTATTATCATAATAATCATAGGCACGCGCAAATGCTTTTTTCCCTTGTATCTCAGTGTAATATCCGGCTAGCAAAATATCTCCCAATTGGCGGAATCGTTCGGCTTGTTCATACTCGTTTTGTTTAGATACAAGGTGATTCAATCTCGTCTCGATTGATAGCTTTTTTCTTTCATATCTGTCGTGCGCTTGAGCTAGCAAGATAGAGCGAGAAAGATTGTCGGCATTTTGGGCATAAAATTGTTCTATACGTTTCCAGAATGTACCATCTCCTTCGAGGTCGCGAACTACATAATGCTTAGAATATTGCTTATTGCTATCTAGTTGCTGAGGCAATATAAAGGTTGATCCAGATACTTCATTCCGAGCTGGAAGGCGTCGTAGTGCATCGATGATTATGCCCTCGGCAGAGACTAAGAGGATATTTCCTGCTCCGCTCCATAACCTTGCATATAGATAGGATTGTTCCGGGGCCCCTTCTTCATTAGTTCTGATAATATCGATTTTTGCAATGCGATCTTTGCCAATCTGTGATGCATATAATATGGTGCCTCCTCTAATTCTTGAGCGAAGACATTCCATAAATCGCAAAGGGCGCTCGTTTTTTGGAGCTGGAGTGCTTAATGGATGGAGCCTGCAAGCATTTTGGGCGATGCTAAAAAAATAATAAGTCAATGTACCTTTGCCAAAAAGTTCCAATATAAGAGAATCATAAGTTGGTTGATAGATATTTTGAATTTTTGTACCGACAAGCGGAGCTTCGCTTAGAATGAGATCTATTTCTTCACAATTTAGTGACATAGAGACACTCCAAACATTCTAGAAAGCAGCCAATATCATTTCCGATATCAAGAGGTTCTATCGGCCATGGCAATATTTATATTTCTTGCCCGAACCGCATGGGCATGGATCATTGCGACCTATTTTCTTTCCTTGTCTTACAACTGTAGCAGTAGCTGGTGCGGATGCCGCAGCTATAGCAGACTCTTTTCGTACTGATTGACTTTCGTTAGCAAAAGAACTTACTGCCTCGTGACTTGTCTGTGTTGCTTCTATCCTCGATGCTGATCGCGGACTTGTTGTTTCAACTGTTGAGGTACTTTCTTTGATTCTTACTCTAAAGACTTTTGAGGCGATATTGTGCCGTATCGAGAAAATCAAGGATTCGAAAATATCCGATCCTTCGATCTTATACTCGAGTAGAGGATTTTTTTGAGCATAACTTCGCAAGTATACTGCTTCTCTGAGAGCTTCCATCGATTCTAGGTGATTTAGCCATTTTTCATCAATTTCTTGCAAATACGAAAATCTAATGAAAAAATTGAGGCTTTCGGCTCCCGCTGCTTGTATCTTTGAATCGAGATCAAGCTCAAGTTTATTCCTAATCGCAGGAATAAGCTCGTCTGACTTGTAAAGAGCAGTCAACTCTTTTGCTGTCATTTCTATGCCAAAGCTATCAAAAAGCCATAAGCTAAATTCTTGAATTGCTTTGTTTGGATTATCCTTGAATTCCTGGGTGAGAATAGCATTCTGATCTTCTAGCATTTCGTAGGCTGCATCGCGTACTCTCTCTATAAGATTGTCATCAGCTAGGATTGAGTTCCTCTGTTCATAAATGAAGTTACGTTGCTTATTTAGAACATCGTCGTATTCAAGCAGATGTTTTCGTATTTCGAAGTTTCTCTCTTCAACCTTTTTTTGTGCGCTTTCGATGGATTTGCTGAGTAGAGGATGATAGATTGGTTCTCCTGGTTTCATGCCAGCTCTGCCCATCAGTTGTTTGAAATTGTCTCCTCCAAATAGGCGCATGAGATCATCGTCTAAAGAAATAAAAAACACCGAGCGGCCAGGATCTCCTTGACGTCCGCTTCTGCCTCGCAGCTGATTGTCAATGCGCCTTGCCTCATGACGCTCGGTACCTAAGACGCAAAGTCCTCCGAGGCTTTTGACTTCTTCATAATCCTTAGTCCATGTCTCGTATTCTCGAGATAAGATCTCTCTATATTTTTCTTCAGGTGCTTCGGTACCAGCTTTTCGCCTTGCACGGAACTCCGGATTTCCTCCAAGCTTAATATCTGTTCCACGTCCCGCCATATTTGTTGCAATAGTAACTGCTCCCTTAGAACCTGCTTCTGCAATTATTAGGGCTTCACGTGCATGGTTCTTGGCATTCAAGACCTCGTGCTTTATGCCATTTCTTATGAGCAAGGAAGATAGCTTTTCTGATTTTTCAATGGATACCGTACCTACTAGAATAGGTTGTCCCTTTGTGTGCATTTCTCTTATTGCCTCGATAATGGCATCGTACTTCTCAGCTTCATTTAGATATACAAGGTCATTCTCATCTTTTCGAACAACAGGCCTATTTGTAGGGACTACCATTACATCAAGATTGTATATTTTATTAAACTCTTCAGCTTCTGTTTCGGCAGTGCCGGTCATTCCGGCTAGTTTTTTATATAATCTAAAGTAATTTTGGAATGTTATTGTAGCAAGTGTGCGATTGCGCCTAGCAATCTTGATTCGTTCCTTAGCCTCGATAGCTTCGTGAAGACCATCGGAGTATCGTCTACCATGAAGAATTCGGCCTGTAAATTCATCTACTATTTGAACTTGATTATCTTGTACAACATAATCGACATCTTTAGAGAAAAGATGCTGGGCACGAACCGCTTGAGTAAAATAATGGACAAATTGAAAATTTTCAGGGTCAAAAAGGCTTTCCTTTATTAATCCTCTCTTCTGTAACAATAGTTCAATATGGTTTAATCCTTCGCTTGTGAACATGACTCGCTTGGATTTTTCATCTATTTTATAATCTCCTTCCAATAGTTCGCCTTTGGCTTCGTCGGGATACTCGCCGGTCTCAGGGTTCTTCTTGACTTCGAGAAGGGAGGAAGCAAGTCGATTGACCTCATTTACCTTGTAAGTGTCATCATCTGCAGGGCCTGAGATAATAAGTGGGGTTCTAGCCTCATCGATGAGGATGGAGTCGATTTCATCGATGATGCAGTAATAATGACCTCGCTGCACTTTTGATCCAAAGACCAAACCATATTATCCCGCAGATAATCAAAACCGAATTCGTTGTTGGTTCCATATGTGATATCGCAGGAATAAGCGACTTTTCTAGCTATATTATCCATGGAGGAGAGAATGCATCCGACTGTAAGCCCAAGAAACTTATAGATTTGCCCCATCCATTGACTATCGCGTTCTGCTAGATAGTCGTTTACGGTTATGATGTGGACTCCTTGTCCTGCTAATGCATTTAAGTAAGCCGCGGTTACTGAAGATAGAGTCTTTCCTTCTCCTGTTTTCATCTCTACGATTTTGCCTTGATGCAGCGCAATTCCTCCAATTATCTGCACATCGAATGGACGCTCACCTAGTTTTCTTCGGGCTGCTTCTCGCACAAGAGCAAAAGCTTCCGGTAAAAGATCATCGAGAGTCTCTCCTTTGGCAAGGCGATCCTTGAATTTTATCGTCAAAGCAGGGAAGTCGCTATCATCAAGAGACAGAGCCCAAGACTCTAGTTCGTTGATTTTATGGAGAAGTGGCAAAACAGCTTTGATATCTTTTTCTTCTTTTGAACCCAAGAGGGCGGAAAGGATTGTATTTCTAGCCATGCATTAAGAATACTTTTGTTCTCAAAAAGGGTCAAGGAATGGTATAATTTCGAAAATGAAGAGATTTGTAAGTATTTTATGCTTGCTAGTAGTCGTAGCTGATTTCCTTATAAGCTGCCACTCCTCCGTAGAAGAAGGAAAGATACAAGCGCTTTTTGACCTTGGTTATGGCAGATCTGATTCATCGATCGATATATCTATCCAAAATAAGAATTCAGTTGATATTTGCCTTAGGAAAGGAATATTTCATCTGCTGAGTCGGGGAGAGGCAAAAATCCTTCGCATTTCTTCTTATGGCCAGACTCTTGCAATGTGGTATGACCCTAAAAAAGGAAGTGCACCTCTTGTCCTCAAAGATGTCCAGATGAGTGACTTTTCTTCAGAGGAAGATCTAGGCCGTTTTGCAATTCAGGTTTCATTCAATGATCCTGGCTATATTGCTACAGATTCAAGGCAAATGCTCTATGTCGCTGATGCTCAAGTTGTAAGGAGGTTTGATTCCGATGGTAGGGAGCTGCCTTTTCTTGGACAAGAAGGCATTGGAGGAATTAGATTCCCAGTAATAACTGCACTCGATGTTCTCAGCAATGATGATATTGCGGTTTCCTGCGCATCTGAGTCGGAAAAAGCAGTCTATTTCTATGATCGAAATGGTACCTTTTTGCAAGTGCTAAAATGGGATGGGCAGCATATGCCCGTTCCTGTTTCAGTTGCGGAGAATCATCCAAATGCAAGTGGCTCGCGCATAATTGCCTCGCTTGAGTCATTTCTACCGTGCTTCTTGAATGGGAAAAGAGTAGTAATTCTCAAGATCAACTATTATTCGGAGAAATACGATCCTTCATCGGGAGTGACAATTTCGATCGAGCCTATTGGTGGTTGGATTATGGTGACAGATGCATCAAGCGGCGCATTTTTGAATTCTTTTCCTTTGCAGAGTAGTCTTGAAGATTTGGGTATCGATCAACAGATGATCGCAGCACAATCGAATGATATTTTCTGTATTCGTTGGAGAGATGTAGGGTTGGCCGGAGAGGTTTTCCGCTTTAATCAACAGGGAAGGATAAATGGAAAATTGGATTTTCAAGTACCTGATGATGGTGCTTCTCTTATAGCTATGATCATTGGTGATGATGGAAATTTATATATGCTTACTCAATTATCTTCCAAGCTGAGGATGTATACATGGAAAATACTCACCTTGAGATGAGATAGCTTATTCAAACCCTTGATCCCTTTGATATGCAGAGAAAATAATATGCAAAAGATTCAGAACAATTATGATGACATTCTATAGCATTTCCGCTATAGTCATTTCGCTATGAATTTAGAAGCATTTGTCCTCGGATGTGGTGGCATGATGCCCCTCCCTTATAGACATCTAACTAGCATGCTTATACGTAGAGAGGGGGAGTTGTTTCTTTTTGATGCTGGAGAGGGAACCCAGGTTTCGATTCGAAGGTTAAATCTACGCTGGAAAAAGATCACTGCTATTTTTATCTCTCATATGCATGCTGATCATGTTACTGGCCTGCCGGGCATTCTAATGCTCTCTAGCCAGGTGGATAGGGAAGAACCGCTATATATTTTTGGGCCTCCAAAGATTGCAGAATTTGTTGATCAGAATAGGCATCTCTTGGATATGTATATCAATTACGAAATCATCGTAAGAGAGATATATGAAGCTGGAACTATATGGCAGGGTGATGATTATTCGATAAGAGCCTTTCCTCTAAAGCATACCAAAATGTGCTTTGGTTATGCGTTGGAAGAATCTAAGCGTCCTGGCGTTTTTTATCCAGAAAAGGCCCTTGCGCTGGGTGTCCCTCGTGGTCCTCTTTGGTCTGAGCTTCAGTCCGGCAAGACAGTCCGGCTTACAGAAGGAAGCTCTATAAAACCTTCAGAAGTTATGGGCGAGCCTCGTAGCGGAAGGAAATTCAGTTTCGTTACAGATACGCTTTATTTCCCAGAAATTGCTCAAGAGGTATCAAATTCGGATCTTCTTATATGCGAAGGGATGTTCGAACACGCGCTTATTGAGAGCGCTGTTGACAAGCGGCATATGACTGCACATCAAGCTGCTCTGATTGCTCGTGATGCTGGCAATATAAAAAAGCTGGGCTTAATTCACTATAGCCCGCGATATGCTGATCGAGAGCTCAAAATTTTACTCGACGAAGCCCGAGAAATATTTCCTGATACCGTGCTTACAAAGGACAGAATGCGTTTCCCCATTGAGTTTGTCGATTAGGCCCCATATCACTGTTTTATGCTATAGCGCTAGCTGGCTTAAATGCCAGGATTCTTGAGCCGCTTCTTTCCTGTGCTTCTTCAAGTGCTGCAAAAGCCTCCCTATATAGGCGATCAGGGAAGATCACGCGATCATATCGGGCGCTTATCCCAAAATAGAAGGGTGGTTCTTCTGATAGATCTTTATAGAGACTAGCGGTGGTTGTGAGCACATCATCTAGATCCACTGCCACTTTGAGTGCTGAACCAGCATCTGTGCCGGGCAAAACAGCAGCATAACAGCCTTTTCCAAGCTCGAAGACGAGCGATTCCGATGCAAAATAGTCGCGAATAGTGACTCCTAAAGCCAAGGCGCTTGGGTCTAACTCACCAGAAAGTATACAGTGAATAAGGAGCAGAGATGTTTCTTGATCGCGTTGAAGCTCAATATCAAGGTTACGCTTAAGTTCAGCAAGTGAAAGGGTAGAGGGAAAAACCTCGGGCAGTGGTACTTCTTCGGTTTCCTCATCGGTCTGAGGTGCAGGGGCAACGAATTCTCCAGGCAGGAAATCATCAGAAGATGAGAGAGGCTTTGGAATCGCTTCGGATTCTGATTGGGCAGCTTGAATATTTTCTGGAGCTCTTACCTCTTTCTGGGCAATTTCTTCTTCTCTTTCTTCTTCTTCTTCTTCTGCTGCTGCTTCTGCTTTTGCTTCTTCTTCTATATTTTCTATAGTCTCTTGAACTGCGGGGTTTTTGATGTTTTCTTGGGTTGCAGAAAGAGCTTCTTCAGAATATGAGGCACTCTCTAATGGATTCTCTTGATACTCTTGCTTTTCAATAGTTTCAGTTAATTCTTCTTTAACAATTTCTTCTTCAGGCTCTTTAGGTTTCTCCTTTAATACAAGTTGCAATACCACAAGAAGCACAATCCATGCGGAAAGTATGATAGCTGGAACAATAAGAATATTCGAAATATCTCTTTGAGATAAAATTGAATAAAGAGCCATAAGCTTCATGCCGTCGGGAAGGGGTGTCATGTAGATTATTGTCGACATACCTGG
>Ga0116186_1004877_pt1 | contig 10778 bp, 8 predicted proteins | sample AD_JPNNA4_MetaG_FD_89806 | JGI IMG/M metagenome (GOLD analysis project Ga0116186, IMG submission 89806) | Active sludge microbial communities of municipal wastewater-treating anaerobic digesters from Japan - AD_JPNNA4_MetaG | ecosystem: Engineered > Bioreactor > Anaerobic > Digestate | place...
CGGTCATTCCCCAGGCGGCCCTCCATCGCGTCGAGGGGCGCTGGGGAGTGTGGCGAGTGGTTAGCGACGATCTCCAATTTGTGCCCGTCTCTCCGGGCATCGCAGACCTGGAAGGATTAATGCAGGTGCGGGAAGGGCTTGAGGAAGGAGACCAGGTCGTGGTCTACAGCGAAAGCGCCCTGACCCCCCACCGATCCATCCGCATCGTGGATCATATCAAGGGGGTGACGCGGTGATCAGTCTGGCGGGACGCGACATCATGCACTCCTGGGGGAAGTTCGTCTTCACCGGCCTGGGACTGGGGTTATTGATCGGCATCACCCTGTCCATGGCAGGGATCTATCGCGGCATGGTGGATGACGCCAAGGTGTTGCTCGATGGCAGTGGGGCCGACCTCTGGGTGGTGCAAAAAGACACCCTGGGGCCCTATGCCGAACCGTCGAGCATCTACGACGACGTCTGGCGGGGTCTTCGAGGCATGCCCGGGGTGGAAGAAGCCGCCAATATCACCTACCTCACCATGCCGGTGGGAACCCGAGACGGGGCCGTGCGGGCCATGGTCACCGGCATCGCTCCCGGGGGGCCGGGAACCCCCGGATGGCCTCCCCACCTCGTGGCGGGACGCCCGATCACCCGGGGCCACTACGAGGCCGTTGCCGACGTCGCTTCGGGCCTTACCTTGGGAGAGTCCATCCAGATCCGCCGCCACACCTATACCGTGGTGGGTTTAACCCGCCGGATGGTGTCTTCCGGCGGCGACCCCATGGTCTTCATTCCCCTGAAAGACGCCCAGGAGGCACAGTTTTTGAAAGACAACGACGCCATCCGGGAGCAACGGCGGCGCACGGCCGAAAACCCCGCCTTTCAGCGCCCCGGAGTGCCTGGCCTGCTGGAAGCGATCTCGGCATCCCAGGGCGCCAATCCCTACGTCAACGCCGTCCTGGTGCGGGTCAAGGCGGGACATGACCCGGAAGAGGTCGCGGCCGCGATCCGCCGCTGGAAGCGCCTGACGGTCTATACTCGCTACCAAATGGAAGACATCTTGATCGGCAAGCTGATTGCCACCTCGTCCCGCCAGATCTTCCTGTTTCTGGTGATCCTCTCCGTGGTCAGCTCCGCCATCGTGGCCTTCATCATCTACACCCTGACCATGGGCAAAATCCGGGAGATCGCCGTACTAAAGCTGATCGGCACCAAAAACCACACCATCGTGGGGCTCATCATGAAGCAGGCCCTCGCCCTGGGGCTGATCGGTTTCGTGGTGGGCAAAATCTCCGCCACTCTGTTGATGGCGCCGATTTTTCCCAAGTACGTCCTTCTTCTCCCCCTCGACTCCGCCCTCTGTCTCGCCATCGTCATGGCCATATGCCTGCTTTCGAGCACCGTCGCCATCCGCATCGCCCTCCTGGTGGACCCCGCCGAGGCCATTGGAGGCTGACATGACGCCCCGAGGACTCCGCATTCAGGGATTAAAAAAACGCTATGGGAGCGGGGACGCCGCCGTCGACGCCCTGAAAGGGGTCGACATGACCGTGGCTCCCGGGGAGGTGGTGGGCCTCATTGGCCCTTCGGGCTCCGGCAAAAGCACCCTCCTCAAGTGCCTGGGGGCGGTGATCGAGCCCACGGCGGGAAAGATGGCCCTGGGGGAAGACGTCATCTACGACGGAGAGTGGAAGGTTAAAGACCTGCGCGCCTTGAGGCGGGACCGGATCGGCTTCGTGTTCCAGGCTCCCTACCTGATCCCCTTTCTCGACGTCACGGACAACGTCGCCCTGCTGCCCATGTTGGCGGGGGTACCTAACGCCGAGGCACGCCATCGAGCCACAGAGCTCCTCCGGGCCCTGGACGTGGGGCACCGCGCCAAGGCCATGCCCTCTCAGCTCTCCGGGGGAGAGCAGCAACGGGTGGCCATCGCCCGGGGATTGGTGAATCGCCCCCCCATCATCTTAGCCGACGAACCCACCGCCCCCCTCGACAGCGACCGAGCTCTGGCGGTGATTCGGATCTTGAACGATATGGCCCGGCAATTCGACACCGCCATCGTGGTCGTGACCCACGACGAAAAGATCATCCCCACGTTCAAGAGGATCTATCACATTAGGGACGGGGTGACCTACGAAGAAGCGGGACAGAGGAGAACCCCCTAGGGTCCCGCCGACACAAAGCGAAAGGGGCGCCCGGCGGCGCCCCACTTACCTAGGGTGGCGGCTTCAGGCCTCCTCTTTTTCCGGGAAAAGAAGGGTGACCGTGTAGCCTTTTTCCGTATGGGACCGGACAACGGTGCCCTCCAGTTGTTGAGTCAGGGCGTTCACCAAAAGGGTCCCCAGGGACGAGCCCTTGGGGGTCTCGGGGGCTTGGTCCTTCGCTACGCCGTTGTCTCGCACCTCCAGGGCCACCATACCCCCCTCCCGGCGCTCCGCCGTCACGCGCACCTCAGGAGATCGCGGGTGGGGCCCCCCGGGGGGAAAGGCATACTTCAGAGCGTTGGTCACCAGCTCCGTCACCATGAGGCCGCACGACACCGCCCGCTTGGGTTCCAGGGAAAGGCCTTCATCGCCCGAAATGACGAGGGTCACGGAATTATTGGCCTCCGCGCCGAACTCCCTCAGGTGTGCCCCCAGGGCCTTCAGATAGGGCCCCAGAGGGACGGACCTCAGGTCCTCCCCTCGGTAGAGGAAGTCGTGGATCTGGGCTATGGCGTGCACCCTGGAGATAGCCTCGTTCAGGGCCTTGTGCAGCGCCCCGTCCTGTTCCCCCGGGTCCTGGAGGGAGAGGAGGCTCACCACCAGGTTCAGGTTATTTTTCACCCTATGGTGGATTTCTTTTATCAGAAACTCTCGGTCCTGAAGGGTCTTTTCCAGGGTCTCGAAGGACCGGGCGTTGGCCACCGCAAGCCCCGCCACCCGGGAGATCACCCGGGAAGTGAGGTCGGCGTATCGATCCAAGTGCTTGGGGACGGCCACTCCCCGCACCCGTAACACTCCCAAGGTCTCTCCTCCCCAGGCCACTCCCAAGGAAAAGCCCCCTTCTTCTCGCACCACGCCCCCCGGAGCCACCCCCTCCGCAGGGGGCTCTTCCCCTTCTTCCGCCGAGGACGGGAAGTACCACACCTTCTTCGGAGCTCCCTTCCCCCGGGGGGCGTAGGCCACACTCCGGGGATCAAAGAGCAGGGAGCAGAGGTCGTGGAGACGGGAAGCCACCTGATCTTCTTTTCCCAGCTCCGCCACCTGCCCCATGAGGTCCATGGCCATGAAGGCCTCTCCCGCTTCCTTTCGGAGCTCTCGAACCCGTCCTTCCGCCCCTTCCAATTCCAGGGAACTCCGGGCCTCCCGGAAGGCCAGTCTCAGAGGTTCCAGCCCCACAGGAAGGATCTCGTGGCCGAGCCCCAGGGCCGCCGCACACTCCCGGAGCCTCTCCGGGGCCTCCGGGAAGGTGCGAGAATCCAAAAGCACCAGCCGATCGGCGAAACCGTGGAAGAACTCCCGTCCCAAGGGCCAGTCGAAGCCCCATCGCTCCAGGCGCCGGGGCCAATCCTCCACCCAGGAAGGAGTCACGGCGTAACCCCGGGAGGCGGCGATATGGGCCGTGAGCCACGCGCCCCCCAGAAGGGAGGCACAATGGCTCCCCCCCACACGGCGGTTCCAAGGGTCATTTTTGGGGAAGCGGTGGGCCTCGCAGCCCAGGAAGATCGTGGGATGCCCCCGGTCTCCCGGGGCCATTTCCGGGGGGGAATCCCCGGGGGAACACGCCTCCGGCACACCCTCCACCCATACCGCCTCGCCCTCCACCAGGGCCTCCACTTCGCGAAGAAGGGCCCGACAGACCACGACCCTCAGGATCATCGTCATAGATGCCGCTCCTCAGTCGGGGGAGTAGGTCCCGTGGCGGGCCAGGGCGTCCCCCAGCCCCCGGATCACCTCCGGAGGCACCTGCCAGGGTACTTCTCCATGGTTATCCGACAGGATAAATCCTCCCCCCGGAGCCCCCTTGGCCACGGCGAGGCGGACCTGGGCCTCGGTTTCCTCGGCACTCCAGTGCCGCATGGCGATGCCATTGAGATTGCCCACCAAGGCGATACGGCGATCTGCAACGGCTTTTAGCTCCCCCAGGTCTTCTTCGGCACTCACGCCCACGGCGACGAACCCCAGGTCGGCCAGGTCTTTTATCACGCCCTCCCCCCGCCCGGACGCCAAGTGGCATATCACGGGCACCCCGGGAAAGGCCGCGAGGAATCGCTCCGCCGCCGGACGCCCCCCCCGGACCCACATCTCCCGGGTCACCATGGAAGGGGAAGAAAGGGGGTCGAAATAGCACAGGGCGTGGGCTCCGGCCCGGAGTTGGGCGGCCCCCCAGATCTCGGCGAAGTGGGAATTTTTTTTCCATAGGAGATCCAAAAGCTCCCCCGCCGCCTGAGATCCCTGGCGGTCGGCCGCCAGGAGCTTCAGGTAGCCCTCAAAGCCCAGCTGCATCAAGGGGATCGAAAAAGGGGATGCCACCACCCCTATGATGGGGGCCTCATCACCCGAGTCCCGCCGCAGCGCGACGAGGACCCGCAGGGTACGGGCCAGCACCGGCGCATCTTCGGGGCGGGGCGGTTCGAAGGCGCGAAGGGCCTCCGGAGGCGAAAAGATCGGCTTACCCACCTGGGGGGGGGCCTCGGGGGAGAAGATGATTTCACTCCCCATGGCCTCCACTTCGGCCCCTAAGTAGGTGAAGGCGCTGAGGCAATCCAGGGCATAGCGCCCCCGAACCGCCTTTTGAGTCTCCACCTGGAGGTCTTCCCGGGCCATGTACTCCTGGACCGACACCCCCGCCTCCCGGGCCGCCGCATAGCCGAAGAGCAGAACCAGGGGCACCCGATCGGGTTTTCGGTGAGAAAGGGCCGCCCCCACTCGCTCCATGGACGTCATGACACTCCCCATGACCCGATCCCCCTCTCTTTGAGAAAGTGGCGCACGTGCTTCCGGGCGTCCGACGCGGTGTAGCCCACCGCATCCGCCCCCACGGCACGCCCCAGCCCGGGATCAAGGCGGAAGGGGGCGCCCCCCACCACGAGGGCCGGAGAAAAGTTCCGTTCCTGGCAAAGCTGCCGCACGCGGCGCACGTCCAGGGCCGAAGCCAGCATGAGGGCCGATAGGAGTAGCACCTGGATCTGGTCCTGCGCCGCCCGGTCCACCACCTCTTCGGGGGTGACTCCCGATCCGTAATCCCGCACGGCGATGCCCCCGATGCGCAGGTGGGCCAACACGATGCGCCGGCCCAGGGCGTGGTGATCTCGAAGCCCCGCCATGGCCACCGGAAGGTCTACCGCAGCTTCCTGAGGACCCGCCAGGGGCGCGGTGAGGTCGTCGCAGATGCGCCCCGCCACGTAGATCTGGGCCAGGGAGAGCTGCCCCGCCTCCCACTCCTCGCCGAACTTTTCGAGCACCGGCAATAGAAGATCCTCGGCGGCCACCTCCGGGCTCCCCGCAGCCTCCCCGGCCCGGGAAAAGATATCGGCGCTCGCCGGGTAATCCATGGAGAGCAGCGCTTCACGAAAAAGAAACCTCAATAGTTCCACGCCCCGTCCTCCTTTCTTCGGGCTAAAACACCGCGCCCCTGCCCTGCCCCATGCCGGACCAATCCTCCGATCTTTCCAGATTCCGTACGCAACATATCGAAAGAGGAGAAAATGCCACCCCGTGCTCTTCACCCCATCCCTCCCTTGGGACTATACTACATCTCACCTCGAAAGGTGAAGTGGCTTCGAGGGACATATCTTTATCAGGAGGTGACCAACGCATGGCCGAACGGCAAAGAAACCGTCGCTCCTGGTGGTGGGGCGTCGCGGCGTTAGTGGCGCTGGGGGGAGGTTTTCTCTTCTACCGGGGAAAGGATCCGGCCCCTCTTAAGCCCGCCGAATCCCTGCGCCCCGTGCGCCCGGTGAAGACCATGGAGCTGATGCCGCCGGTGAACGCCCTGGAGCGCTCCTACCCCGGCAAGGTGCAGTCGTCCCACCGGGTGGAGCTGGCGTTTCGGGTCTCCGGCCCCCTGGTGGAGCTCCCCGTAAAACGAGCCCAGGCGGTACATCGGGGGGAGCTCTTGGCCCGCATTGACTCCCGGGACTACGTGTCCCAACTGGCCAACGCCGAAAGTGCCCTGGCCAACGCCCAGGCTCAGCTCGCCGCCATGAAGTCCGGGGCCCGCAAGGAAGACGTGGCGGCCTCAGCGGCCTCCGTGTCCTCCGCCAAGGCCCACCTCGCCGAGGCCGAGGCCCAATACCGCCGCTTCGAAAAGCTCCACCAGCAGGGCGCCGTGGCCGATGCGGAATTCGATCGATACAAGGCCAACTACGAGGTCGCCAAAGCCCAGTACAACGCCGCAGGGCAAGAGCTCTCCAAGGCCCGCACCGGGGCCCGCCCCGAAGACGTCAAAGCCATGGAGGCCACCATCGCGGGACTCGCCGCCAAGGTGAGCCAAGCCCGAAGCTCCCTGGAGGACACGGAGTTGCGGGCTCCCTTCGACGGTTTCATCGCGGACCGTCACGTGGAAAACTTCCAGAGCGTCCAACGAGACCAACCCATCGTGAACCTTCAGGACCTGGCCCACCTGGAAGTGACCGTCGCGGTGCCCGAACAGGATCTGTTGCTTTTCATGGGGGTCTCCCGGGACATGGTGGCCCGGGCCTTCTCCGAAGTCACCGGATCCAAAGAGATTCCCCTGACGTTCAAAGAGATCGCCACCCAGGCGGAATCCCAAACCCAGACCTATGCCGCCACGTTTCAGATCGTCTCCCGGGAAGGGATAAACCTGCTGCCGGGCATGACGCTCTCCGTCCGAATTGGGGGTCGGGCCCGGGGCGCGGAGCTTTCCGGCCCCTTCCGGGTGCCCTCGGAGGCGGTGATGGCGGGAGAAGGAACCCGGCACTCGGTGTGGGTCATCCAGGAAAACCTATCGGTACGCCGGGTCACCGTGGCACTCCTCTCCTTCCGAGAGGGAGACGCCCTCATCTCCGGTGACCTTAAGGCCGGAGACCGGGTGGTGACGGCGGGGGCGAACCTTCTTCTGGATGGGGAGACGGTCTCCCTGTACACCCCGAAGTAGGTCAGACCATGAATATCGCCTCCCTGGCCTTCCGCAGCAAGGCTTTCGTCTGGTTCCTCACCGTCATCCTCATCGGTGCGGGGCTCATGGCCTATGGCAAACTGGGCAAGCTGGAAGACCCCGCCTTCACCATCAAGACCGCCGTGGTCATGACCCCGTACCCCGGCGCCTCCCCCCGAGAGGTGGAAGAAGAGGTCACCGAAGTGGTGGAATCCGCCATCCAGCAGATGGGACAGGTGGACAAAGTGCGCTCCCTGTCCCAGGCGGGGATGTCCATGATCTACGTGGACATCAAAGACCACTTCACCGCCCCGGATCTGCCCCAGATCTGGAACGAGCTGCGGCAAAAGGTGGGAGACATGCAGCGCTCCCTCCCCCCCGGAGCGGGGCCATCGCTGGTAAACGACGACTACGGCGACGTCTTTGGCATCTACTACGCCCTCACGGGGCCGGGATACACTCTCCGGGAGCTGGGGAGCTTCGCCGACGACCTCCGAAAAGAGCTCCTACTGGTGCCAGGGGTGGCCCGGGTGCAGATCGGCCACCGACGGCAAGAGGCGGTCTACGTAGAGATCTCACGCACCAAGCTGGCCCAGCTTGGCATCTCCCTCCAGGAAATCGCGGGGGCCATCCAGAACGAAAACCTCGTGGTGTCTTCCGGCATGGTGGAGGTAGGCAAGGAATACCTGCGCATCGATCCCACGGGGATCTTCACCGCCGTGGAGCAGATCGGAGATCTCATCCTGAGAAGCAGCGGAGGAACGCTGATCCGCCTCCGGGACGTGGCCTCGGTGCGCCGGAAATATGTCCCCCACCCCTCAAGCCTCATGTTTTACAACGGCACCCCCGCCATGGACATAGGCATTTCCTGCGTGGAGGGGGGCAACGTCATCCTCCTGGGAGAAGAGGTGGAAAAACGCCTGCAATCTTTCGCCTCCCACACTCCCCTGGGGATGGAGCTCCACCCCATCTACTTCCAGCCCGGCACGGTCCAGACCTCCATCGACGTCTTCATGGAGAACCTGGCGGAGGCCGTGGCCATCGTGGTGGCGCTCCTCCTGGTCTTCATGGGACTTCGAAGCGGCCTCCTCATTGGAGCCATCCTGGTACTCACCATCCTGGCCACCTTCGTGGTCATGAAAGCCTTTGCCATCGACCTCCAGAGCATCTCCCTGGGAGCCATGGTCATCGCCCTGGGGATGCTGGTGGACGCCGCCATCGTGGTGGTGGACGGCATTCTTATCGGATCTCAGATGGGAAAGACTCGAGAGGATGCGGCAAAGGGCATCGTGGGGCAGACCCAGTGGCCTCTCCTGGGCGCCACGGTCATCGCCATCATCGCCTTCGCCCCGGTGGGGCTCTCCCCCGATAGCACGGGGGAATACTGCAAAAGCCTCTTCCAGGTGGTGGGGATCTCCCTGCTTTTGAGCTGGGTGCTGGCGGTCACCATCACCCCTCTGGCGGGGGCGGCCTTCCTCCGGACCCCTCCCCTTCCCGAAGGGGAAAACCCCTTTGGCTCTCCCACTTACCAAAAGTACCGAGAGTTGCTGGAGTTCTGCCTGACCCATCGCCCCATCACCCTGATCGCCCTGGGGGGTATGCTGGCCCTGGCGGCGGTGGGGTTCACCCACGTGGCCCCGGGCTTTTTCCCCAGCGACACGAGCCCCATGTTCACCGTGGACTTCTGGCGCCCCCGGGGGTCCTCCCTGGCCCAGACGCGTCAGGACGCAGAGCGCATGGAGGCCTTCCTGCTCCGCCAAGAGGAAGCCCCCTCGGTGACGAGCTACGTGGGAGAGGGCGCCATGCGCTTCCTGCTCACCTTCACCCCCGCCGACCCTGGAAACCACTACGGAAGCTTCGTGGTGAGCACCCATACCGGGGAAGAGGGAACCAGCCTCATGAAGAAAATCACCGACTTCGCCGCCCAGGAGATGCCCGGCCTGGATCCCCGAGTGAGATCCTTCGGCAAGGGCACCGGTAGCGGCGCCAAGATCCAAGTTCGAGTCCAGGGAGAGGATCCCGACGCCCTGAGGAAAACGGCGGAGCGGATTTCGGCGATCCTCCTCTCCGACTCCCGCGCCATCAACGTCCGTTCCGATTGGGGGGAGCGCACGAAGGTGTTGCGCCCCGTACTGGACGAGGTGCGGGCCCGCACCAGCGGCCTCACCCGACGGGATGTGGCCCAGGCCCTGGAAATGGCCTTTTCGGGAACCACCACCGGGATCTATCGGGATGGGGACAAGCTCTTGCCCATCGTGGCCCGCCTTCCCCGGGAAGATCGTTCCGATGCGGGGACGTTGCCTACGGTCTCGGTGTGGAGCGCCGCCCTGCGGACCTATCTTCCCCTGTCCCAGGTGGTAAGGGCCTTCGACAACGTGGCGGAAGATCAGACCATCTACCGACGAAACCGGGTCCGCACCATCACCGTGGAGTGCGATGCGGGGGACGGCCAAACCGCCGCCCTTTTCGACACCCTGCGTCCCCAGGTGGAGGCCCTGCCCTTGCCTTCAGGGCAGAGCCTGGAGTGGGGGGGAGAATTTGAAAGCTCCACCCGGGCCAAAGCGGGGCTCATGGGGATGATTCCTCTGGGGTTTCTGTTCATCGTGATCATCCTCGTGGCACTTTTCAACTCTTACCGCCAACCCATCCTCATCCTGCTCACGTTGCCCCTGTCCATCATCGGCGTCACGGCGGGGCTCCTGATGTTCAACAAGCCCTTCGACTTTCTGGCGCTTTTGGGTTTCCTGAGCCTGGCGGGGATGCTCATCCGAAACGCCATCGTGCTCATCGACCAGATAGACCTGGAAATCCACGAAGGGAAGCCCCCCTTCCAGGCGGTGGTGGAATCCGCCATGAGCCGGGCCCGCCCCGTCCTCATGGGAGCCTTCACCACAGTGCTGGGCATGGTGCCCCTCTACTTCGACGTGCTCTACTCCGCCATGGCGGTGGTCATCATGTTCGGCCTCACCTTCGCCACGGTGCTCACCCTGGTGGTGGTCCCCGTATTCTACGCGGTGATCTTTCGCATTCCGGCAAAGAGCTGATCCGGCGTCAGACCGACGGGACGGGATCTCCCCCCCAAGGCTCTTCTGGGAAAAACTCTGAGAAGATCGGAAAAATGCGGTGAGCACAGATCCCGATCCCACTGGGAAACTCCTGGGACACGAGAACACGGACCGAAAAGGGGCACCCCTGGGGGGTGCCCCTTTGACGTTCCCGCAAGGGGAACTGCCAACTCCCGGGGACGGGGGATTCCCGAAAAAAAATGGGGGCGGGAAAACGCCCCGCCCCCACGATGCTACTTCGATCCCTTAAGCACCCCCAGGGGAACGAGCAGGAGCAAAAGCAGCGACGACAGGGGAAAGCTCCCGGGGCTTCCCGACGGCAGGGGCGAAGGCCCTTCCCGGGGAGCTCCCAAAAGAACCGTGGCCGTTTCCAGAGTGACGGAGGCGTTTTTCCTTCCATCCTTGTCGTAAGGCCCTCCATCCTCCACCCGAATGCGAAGTTCCTGCGCCGTGGCCTCAAAGGCGTCTCGGCCGCTCCCAGGAGCTCCCACCTCTCCGGTGGCCACTTCCCACACTCCGGTCTTCAGTGTTTCCACTCCCTCTATCTGGCCGGAAACGGCTTAACATCGGTGGCCTTTCAGGGTAAGGTTTGCAGAAAAAAAAGGAGTCCCCCGATCCAACCCCTCCGCC
>Ga0116186_1004878_pt1 | contig 10778 bp, 9 predicted proteins | sample AD_JPNNA4_MetaG_FD_89806 | JGI IMG/M metagenome (GOLD analysis project Ga0116186, IMG submission 89806) | Active sludge microbial communities of municipal wastewater-treating anaerobic digesters from Japan - AD_JPNNA4_MetaG | ecosystem: Engineered > Bioreactor > Anaerobic > Digestate | place...
CCGCTTCCTATAATCCAATCTTTACAGTAATGGATGATGTCTTTGTCCCTGAAAGGGAGATATACCCGAGTAAGAGAAGCACGGTTCTTCTGGGGTTTGTATTGGCTGTTTTTGCTGGCATGGCTTTGAGTCTGACGGTGGATTTTAATGATAAAAAAATTCATGACCTGGCAGTATTTTCAAAGACTGTGCCAAGGGTAGACTTTATTATTGGCAGCAAAAGGAGAAAAATAGAAGAACTTAAGGTTTTGAACAGTATCAAAACATCTGAGAAAAATATAGTAGGTATTACTTTTGCTCCGGGTGCAAAAATTCAGGAACATATTGATGAAATGCGCAAGGCTTTGAAAGATTCATCTTTAAATTTTACAGATCTATCCGCTCTTTCAGAAAAAGATACTTATGTTGCATATGAGTCTTTAAATCCAAATATAAAAAGTATTTATCTTATGGATGACTGTACCGGCTGGAAAACTTCTTTGTTCAGCGGAAAATGTGACTGTATATATATTCTGGTGAAGGAGAAATCTTCTTTGGTATCTGACTTTGCAAGGTTTTATAACGATTTTGATGAATCGAAGATAAAGATCGTCTACCTGGGGTGATGTATGAAAAAAGTTCTTATTATAATAACCAAGGGTGACTGGGCAGGAGCGCAAAGAGTTGTTTATGAGATTGCAAAATATATCAAACTCAACTATTCCGATACGCTCGAGCTTGATGTAGCTATAGGAATAAAAGGACCTCTTAATGAAGAGCTCAAAAGCATAGGTGTAAGGGTTATTGAGCTTAATAATCTTATATGGGAGGTTTCGTTAAGTAGCGATACCAAGGCTGTAAGAGAAATCCGTAGGCTTATTGAAGAAAATCAGTATGATGTTGTCCATGTCCATAGTACCAAAGCGGCCTTTGTAGGAAGGATAGCCGCAAGGAAAGCCAATGTAAAGAATATAATATATACTGTCCACGGATGGTGGGGAATAGAAAGATTTTCCGGGATAAAACGTTATATGGTAAGCCGTTTAGAAAAGTATTGTGCCGGTTTCACCGATCATATGGTTTTTATCTGCAAACGGGATATGAGTTTTGCATTGAAAAATAAAATAGGTCCAAGCGGTGCATATAACCTTATATTAAACGATGTTTCTATAGACAGTACAGTAGAGCCGTCTCTGAGGAAAACCTTTGGAATAAGTGATAAAACGACTGTAATCGGGAATATCGGAAGGCTTGATGATACCAAACAGCCTCAGGCTTTTGTTGATATAGCCCAGGAGGTTTTAAAAAAGAATAAAGACTATTTTTTTGTCTGGATAGGTTCAGGACTCGTTAAGCCGGTAATAGAACCGCAGTACAAGAATAAGATAAAATTTGTAGGATTTATGAAAAATCCGTATCCTTACTTAAGGGATTTTGATCTTCTTCTAATGACCTCCAAGTATGAAGGAATGCCCATAACCATAATAGAAGCATTAAAGTATAATATTCCGGTTCTTTCTTCTAATGTGGGAGGGATAACCGAATATCTACCTTCCAAAAATCTTTATATGAACAGCAATGAGGCAATCGGAAAGATACTTAAAAAAAACTATGAGAAAAATATAGTTTATTCCGATCCTGATATGGCAAAAAAATATGCGGAGCTGTATCTGAATGGTTAAACTGAATTCAAGAACCATTCAATATTACTTACTTATTCTTTATACATTTTTTTCCGGAGTTGTTTTTTTTGAACCGTCGGTTGGGGATATACTTTTTATTGTTCTTCTTCCAATACTTATTATTCATGTAAAATTTAAGAAAACAGAGTTCTCATTGCTGGCGCTTCTATTGGTTCCGGCATTGTTTTCTTTTTTCTGGGGATTTGTAAAGTTTGGGTTTTTGAACTTTAAATTTGTTTTTATCGATATATATCTGTTTCTTCTCTTTGTTTTTTTCAAAGTCTGTCTTGACAACTTTTATGAGTACGACCGTAATATTATCGATACACTTATGAAAACATGGCTTGCGGTTGCATATCTTAATGTTTTCACCGGACTTTTTTCTTATGCTACTGGAAGATTTAATATAATGGGTCAGAGCATAGTGGGTTTTGGAATAAGACTGATAGGATTTTTTAAAGATCCAAATGTTTTCGGACCTTTTGCATGTGTCTGCGGCCTTTATGTCTTTGAAAAATTCTATCAAAGCAACAAAAACTTGATCTTTGCTATATTTAATTTTGGCTTCATGAGCCTAGGGGTTTTTTTAAGTTTTTCCCGCGCAGCATGGCTTAATTACTTTGCGGGGTTGCTTTTCATAGTTCTTGTATATTCGTTCAAAAATAAAAATATGTATAAATGGAGAACGCTTCTTCTGGTTTTTCTTCTGGTGTTTTTTATGGTTATGCTTATTTTTTCGGATATAACCATAGCAGGAATCAGTTTCAAAGAGTTTTTTAAAGGTCGTCTGGGAATAAAAAGTTATGATGCTCAGAGATTTGCTTCGCAGGGTAAGTCCCTGGTGATGCTTGATATGTCTAAGATATTCGGAATAGGTCCGGGCAATTATGAAAGGATAACAAACTATTCTGCACATAACACCTATCTTAGGTATATGGGGGAACGTGGATTTTTCGGGCTTATAACCGGAGGTCTCTTGGTGGCATTCATTACTCTGAGAGCATTAAAGATTAAGGGGAAGTATTTTTTTCTTGCTGCCTCGCTTATAGGACTGCTTGTAAACTCTTACTTTGTGGATACTTTACATTGGCGGCATTTGTGGATAGTCTTTGCCATGATAGTATCCTATTCTTACAGAAAGGAGCCGTATGGGGAATCTTAAAACCGTTATTATAAGTGCATATTCGCCTAAAGACACTGAAATAGCAGCTTTGCGTATAGAAAAGCTTGCCAAGTTCCTTTCCTGTTACTATGAAACATACGTTATAAGCGGCAGACCCCGCAGGGAAAAGAAATTTTTTGATACTGCAAAGGCTAAGCTTATAGAAACACGTTTCAAATCGTATGCTGCTGAGAATCTTGCAGTATCTTCCCCTGTTGTACAAAATACTTCTGCAAAAAAAATTAATAAATTTAATCTTTACTACTTTCTTGAATATTTCTTTCCTATAGCGCCAGGAGGCATGAGGTTCTATAAGAAGAGGGATTTTTTTTCAGAGTTTGAAAAACTTATGCTTTCTTTTGATAATAATGAAAAAGTTTTGGTTATAGTTTCTTACGGACCGCACTTTATATTGAAAATAGGACGCAGTCTGAAAAAAAAGTATAAAGACAGGATAATTCTGGTAAGTGATTTCAGAGATCCTTACAGAAACTTTGAGTCACAGAACGACAGCTTTAAGTTCATGCATAAAAGCCTAAAAAAAATTCTTGCATACTCAGATCTTATAACAACAGTTTCATCCATAATGAAAGAAAGACTCTGTGTCAATTACTCGGTAAGGGAAGAAAAGGTACATGTGCTTTATAACGGATATGACCGGGAAGATTTTAATTTTTCAAAAATCATGCCACAGGAAAAAAGCAACATTGATATTGTTTTTACCGGAAGTTTTTATCCTGAGGATTTTTTGCAGATAGATCCTTTTCTCAAGGCTCTTTCGGAAAATAAAAATAAAAATATGGTAAACTTTATATACTGTGGAAAAGACTCTGATTATGTCAGAAACAGTTTTGAAAAGTACGGTCTTTCACAGAGGCTTACCGATATGGGAATGCTGGATAGGAAGAGTTCTTTGGAGCTTCAGAATCAAAGTGATTGTCTGCTTCTTGTAACTTATACAGGAAATGATCCGGATCAGAGATCATGGCGTATATCAGGCAAGGTTTATGAGTATCTGCAAAATCATATTCCTATACTTAACATAGGAAGTCCTAAGTGGGAGCTGCGCGATATACTCCAGTCCGACGGAGTAAGCAAGGTAATACCGGCTTACGATACAAAAGGAATATCTGATTTCATCGATATGGCAGTTCAGAAGAAGTTAAAACCTGACTTTGCAGCCAGAGAAAAGTTGTTGGAGGAGTTTTCTTATGAGCGGCTTATAGAGAAGTTTGTTCAAAAAATAGAGAGCTTAAAATTATAAGGGAGGACATATGTGCGGAATATACGGGTGTTTGGGCGAAACATCCATGCATGAAATATCAGAAATTTCAGATATTCTTTGTAATTTAACATGAAAGTTTTTACTTAGGTATTTTATTCTGTATGAAGTATATAAAGTGAAAAGCATTGACAAATAGAGGTGAAAAATGAATAAACCAGAAATACTAATTATTATTAATACTAATAGTATGTATTTCAAAGGATTAAGAGAAAATTTAAAAAAAATTTATAGCGATTACATAATTTCTTTTTTTTCTGTTGAAACTCTTGAATATAGAACTGATGAAGAAATAATTTGGCGTGGTTCTGAAGAGATTAATGTCATTCAAAAAATTTTTTTAGTTCAAAAAGTTTTAAAGATAATGAAGTCTAGAAATATAAAACTTATAAATATAAACTTTGTTTCTCCAAGTCTGTTTTTATTTAATGACATTTTCGAATATATTCCAACCATTGCTACTTTTTGGGGTTCTGATCTCTACAGGATCCCAAGAAATTCTGGTATATATAAAAGGCTGCAAAAATCAATTTTAAAAAGATGTTCCTATATTACTTCCGACAACAAAGATATGGAAGAACTTATATATAAAACCTATAGATGTCAAGATAAGCCTTATCTTGAGACTAAGTTTGGTCTTCCTATTGATTTTGAACTTTTTAAGAAGATATCCCAAGAGGATATAAAAGAGTTCAAAGAAAAATATAGTATTCCCGAAAAAAGCATCGTGATAACCTTGAGTTACTCTTCTGATCCAAAGAAAAATCATGAATATATGATAGATGAGGTACTAAAATTAAAAGATAACTATGATAAATTGTATGTTTTTATTCCGATGGCCTATGGGAATAGAGAGCATTGTTTGAAAATTAAAAATTACTGTAAAAAACAGTTTGGAGGGAACAACGTTAAATATTGTGTGATAGATAAGTTTATTGCTGATGAAGAAGTTGCCAAACTTAGAAAAACAACAGATATTATGATTAATGTTCAAACTACCGATTCGATGTCATCATCGATGCTTGAATCGATTTATGCGGGGAATATAGTTATTAATGGAGCTTGGCTTCCCTACGATAATATAGCCAAAGAAGGAATATATTTTGAAAAGATTGATAATATTCTGCCCGGAATGTTAAGTGACAAGATACAGGAAATTATAAAAGATATGTCCAATTATAAAGTAAAGTGTATAAAAAATCCCGAGATAGTTTATAAATTATCAAGTTGGGAGAATAATATAAAAAATTGGAAGAAAGCGTATGATTTTTGTTTAAAAAAACAGATAGGTTAACATTATGGTTTTTATAATGTTAAATTATACGATTTCTTAGTATTTTCAAATAATATGTGTAAAATACAAATTCTATTGAATATAGGGTGAGAATATGTGGAAGATACCGTTGTTTGATCTTAATTTTGGTGAAGAAGAAAAGCAAGCAGTTATAAAATTGATAGACTCGAAATGGATATCGATGGGTGAAAAAACATTTGAATTTGAAAAAAAATTTTCTGAACTTACAGGAATAAAGCATTGTTTTGCTGTGACTAATTGTACAGCTGCTCTTCATATGGCATTAGTTGTAATGGATATTAAAGAAGGCGACGAAGTTATTGTGCCTTCACTAACATTTGCAGCAACGGTAAATTGTGTAAAATACGTTAATGCGACGCCTGTGTTTGCTGATATTAAGTCATATGAGGATCTCACTATAGATCCTGAAGATATAGAAAAAAAAATAAAACCAAATACTAAAGCGTTGATTGTAATGCATTATGGCGGTTTTGCTTGTGATATGGATAAACTAGAAGAAATTTGTAGAAAATACAACTTATGTTTGATTGAGGATGCAGCACATTCTCCTTTTAGCACCTATAAAGAAAAGAAACTCGGCAACTTTGGAGATGTTTCAGCTTTTTCATTCTTCTCGAATAAGAACATAACTACCGCTGAAGGTGGAATGGTTTGTACAAATAACGATGAAAAAGCAAAAAGACTAAAATTAATAAGATCTCACGGGATGACCACAATGTCTTATGAAAGATTCAAGGGACATGCTACAAAATATGATATAGAAGAGATCGGATATAACTATAGAATAGATGATTTACGTTCTGCAATAGGTCTTGTACAACTTTCAAAACTCAAACTGGATGTTGAGAAGAGAATAAAACTTGTGAAAAGATACAACGAAAATTTAAAAGGTATTGATAAAATAATAATACCTTTTTTTGGAAAAGAAAATTCTTCGTCTAATTATATATATTCTATCGTATTATCGGAAAAAGCTAATATACAAAGGGATGAATTAAGGGAGAAGCTTGCTGAAAACGGTATACAAACAAGCGTTCATTATCCTGCAGTTCATGAGTTTACATGTTATAAATCAAAAACAAAATTACCGAAAACTGAATATGTGTCTGAAAATGAGATAACTCTTCCTTTGTATTTTTCCATGACAGAAGAGAATGTTGATTTTGTATGCGATAATTTGAAGGAAATAATAAGATGAGCATGAATGATGGGGAAATCTTAGTAAGTATAAACTGTATTACTTATAATCATGAAAGGTTTATAAAACAAGCAATAGAAAGTTTTTTAATGCAAAAAACCCGGTTTGATTTTGAGGTTTTGGTTCATGATGATGCTTCAACAGATAAAACAATTGAGATAATAAGATCATACGCACAAAAATATCCAAAAATTATAAAACCAATGTATCAGAAAGAAAATCAATATTCCAAAGGCAAAAAGATGTTTCTTTTCAATCATAATCGCGCTTTAGGCAAGTATGTAGCCATATGTGAGGGAGATGATTATTGGACAGATCCTTATAAACTTCAGGAACAAGTTGATTATATGGAAAAAAATACTGAATGCAATTTAGTTGCGCATGCTATTAGAATTATAGATAACGATAAGCCGACAGAAAAAGTAATTGCTCCTTATTCTGAAGATAGAGAATTAGAATTTAGTAGTGTTATCTATGATGGTGGAATAATTGGGACAAGTTCAATAATGTACAGGAAAAAAGCTTTTGATAATCCCCCGGATTTTTATTTTTGTGCACCTGTAGAAGATTATCCGCTACAAGTATATTTGTGTGAAAATAAAAAAGCATTTTATATAAATAAAATAATGTCTGCTTATAGAACTAATATTGAGGGTAGTTGGACAGATAATATTTATTATAAAGGGTCTATAGAAAAAAAAATAGAGTTAAATAAAAAACTTATTTGTTTTCTGGAAAAAGCAAATGCTTTTTATTCTTATAAGTATGATTGTTATATTAAATCTGCTGTTAAGAAGAGGAACTTCTACATACTAAGAGTTAGAAATGATCTAAAAACAATGAGAAATAAAGAATACATTTGTATGTATAAGGATCTTCCTTTTAAAGAAAGATTTAGGATTTATTTAAAACATTTTTTTCCTAAGTTATATTCTCTTATTAAGATTATTATACAAAAGACAAGGCATACACATTTGTTTTCGAGGTAGATTATGGAAAACATAAAAAAAAAGGTTTTATCGTCTTTAGTTTGGAAGCTTTTGGAGCGTGGAGGTACTCAGGGTATACAATTTGTCGTTCAAATAATTTTAGCAAGAATTCTTTCACCAGAAAATTATGGAACAATAGCGCTGATAAGTATATTTATAGCTATTGCCAATGTATTTGTTCAAAGTGGTTTCAGCACTGCACTTATTCAAAGGAAAGATACTTCAGAAGAAGATTTTTCATCTGTTTTTTATTTGAGTCTTTTTACTGCAGCTATTTTTTACTTAATTCTATTTGTGACTTCCCCAGCAATTGCTCAATTCTATAAAAATAATCAATTGATTTATATTTTACGGGTACTTTCAGTAACTCTTTTTTTTGGGGCTTTTAACTCTGTTCAAAATGCTGTGATTGCCAAAAAAATGCAGTTTAAAAAACTTTTTTTCAGTAGTTTAGGATCGATAGTTATCTCTGGGATTGCAGGAATAATCTGTGCTTATCTTGGTTACGGGGTATGGGCTTTGGTTATACAGCAGCTTGTTAACCAGCTATCTGTGACATTGATTTTATGGTTTACTGTAGATTGGCATCCTAAGAAAGTTTTTTCATTGGAAAGGGTAAAGGTATTATTTTCTTTTGGCTGGAAGTTACTTGCTTCAGCATTGCTGGAAACATTTTATGCGAACATAAGAAGTCTTATAATAGGTAAGCTGTATACTCCGGCAACTTTAGGTTTTTATAACAGAGGAGATCAATTTCCCCAGATTATAGTGTCAAACATTAACGGTTCTATTCAAGCAGTAATTTTTCCGGCACTTTCTTCTGAACAGGATAATATAGAAAAGATAAAAAATATGGTAAGACGCGCTATAATGATGAGTTCTTTTTTAATTTTCCCTATGATGACTATGCTTGCTGTTACTGCTAAACCACTGGTAATAGTTTTGTTGACGGAAAAATGGCTGCCTTGCGTGCCGTTTATTCAGATATTCTGTGCTTCATATGCTTTGTGGCCAATACATACGGCAAATCTTCAAGCTATAAATGCTTTAGGCAGAAGCGATATTTTTTTGAAACTGGAAGTAATAAAAAAAATATTCGGTACTTTAATTCTGGTCGTTTCTATTTTTTACGGAATTAAAGCTATAGCCTATGGGATGCTTTTCAGCAGTATAATGTTTTCCTTTGTGAATGCTTATCCCAACTTAAAATTGCTTAACTACAGTTATATTGAACAACTAAAAGATATAATTCCTTCTTTGATCATATCCTTAATCATGGGCTTTTTAATTCATTTATTTTCTTATCTGAATATGTCTAATTGGATGACTTTAATTTTTCAAACGCCGGCAGGAATATTTTTATATTTAGGACTTTCAAAGATCTTTAAAGTTGAAAGCTACAAGTATCTAATTCTTATGTTTTCAGAAATAAGAAAATGAAAGGAGATTGGAAATGACCAGTTTTTACGATGCTGAAGAACTCAGACAGTTTGGATTTGCGAAAGTCGGGAGCAACGTACTTATAAGCAGAAAAGCAAGCATATACGGTGCTGAGAATATGAGTATAGGCAGCAATGTTAGGATAGATGACTTCTGCATATTAACCGGTAAGATAACGATAGGAAATTATGTGCATATAGCAGCATACAGCGCTATATTTGGAATTCATGGCGTTGAAATGCATGATTTTTCCGGCATATCCTCCAGAGTAAGTATATATAGTTCTTCGGATGACTACTCGGGAGAATATATGACCAATCCGACGGTTCCTCAAAAGTATCGTGGTTGCATAAATGCAAAAGTTGTGTTGTCAAAGCATGTGATAGTAGGAGCAGAAACGGTTATTCTTCCCGGAGTTATCATAGGTGAGGGAACGGCAGTGGGGAGTATGTGTCTTGTTAACAGAAGCTGTGATGAATGGTCTATATATGGAGGAATATCTGCAAAAAAAATAAAAGAGAGAAGCAGGCATATTCTTGAACTGGAGAAAGAGCTTCTGAGGGAGAATAAAGATGAATAATCCTATACAGGTAACCCGTTCCTCAATGCCTCCGATGGACGAGTATATAAACGAAATAAAAGAGTTATGGGATACTCACTGGCTTACAAATATGGGAATAAAACACCATAAACTTGAGGAAATGCTGAAAGATTATCTGAAAACACCGTATATAACTTTATTTACAAACGGACATCTGGCTCTTGAATGTATCATAGCAGCATTAAATCTAACAGGGGAAGTTATTACAACACCATTTACTTTTGCATCTACAACACATGCTATAGTAAGGAATGGTCTTAAGCCTGTCTTCTGTGACATCAGAGAAGAAGATTGTACGATTGATGCAGACAAGATAGAACAGCTTATAACAGAAAAAACTTCAGCTATAGTTCCTGTCCATGTTTACGGAAATCTTTGCGATACGGGAAAGATAGAAGAAATAGCCGGAAAATATAATCTAAAGGTTATTTATGACGCTGCACATGCTTTTGGTGTAAGCAGATATGGCAAAAGTTCTGCATGTTTTGGAGATGCATCTATGTTCAGTTTCCATGCCACAAAAGTCTTTAATACGATAGAAGGCGGAGCTGTTACATTTAGAGATGAAAAACTTATAAAAATTCTGGATGACTTAAAAAATTTTGGCATAACCGGTCCGGAAACAGTAGAGTATGTAGGAGGAAATGCCAAGATGAACGAGTTTCAGGCGGCTATGGGGATATGCAATCTTAGGCATGTAGAGGAAGAAATTAACAAACGCCGTAAGGTCTACGAAAGATATCTTAGTAATCTTGAAGGAATTAAAAATATAAAAATAGTAAGACCTGCTGAAGGAATCAAAAGCAACTATGCGTACTTTCCTGTTATTTTTGATGGATATAAAAAGACAAGAAATGAAGTGTTTGAAGAATTAAAAGCACATGATGTTATTGCAAGAAAGTATTTTTATCCTTTAGTTAATGATTTTGACTGTTATAAGGACAAGTATAGTTCGGATTGTACTCCTATAGCAAAATACATAGCTGACAAGGTATTAACTCTTCCTTTATATGCAGACTTGGATTTAGAAGTTGTAGATAAAGTTTGTGAAATCATAAAGAAATAAGGGGGGAATGATTTGAAAGGGATAATACTTGCAGGCGGAAAAGGAAGCAGATTATATCCAATAA
>Ga0116186_1004882_pt1 | contig 10766 bp, 13 predicted proteins | sample AD_JPNNA4_MetaG_FD_89806 | JGI IMG/M metagenome (GOLD analysis project Ga0116186, IMG submission 89806) | Active sludge microbial communities of municipal wastewater-treating anaerobic digesters from Japan - AD_JPNNA4_MetaG | ecosystem: Engineered > Bioreactor > Anaerobic > Digestate | place...
ATTTCAAGTCAAAGGTAGGCCTGGTGATAACCCTTTGATCGTTCATATTGATTCTGCTGATAAGATTCGAGAAGTTGCATATGTAGATGATAGGTATTTAGAGATAATTGAAAAGATAACACCCGGTCCCATAACGTTTGTTTTACGGAAAAAGGAAAATATCCCGTACGAAGTAACGGCAGGATTGGAAACGGTCGGTGTGAGAATTCCGGCACATCCAGTCGCTCAACGGCTATCAAGGTGTGCAGGTCCCATTGCAGCACCGAGTGCAAATCTTTCAGGTAAACCAAGCCCGACAGATGCGGCTACGGTAATCGAAGATTTAAGATACCGAATAGAGTGTATAATAGATGCAGGGGAAAGTGCGTTTGGCATAGAGTCGACGATCGTAGATTTGACTAGAACTGTGCCACTTGTATTGAGACCCGGACCGATAACGATGGAAGAACTTAGTACCATTTTTGGTGCCGTTGAGTACTACCAGCCAAGACAAGACGAAAAGCCTTTAGCACCTGGGATGAAGTACCGCCATTATGCACCTGAGAAAAGGTTGCAGATGGCAGAACCGAGTGAACTTGCAAATTTCATCGATAAAGATGTCTTGATCTTGTGCAGCAAAGAAACAAAGGAAAGTTTTCTCAAAAACGTTGATAATGTGTATGTCTTAGGGGAGTTTGAAAGGCCATACACAATAGCACAGAATCTTTACAGAAGTCTCCGCTATCTGGATAAGAGTGAGTACAAAGAAGGAGTAATTGAAAAATTTCCAGAATATGGTATATTCTTTTCGATAATGAATAGAATTAAAAAAGCAATTTCAAAGGGGTGATAAAATGTACGAGATTCGTGGTGATGAAGACAAGCAAATATGGCGTTCAACGACGATACTTGCGGTAAGAAGAGATGGTAAAGTAGTTATAGCTGGAGATGGGCAAGTAACGTATGGTGAGACAGTTATGAAGGGCAATGCGCGAAAGGTCAGAAAAGTTGGCGATGGGCAAGTGCTGACTGGATTTGCCGGTTCTGTTGCAGATGCTATGACATTACTCGATAGGTTCGAAAATAAATATCGTGCATGGAATGGAAATCTGATGAAGGCCGCCGTCGAATTGGCAAAAGATTGGAGAATGGATCGCGCCTTAAGAAAACTTGAAGCAATGCTCATCGTAGCAGATAAAGAGAATTTGTTAGTCCTCTCTGGCACAGGAGAAGTTGTCCAACCAGATGAGGATATAGCTGCGATTGGTTCGGGCGGTCCATATGCTTTAGCGGCAGCGCGTGCATTACTTAGAAACACAGACTTCGATGCAAGAAAGATAGCAGAAGAATCGATGAAGATTGCAAGTGAGATTTGCATATACACAAATGGAAATATAATAATCGAGGAGTTATGATGTAACTTTCCAAAATAGAAACTTGAGGCGATATATGGTTGTAGGATACGGGAATGTGATTATAAAGCTCTTTGGGATTTCGTCGTTGAAAGAAAAGAGAAGTTTGGTCAAGAGATTGATCAATGAACTTAGGAAGAGATTTGAAATATCGGTTATAGAATCTGGAAATCAAGATTCCAAAGAATACATGACTATAGGTATCGCTTTTGCTACTATCAATGAGAATGATTGCGAGTCGAAGATGGACAGTATAGAGCAATATCTAAGTGCTTTTTATACTGTCGAAGATTTTCAATACGACTTCCACCATTTCTGATTGACAGGCAGATAAACAGGAGTATTTTAAAGTATTTTATAGATGGCGGAGGCTATGTAAAGATGCAACTTAATTATGAAAATATCATAAATGAACTTCAACGATTTGTTGATTTGCTTGTCTCGCAAGATAGAAAGCCACACGTTTTCGGCGTTGTAGATTTTTGCAAGCGTTTAGCGAAGAGATACTCGCTCGATGAGAATAAATTGACGATTATGGCATTGGTACATGATTTATTCAGAGATCTTCCAGGAGACAAACTAGTCAAAATTGCACATTGTTATGAACTTTCCATATCTGAGCTTGGCGTAAAAAGGCCGATACTGATACATGGATTGGTAGCATCAGAGTACCTCAAGAGGAGATTTGGTATAGATGACGAAGATATGTTAACTGGGATAGCTTACCATACATCCGGATATCCAAACTTTGGTCCACTTGGCAAAGCACTTGTGCTAGCAGATTCTCTTGAGCTTACAAGGGTGTATGACAGAATTAATCAACTCAGAGAGATTGCATTTTATGATCTCAACGTTGCATATGTAGAAATCATCAGAAACAAGATCAATTACGCTGTGAATCACAATCTGTATTTGTTACCGGAAACTGTGGAGACTTGGAATAAACTTATGGAAGGAGATAGAACATGAAAGCGAGCCGTTCTCGTATTGGAAAGAAAAGGAAGGAAGAAAGGAATATTGTCAAACCTATTGTCATCATAACTATCATTTTGCTTGCTGTTGCTGCGATGTTTTTGGGGTCGCGGATATTCGTCGTTAGAAATTCTGAGGAATTCTCCGCTGATAAGGTCTCTCTTTATTATTTCTACGTAGAAAATCCTGTATCAAACGATGCATCAGTTACATCACAAAGCAATGGTGTCAATTATAGCGGTGATGGGAAGATTATCATAGTGAATGGGGAAGGCAGAAGTGTTGAACTCATAAACATACCTGCAACAACATTCATCTATTCAAAGAATCTTGACGTATCTACTTCAAATCCTAGAGACTTTTCTATTCTTTTCGCAGAATTGATAGGGATGAAACCCGATTTCACGTACTTCATTCCGCAAAGAAGTGAGTTCTTCAAAAAAGTTGGGGTTAATAACATCGATGACTTTGTTACAGTTTATGGCAAAAGAGGTCTGAAACTCACAGATTATTTTGTCTTAGGCTCGCAAGTATCTTCTCTAAGGCCTGAGTCAAATATCACCGATTCATCACTTGCAAGACTTTATTATGCATTAGGAACGTATAGTTTGCGAAAGCATGATTTGCCTACATTAACAAAGGCTCCTTTGAAAATCACCGTAGGAAATAAGATATATTTTAGATCTTACGTTGATGAAGAGAAGTTGGGAAATTTGATGAAGGAACTTGGAAATTAAAGAAGTTAAAGATGACACGTACAATGCGTACACTTCAGTGTATGGGGAGGGATTAAGTGTGAAAAAGACATTTCTTGTTTTTGCTTTGCTTTTTGTAATATCTACAGCCTTTTCTTTTGAGCTGAACGCTGGAGTTTCATATTCCTTTTCAAACAAACTATTCTATAGCTTTGAATTCAACACTTTTGCCATTACACAGAATTCACCAAACACAACGAGTGGATTATGCGCAACGTTTATCTCAGATTTTTCTCAGCTGTACTTGGCCATGGTGGGTGGAACCGCAAAGTACGACATGAAACTGAGTATTGGAACAGTCTCGCTTTACGGCACATCTGGAATGATCGTACCGGTAGATAATTTCGGCTTTGAGAAGATAACAAGCATTGTAAGGGTTGGCGCAAAGTATTATTTTCAGAATATCGTATTCAGTACCGGCATATTTTCGTTTTATCTCATAGATAACACAAAATATGAAGGAATAGATGTTTCAGTTGGATATACTTTTTGATGTTTGAGAATGTTTGAGTATGCTTGAGTATGCCTATGCCTGTTTCATTTGAATTTTCTTGAGAAAACAGGTATATTCTTCTTGTGAAAAACAAAATTGTTTAGTATTTCAATATGATCATGGGGAGGTATGAAAATGGCAGTAAATATGAAAGGTCGCTCACTCTTATCACTTATGGATAACACACCTGAAGAAATAAGATATCTTCTTGACATCGCAAAACAGGTGAAGGCAGAAAGTAGAGCAGGTATCAGACACCAAAGATTTGTTGGTAAGACTTTGGCACTAATTTTTGAGAAGAGGTCTACGAGAACCAGATTGGCATTTGAGACAGCATTTGCAGAAGAGGGCGGCCATCCGGTATTTCTTTCTATCCAAGACATCCAGCTTGGTTCAAAAGAATCGGTTGAAGATACTGCAAGAGTGCTTGGTAGAATGGTTGATGCTATCGAATTCAGAGGATTCAAACAAGAAACTGTCGAAACACTTGCAAAATACTCTGGTGTTCCAGTTTACAATGGGCTTACTGATCTATTCCACCCAACCCAAGTCCTTGCAGACCTTCAAACAATTGAAGAAGAGTTTGGAACGTTGAAACACATAAAGATGGTATTTATGGGCGATGGTAGAAACAACATGGCAAATTCACTGATGATTGGTGCAGCGAAAATGGGTATGCATTACGTGATTTGTTCACCAACATCACTTAGACCTGAAGCAGGCCTTGTCGAAGAATGCATGAAATTTGCTCAAGAGAGTGGAGCAACGATAGAGTTTACAGATAATCCCGATGAAGCAGTCAAAGGTGCAGATGTCATTTACACGGACGTTTGGGCATCGATGGGTGAGGAAGATAAGGCTGCTGAGAGGAAGAGATTGTTACAACCATATCAAGTCAACGAAGAGCTCATGAGAAAGACAGGAAAACCAGAAACAATATTCATGCATTGTTTACCAGCAATTAAAGGCGAAGAAGTTACGTTTGAAGTGATCGAAGGAAAACAGTCGCGAGTTTGGGATGAAGCAGAGAATAGGAAACACACAATTAAGGCTGTCATGATTGCAACTTTGTTATAAGTTATAATAAAGAATACAAAAAGGCGGTGAACTCAGCTCACCGCCTTTTGCTTTGCCTGACATCACTATTTCAAATAATCCAATATGTCCATCTCTTCATCGAGTAGTATAACACTGCCAGGAATTATATCTCCATAGCTTTCCAGTGTCTTCCAAAGTTTGTAGAACTGTGGATCTTGAGAATATGCTTGAGAGTATATTTTAGTTGCACTTGCTTCTCCAGTACCCTTTATTTGTTCTGCATCACTCTGTGCTTGCGATTGGATGATTAATGCCTTTTTGTCGGCTTCAGAACGGATTCTCTGCGCCTCTTTTTCACCTTCTGCTCTGATCAGTGCAGCGATACTCTGACGTTCGGATTTCATTCTCTCAAAGACCGCGTTTCTGTTTTCAATTGGAAGATCCGTCTTCTTGATCCTTACATCCACAATCTCAATACCAAAAGTTTTCACGTTGCTAGCCGAAAAGCTCAACACTTCTTTCAAAAAATCTTTTTCTTGAGTGACAATTGTATCCATATCGTATTTTGCCAAACTGTTGCGGAGCCCTGAGTAAACTATGTCATCAAGCCTCGAAAGTGCAAGGCTCTCACTTCGCATAGATTCTATGAATCTCTTTGGATCAGAAATACGCCAGATTATGTATGAATCGATCACGAGAGTTTTCTTGTCACTTGTTATGATTCTTTCAGGCGGAATATCGTATATCGTATACCTCTTATCGAGTTTTGTAACTGTATCCACGAAGGGTGTTTTGAATGCCAATCCCGGTTTTGTGATAACTTTTACGATCTCACCAAACCTTATGACCACTGCGTACTGAGTTTCGTCAACTATTACTATGGAAAAAGACAGAAACAACACAACCAACACTACAGTGGTCGCAATACCAATTATCCGCATTGTCTTATTCATTTCCCATCACCACCAAGTATCTCATCGAGAGATATCAGACTCAGTTTTTGCGAATTGTCAAGCATCATCACTCGCTTGGCCTTCGGTAATACTTCTTGGAGTGTCGATATCTTCAAACGAGTCTCGGTGATTTGTGGAGCCTTTCTGTATTCTTCAAGTAAGGCAAGATACCGTTGAGTCTCTCCGGTTGCCTTAAGTACCTGCTGTTGTGAGTATGACTCTGCTTCAAGCTGTATCTTCAATGCTTGTCCTTCGACCTTCGGTACAAGGTTATTTGCATATTTTGTAGCCTCGTTTATGTACCTTTCTTTGTCTTGCTTCGCGTTGTTGACATCATCGAATGCTGAAACAACCTCACTCGGTGGTACTACTTCTTGTAAGAGTACGTTGACGAGTTTTATGCCTGCATCGTATGTATTCAACAGATTTTGGACGATTGCGAGTACCTCATCTGCAACGTTCTCTCGCTCGCCTGTTAGTATCTCATCTACCGTTCTTTTCGATATTCGATCTCTCAATGCCGATTCGGTGGAAAACCTTACAAGATTACTTGGATCCCTTAATCTAAACGCATATTTTACCGGATCTGAGACTGTGTAAGAAACGACAGCCTCTACGCTGACTATATTCCCATCGACGGTAAGCATGAGTGCTTCGGTGTCTTTTGTCTCGTATTTCTGATCTCCAACCGTTCTAAATCCAATCTCTTCCTTCCTTATGCTTTGTATGTCGACGATGACATGAGATTGAAACGGTATCGGTGCATGGATATGAATTCCTGGCCCTACCATCGATTTGAATTTTCCAAAGGTCTTTATCAGTGCCATTTCAGATGGATTAACTTGAAATACCCCAGTTCCAATGTAGATAACTAGCAAAACTATAAGTACTATAATTGGAATGAACCATCTTCTCATCGCCTTCTAACGCAACAATCCACCTTTACAAACGAAAAACTGATGAATATATGCGTTCCTCCTTTTAGGATATCTTCATGTTAGATGTCTTGGAGCATGTTTACATCTGTTCTATGATCTTGTACAGGGTCTTTGCAGCAAGATATGTACCTTCCTTTTCGTACCCTTCAACGCCAAGCATTGTTCTAATTTCTCCAACTCTGACTCCCGTTTCGAACATCTTTTTCATGAAAGATTCTGCTATCTTGTGATGCATTTCCTTTCTTTGCACCGCACCAAACGGGTTTGCAAAATAACTTTGTGTCATCCCTTCTTCAGAAGTAGTACCTTTTGACATCCTCTTTCCAGCAGAGAATACTTCAAGGGCCTCGTTGACATCGTCGAAGAAAACAACTCTCTCTTTATCGTCGGATACTTCCGTATAGTTGTTAGCATAGAAGAAAAAGTCTATCGGTGTTGGTGTCACTATTTCTTTGTAGTTGTTGAATGGTACTATAACTCTTGCGTTTATCTGATCAGGATTCATAAAGATACTTCTATCCATCGTATAGTAGGCATATCCCGGTGGCAAGTCATCCAAACGTACAAACGCACCTGTCTCAGTACCGTAAGCGACAACTCTCCCGTTTACTACGTCCAGTGATCCCATATCATCAATTAGTATGTCAACGTAAGCAACTTCTTCCAGCCTATTCAATGCATCGAGTGTCTCACTCTTACCTGCGCCACTATCTCCAACGAACATTGCAACAGCAGATTTCCCATTTTTCAAACCTATTCTGGCCATTGAACCATGGATTGGCAACTTCCCTTGGTCTATCCGAATTAAATTGTGTAAGGTAAGCACAGATTTTTTCATGTACCCAAAATAATCATTCTCATCAAATGCCGGTATTACACCTATGTACATTTCATCGTCTTTGAATATAACACCATTTTTCCACTCGGATTTATAATCAGGTATATTAGCTGTTGGTAGCCCAAACAAGAGCACTCCAGAAACTTTTGTGCGCTTTATGTCGCGAATGTCCGCGAATTGGAAAAGATTACCAAGTCCTGCTGCATGGCTAAGATATTCTTTGTGGACATAGATATACATGAGAAGATCTCCAGCCAATATTGGAACAAGATACCAATCTTTTTCTTTGTTTGGTAAGACCAACTTCGAGAGTACGTTTTCCTTCTCAACGACGGGTAGAACGCCTTTTCTCTTGTTTGAACGTGTGTAGAATATGACCGGTGGGTCAAATATCGCTCCCCAAATCGTTGGTACCCCTGAGAAGTTCACGAGTCTTTGGGTGGGGTGTTCAATATCATCGATCAAAAATGTTACTTGAGCGCCGCTTGGCAATTGGCGTACTATCGTTGAATTATCTGCTGAAATATTCTTCATGATAGTTCTGTAAAGATTTCTAACAAGCGTCTTGAACTCTTCAGAAATCATGGTAGCCGTAAATACTATGCTTGTTCTTCTTGCATTATCAACCGTGTACTTCTCCTTTGTCATGATAAACCTGTGTTTACTTCTCCAAAAAGAATACAACGATTCGACAAACTTGGCCAGTTCTTCTGGGTTTACATAATTTATTATCGTCGTTATCTCTTCTACATTTCTAAGAGTTAGTAGATGAAGATATTCAACGATGTGCCTAACGTTGTAATCGTTACCAACTTTGAATGCATCAAGCGTTCTTAATACGGGATTATTTTTCTCCTTCAGAAAATCGATGAATTCTTTCAACAGTGCCTCAAAACCCGGGTTACTCAAAATCTCGCTTGAATCCGTGTAAACAATGGATCCATCGATGATCACACTTCTTTCCATGCTGCCATTCCCTCCTTCAACAAGAACGATAATCTTTCTTTATCAATTAGGTATAGATAACCAATTAGTGTCTCAAGACCTGTGCTTTCCATGTACTGCCTGTCGTTACCGTGCTTTCTTGCTCCCTTGCTGTTTATTCCTCTTCTTACCACTTCCTTCTCTTTTTCATCTAATAGGTTTAAGATATTTGATAATATTTTACTCTGTCCCTGCCGTGAGACCAGCATCGTTGCCACTGAGTGTACCTTCTGGACCTTTGCATCTGCGAGTACATATAACTTAGCATAGAGATTGAAAACTGCATCACCAAGGTAAGCCAAGGTATTGTTCGACATCTCTTCTGGGTTTACGTTTGGCACAGGAAATATCGATACAACATCGTCGAATACATTCCTGACCTCTGAATTAACCTTCAAAGAACACACGGAGCGTTCTGATGATTTCTGCTGCAACTATACCATCTCCTAAGCCAATCATACTATTTAAAAAGATATTGACCAATTTGATATCGAAAATTCCAGAATTTCTACCCTTTAATACTATTTTATCACATGATAGAATAGAATATACACAAAATCTATTTTTTACTCCAAAAATTGGGCTGGGAGGCATTTTGAATGTTTATATCTTTTGAAGGTATCGATAAATGTGGAAAGAGCACGCAGGTAGATTTATTCACGAAGTATCTTGAAATGAATGGTATTGATTACATAAAGGTCAGGGAACCTGGTGGTACCGAATTGGGAGAGAGAATCAGGCATATATTGTTGCATCAAGAACACCAAGAAATGTGCGCTAGAAGCGAGCTTTTGCTGTTCCTTGCCTCACGGGCACAACTTGTGGAAAGCGTGATAAAAAAGGCGTTGAGTGAAGGAAAAGTAGTGGTTGCAGATCGTTTTGCACACTCAAGCGTTGCTTATCAAGGATGTGGCAGAGGTCTGGGAGTAGAGACTGTTGAGATGCTGAACAATTTTGCAACGGGCATGATCTATCCGGAAATAGTGTTTTTAATTGATATCCCAGTCGAATTTGTACTGGACCGATTGAAGAATAGTGGTGAAAGTGGCAAAGACAGGATTGAAAAGGAAGAAATTGAGTTTTGGGGAAAGGTCAGAAGGTGTTACTTAAAAATGGCCAAAGAACATGAAGAATTCATACTAATAGATGGGACAAAGAGCATAGAAGAGATGCAAGAAAAGATAATAGAGGAATTTGAAAAGAGGTATGGAGACGACAACAGCGGTCATTAAATCATGGACATGTATTTCTCGACTATATCCGTTATGTACTGAATCATATTCTCTGTCATCCATCCAAAGAGAAATAGTAGTGTCAAAAACACGGCAATTATTCTTGGCGCAAATGTCAATGTCTGCTCGTGAATTTGGGTTGCTGCCTCAAATATACTAATCAATATTCCAACAACCAAGCTTATCAACAGAGGTGGAGTTATAAGCATCAACAACATTTGAATTCCATCTTTCATGATATCTATGAATACTTCTAACGTCAATTCTACCCCTCCAAATGTTGCATATGTCTGGAATTTCTCCCGTTTTGATTCACTGACTGAAACTCTTTACAAGGCTTACGATCACAGATTCCCAGCCGTTGGCTAGTACAAATATGAGTACCTTAAACGGGAGAGAAACGAGAACTGGTGGAATCATTATCATACCGAGCGATAGTAATATACTTGCCACGACCATATCGATTATTATGAATGGTATGTAGAGTAATATACCCATCTTGAATCCAATTTCTACCTCACCTAATACAAATGCCGACGTCAAGACCGCATCCGAAGCATCGTTTATATTTGTCACGCTTTCGTTCAAAGCGTTGGCTAATACAAAGACATTATCTTCGTTGTGATGCATTGTCAGCTCATTGATCATGAACTTTCTGAAAAAATACGTAAAGAAACTGCACATTTTCACAGTTTTTTTGCTTCAGGAGGTTCAGCGGCAAATACGATTCACGGATTAGCAATGTTAGGGGCTGAAACAGGTTTTATAGGCTCCATAGGCAATGACGAAAACGGATACTTTTTTAAAAATGATCTTAAGCATGCAGGAGTGAAAACATTTCTTAAGCAGTCAAATACACCTACAGGTGTTGCTATTGCTTTTGTAACTCCTGACAGGGAGAGAACTTTTGCCACATATATTGGCGCCGCCGTAGAGCTTTATCCGGATGATATTATTCCATCTATATTTCAAGGTTTTGATATTCTTTATCTTGAAGGTTATCTGATAAATAACCTTCCATTTATTTTAAGAGCCTGTTCTCTGGCAAAATCAATGAACATGAAGATTGCTCTCGATCTTGCCAGCTATAATGTAGTTGCCGACAGAATAAATTCTTTTCGTGAAATTATTGATAATTACATTGATATTTTGTTTGCAAATTCGGATGAGTC
>Ga0116186_1004896_pt1 | contig 10748 bp, 10 predicted proteins | sample AD_JPNNA4_MetaG_FD_89806 | JGI IMG/M metagenome (GOLD analysis project Ga0116186, IMG submission 89806) | Active sludge microbial communities of municipal wastewater-treating anaerobic digesters from Japan - AD_JPNNA4_MetaG | ecosystem: Engineered > Bioreactor > Anaerobic > Digestate | place...
GCCATATACAGTATCTACCTCAATACCCATAAGCTCTTCCAGGCTTAGTCTGGTTAGGTCCTTTGATGCGTTTGCAGCCTTTGCATCTCCATAGGATAAATTGCAGGATATTAAAAAGACTATAAAAAATAGAAAAACAACCTTTATGAAACTGTTGGCGGTCTTTAATTCTATTACATGCTCCATTACAGCCCCCCTTATATATCCAGGGATATTTTTCATTATACTGATTTTTTATCGAATTTCATGGGGATTGCTTAAATAATTTGTTAACATTTTTAAAAAAATTTTTCACTAAAAAATAATATGGACATTATAACGTAAATAGATTTAAAGCTTTAAATCTACAGGTATTTCTGCGAGATGGGTATTATATATGGCTTACTTGATATGGGATTCTCCTTTACAATAACCACTGTCTTGTATACCTCCTCTATGTTCTGAAAGGTAAGGACATGGTTAGGCGGCCCTTCTTTGAAGATTTTCCCTTCTGACATCAATACAACCCTTGTGCAGAACTCAGAGGCGAGATTCAGGTCGTGTAATACTATTACTATAGTCATGCCGTCCCTGTTTAGGTTCTCCAGTATCTCCAATGTCTTTATCTGATACCTTATATCAAAGTGGCTTACAGGTTCATCGAGTAGCAAGAGGATTGGGTCCTGGGCAATGCACTGGGCAAGAAAAACCCTCTGTCTTTCTCCCTCAGACAGGTCTGTTATCCTCCTGCCCGTCATATAAGCAATATCCATAGTCTCCATTACATCCTTTACAAACACCATATCTCTATCCTGTTTAAATAAACTGTGCCTAAGATGCGGGTATCTGCCCATGGCTATAAAGTCTTCCACACAATGGGGAAAGAACACCTCCATGGACTGGGGTAGGGTAGCTATATTCTTTGCCAGAGTTTTTATGTCATATTTTCTTATATCCTTTCCTGAAAAGATGATGTCACCCTTATCAGGCCTTAAAAAGCCTGCGGATATCCTTAAAAGGGTGCTTTTACCTGAGCCGTTGGGACCTATGATACCGACAAATTCACCTTTTTCTATATGGAGGCATATATTGTGGATAATCTCTTTTTTTGCATATGAAAAGGAGACATTCTGGATGGAAAGTAGAATCTGTCTGTTCATGGCCTTTTGATAAGTAAAACCAATAATATTGCGCCCCCGATAATGCCGGTTACAACCCCAACGGGTAATTCCACAGGATAGAGTATGTATCGTGAGAACACATCAGAAAAAACAAGAAAAGCAGCCCCCCCTATATAGGATGCATACAATAGATACCTGTTCCCTGTATTAAGGAACATCCTTAATATATGGGGGACTATAAGTCCCACAAAACCTATTATACCGGCAGCGCTGACGCACAGCCCTGTAAGTATTGAGGTTAGTATAAAAAAAACCTTGTATGCCCTCTGTGATTTAACGCCGAGATATTGGGCCTTTTCATGGCCCAGCGACAATATATCGAGCTCCCTGGAGAAACAAAAAAGGATGAAGGCAGGTATGAGAAAGGCAGGGATATAGAAAAATATAAGCTCATTCTCCAGGGTTGATAGGTCGCCCATAAGCCATAGTATTACACCATGCATCCTGTCAGGGTCCATTAAAGAGAAAAGTAAAAAAACCAGGGAGGAGAAGACAAGGCTCACAACAATACCAAATAGGACCATTGCCCCGGGGTCAAATAGTTTTTTTCTTGAGAGGATATATACCATAGATGTAGAGCCCATGGCCCCCATAAAACCCATGAAAGGGTTAGCAAAAACACCCAATTGATTATTAAGCCCCAGGATAACCGATATGGTAATCCCCAGTGATGCACCAGCCGAGATACCCAGGGTATATGGTTCTGCAAGGCTGTTTCTCAGAATAGACTGTAGCGATGCCCCGCATATGCTTAAAGACCCACCGATGAGAAGGGCCAATATAGTCCTGGGTATCCTTATCTTTCTCAAGACAAAACCAAACCCCTCTTTTTCTGTAAGGCCTCTTATTATCTCATTGATACCCTTGCCATAACCTATGGACAAAACAACTGCACATACAAGTAGAAGTATGAGGATGATGAATATAAACCTGATCCTCCATATGGCGTATCTTTCCTTCATTATTTTCTAAAAATTAGTTCGTAAGATAGAGATATAAAGCCTCTACCGATATCCCCTTATAAGCCTTGTATGCTCTATCTTGATGCAGTAATCCATGACAAATTTTATATTATTCTGCTCGGCGAGCCTTTTGGCATCGTCGTTTCTTATACCGAGCTGGAGCCATATACATACAGGCCTTATCATGACAGCCTCTTCTACAACAGGCATGAGGTTCTCTGACCTCATAAATATATCTACTATGTCAATGTGTCCCTCAACATCTGATAGGGTCTTATAGCACCTCAGCCCGAGCACCTCGTTATAGTTAGGATTGACAGGTATAATAGTATAGCCTGCATCCTTGAGGTATCGCGCCACAATATTACTTGGTTTTTCAGGGCTATCAGATATACCAACCACTGCTATTGTCCTTGCCTTTTCTAATAGCTCTTTTTTTTCTTTATCTGTCATCTCCATGGCTACCCCTTGATATTTTTAGTATATTCAGGGATTAAATCAGATTGTATGGGTATTGTCAATATAGAGACCTAAAAGGTCTCTTGCTCTGGGATACGCCCCCTTTAAATGTAAATCAAAAATCGTAAATGACAATGGATTTGCTCTGTTTTAGGAATATGGATTTTATTATAAAGAGGTTGTAATGGTTATTGGCATAATAAAAGGCTGCACTTTTAAAAAGTGCAGCCTCTATTATAGTACAACACAGAGCCTATCTATTTTTTAATGGGATACTCTGCCACTGCCTCTACACGTCTGTTAGCCTGTCTGCCTTTGGCAGTCTTATTGCTTGCCACTGGTTTTGTCAGGCCATATCCCTTTGCAGTGAGACGTTCAGGCTCGATTTTGAATTTATCAATCAGGTATTTTCTGATGCTGTCTGCCCTTCTCTGGGAGAGCCTCATATTGAAAGCAGCACCGCCCACGTTGTCTGTGTGACCCTCTATTATTACCTTTAACTCAGGGTGTTTTTGCATTACCTCTGCAAACTCCTTAAGTTCATTATGATATTTGGGCTTTATATTCCATTTGTTGGTATCGAAGAGGACATTTAGCTTTACCTTACCCTTTTCAATTATCTCTTTTTCTTTAGCCGTCATTGCCGCAGCTGCCTTGGGCACAACAACAATTGGACAACCTTCCTTGTCTACCTCTACACCCTTTGGTGTGTCAGGGCATTTATCAAGACAATCGCGGACCCCATCACCGTCTGAATCAAGACAACATCCATCTTTATCTACCTTGAATCCCTTTGGGGTATCAGGGCATTTGTCAAGGTCATCAGGGACACCATCACCGTCTGTATCCACAACAACCTTTGGTGGTGGAGGAGGTGGAGGTGGAGGAGGAGGTGGTGGAGGAGGTGGAGGTGGTGCAGCTGCCACAACAGGCTCTTTGCCGCCAAAATAGAAGGTCAGGCCAAAGGTATATTCCAGATTATGATAGACATCCCCCCATGTAATGATGTGACGGACATCGCCCCTTAATGCCATGTTTTTAAAGAGAAAATATTTTAGGCCGAGACCATATCCTACTGCCCCTCTTGTCTTGTTGCCCTCATCCCCTGGGTAACCCAGAGATGTCCCACCTACGCCAAAGGCAGCAAAAGGCACAAATTTCTTGTCAGGCATGAAGTAATATAAACCCTCTGCCCTGTAGTTGTATACATTTGTCCTTCTGTCATTCATGGTCTCATATTTGGTAGGTACATAATTGAAAAGCACCTCAGCACCGAAGTTTTTTGTAAAGTCATATCCACCCCTTATACCGTAAAGAGGGCTTGTCTTCAGGTGCTGATTACCCTCAAATGTATAGCCACCAAATATGGGTGTGATGGCTATTGCGCCGGGCCTTATCTGGGCATATGCTGTTGCTGATAAGGCAAGAAACAAGATTAAGAATAAAAACACATAAAATCGTTTCATAAAAACCTCCTTTCTTTTAGTTATTTAAAAAAATAGTCCTTTTTTTAGACTACATATAAATTAGCATTTTTGTCAAGGGTATGAAAAGAAATTATATAGATTTTTCCCCTTTGCTTTCGCCTCCATTAAGGCAATGTCCGCATTTTTCAACAGTTCATCCCCTGTATCACCATGCTCAGGAAATATGGATACCCCCATGCTAAAGCTTATTTTTATATCCTCGCCATCCAGCACAATAGGTGACTGAAACTCTTTGTATATATTTTGAATGACCTTTACAGCATTTTTTTTATATATAACACCGGGCAGTATGAGTATGAACTCATCACCGCCTATCCGTGCTATGGTATCCCCTTTTCTCAATACTGACCTTAATCTTTTTCCTGTCTCCATAAGGACCATATCCCCTGTGTGATAACTGTATCTATGATTTATAGAATTAAAGTCATCCAGGTCGATTATCATCAGTATAAACCTCTCCCTGTTTCTATGGGCATGGATAACAGCAAGGTCAAGCCGGTCATAAAACAGCAGCCTGTTAGGTAGACCTGTAATAGTGTCATGGGTGTGGAGATAATCTAAATCCTTTTTTAATCTCTCATATTTTTTCAGCCAGTCCTGCGTCATCTCTCAGTCTATAAAGCACTCTCATTTATTTATTCTGTGATATAGGCATCTATTGCCTCAAATAGCTGGGATTTTTTTATGGGTTTTGTAAGATGTCCATTGCAGCCTGCCTCTAAACTTTTTTGTTCATCCTTTTTAAGGGCATATGCAGTCAGTGCTAATATAGGGACAGGTCTTATATTATTCTCCCTTTCCCATGCCCGGATTAAAGAAGTGGCTGTATATCCATCCATTACAGGCATCTGCATATCCATAAGGATTAAATCGAACATCTCATGTCCTTCCTTGTATTTATCCAGGGCAATCTTGCCATTCTCTGCCAGGAATATTTTATGGGGTGTATTTTTAAAATATGACCAGATAAGGAGGCGGTTATCTTCATTGTCTTCGGCTACCAGTATATTTAGAGGTCTTTTGCGTCGTTTTTCTGTTTTTCCTTCAATCTTTTGGGTCTCCTCCTCTTTCTGTGGTCTATACCCCAGTGTTGTCTTGATTGCCTCTAAAAGGTCTGCCCTTTTTATGGGTTTATTGAGGATGGATGTTATACCAATGCCCCGGGCCTTTTCTGTTTCGTCCTTTATGTAACCCGATGTAAGCATGATTATATGACTCTTCTCTGCAAGCCCCATATCCTTTATTTTGCTGGCTATCTGTATGCCATCCATGTCAGGGATATGGTAGTCCAGCAGTATTAGTCTGTAGGGTGATGATTCCTGGATACCCTTCTGTAGTATATCAATGGCCTGTTTACCGTTTTCTGCATCGGTGACTGATGCGCCGAGGTTGCTTATCATCTCCCTTAGAATCATCCTGTTGGTGCTGTTATCATCTATTATAAGGACCTTCATACCTTTTATATCAACCATTACCGGCCTTTCCCTTACCCTGTCCTGGTCTCTCTGGAGTCCAAAGCATGCTGTAAATGACATCTTTGTCCCCTGGCCCAATCTACTCTCTACCCATATCTCGCCGTCCATCATCTCTACAATCTTTTTTGATATGGCCAGACCAAGACCAGTGCCGCCGTATTTCCTTGTTGTAGATGCATCTGCCTGGGTAAACTTCTCAAATATAAGACCCAGCTTATCCTCAGGTATACCTATGCCTGTATCCTTGACAGAGAATAATAGAACAACATATTCTGGGGTTGCGTATCCTTTTTTAACACTGTCTGAGACCCTCTTGTTCCTGACCTCTATCCCCTTTTTCCTTGACCCCTTTGACACAGATACATTGAGCATCACCTCACCTCTTTCTGTGAATTTGATGGCATTTCCTATGAGGTTTACCAGGACCTGTCTCAGCCTTGTTGGGTCACCAATAAGGTATAAGGGTACATCAGGTTCTATCATATATAATAGTTCTATATTTTTCTCATGTGCCTTTAGAGAGAGGACATCGAGCATTCTTTCTATGTGATCAAGGAGGTCAAACTCTGCATACTCCAATTCTATCTGTCCTGATTCTATCTTGGATAAATCCAGTATATCGTTTATAAGATTTAAGAGGCTTTCCCCGGCATCATGGAGGACCTTGACATATCTAAACTGCTCTGGTGTGAGATGGGTATCCAGGAGCAGTTCTGCCATGCCTATTATGGCATTCATGGGTGTTCTTATCTCGTGACTCATACTGGCAAGGAATTCACTCTTTGCATTATTTGCAAGTTCTGCCTCTTCCTTGGCCTTGATGAGGTCTTCCTCGACCTTTTTCAGATCTGTTATATCGAGTATTACACCTACTATGCCTGCAACCTCGTTGTTTCTGTTGAGGTATGTTGCCTTATTGAACACTACAAAGTGCTTTGAGCCGTCAGGGTATCTGACCTGTGTCTCATAGATCTGTTTACCAGGGTTTTTGAATAGTTCTTCATCCATGGTGTGATATTTTTCAGCAATCTCTTTTTCAGCAATCTCAAAAACAGAGCGTCCCAGTATCTCCCCCTTGGGCCGTCCGAGATAAGCCTCAAATGCCTTATTGCAGCCCAGATATAGGCCATTTTTATCCTTATAGAATATGGGGGCAGGTATAGTATCTATAAGCACCTGGAGGAAGTTTATCTGCTCCAATAGGTTTTCTTCTGCCTCTTTTAGCTCGGATATATCTGTGACTACATGGATGCTCCCCAGTATCTTGCCATCACCGTCATATAGGGGGGTAGTGGATATCTGAAAAGTCCCATGGAGTATCTTATCGAATACCTCAACGCTGTGCTTACACGCCTCCCTTAATGTCTTTACATGGGGGCAGAAAAGAGGTGGCTTATCTGTCTTATGGAATACCTCATAGCATTTTTTACCTATTACCTCCTGTGGTCTATATCCCATGCTATTTGCTGCCTTCTTATTTACCCTGACAATCCTGTGCTCCGTATCTATAACCCCTATCATGTCTGTGAGAGAGTCGAATATATCCTCCCACTCTTTCTTTGCCCTTGTAATAATCTTGTTTAATTCTATATTCTTCTGGAGTGTCTCTGTAAGTTCTCTGTTCTCTTTGCGGAGAAGCTCCAATTCTTCTGTGCTATTGATTGTGGGATTGTTTTTCTTTTTTTTGTTCATAATGGCATCTATCTAAATCAAATAAAACTTCAAAAAAAGAAAATGCCCCTGAAGAATCCCAAGACAACAGAGGCACTTTCAAAAATTCTATACTATTCTATTTGATAGCCTTAAATTCCTTTTCATCCAGGGAACCATCATTATTTTTATCGAATTTCTTGAAATCCTCTGGTGTTATATTAACAAATACTATTGTAAGCTCTTCGATGGTAATCTTCCCGTCATTGTTGGTGTCTATGTCCTTAAAGCCCTTTTTTGCCTTTTTTACAGGTGCTGGCTTTGCCCCTGCAATCTTTGTCACGGTCATTGCACCTTTTATGTATCTAACCGATACCTTATCCCCAACCTTTATATCCTCTGCACCCTTATAGCCTTTGAATTTTGCATTGGTGACATCAAAGGTGATAACACCTTTTTTGTATTTCAGTGTGAGGAGACCGGATTCTATCTTCTCTACTGTCCCTTCAAAACCAGGCACTGGTTTGGGTTTTGGTTTCTCTGCCTCTTTTGCTGCCTCGGGCTTTGCCGGTTTTTCAGGTGCTGCAGGCTCTGCCTTAGCCGGTGCTGCCTTCTCAGGTGCTGGTTTTTCAGGTGCTGCAGGCTTTGTCTGGGCAAAACCAGGTGAGGTGAAGGCAATACCAATTAACAATGCAAGGGTAATAATTAAAAATCTCTTCATAACAAAACCTCCTTAATTTGTTTTATATGGTTTTATGTTCTAATATTTTATGCCAAGTGTCAAGTTAATTTATCAATCAATAGTAGGGTTAATAGACCTTAATCCACTATTGATTTATGATTTATGGCCCTTAAATGGGTATATCCAGGAGTGAGAGACATCACAGGTCTTTTACTCTTTTTTTCAGTTCAGAAGGCAAAACAAGCTCAAGTCTTTTTGATGAAAATTCAGGGTGTTCATTGAGAAGCTGTTTTTTTTCATTGAATACCCTTATAAGGTTATGGTCTGGGGTCACAAAAAACCCTATATCATTACATATGCAGTGGAATATGTGCCTTAATCCACGGTCTTGCTGTGTTTGATAATACTTCTTAATCACCATATCTATAATAAAATCCCTGTGTCCATTATCCATAGGCGGTTTTTTGCAGCTTTTTTTACTCAGACCTATAAACCTGTTTAATAGCCCAAAGAGCCTTCTGTTCCTTTCCCCTTCATCACCAGAAAGGGTAGGCTCTATTTTGAGGTTTTTTAATGCAAGCTCAAATACCCTCCAGTTGAGGGAGTAGTCAATGTGTCTTAGATCCTGCCAGTTCTGCTCAGGGAATATATCTGCAAATATGCCTGCACACTCTCTCAGGATTTTTCTTGTATCTTGTTCATTATAAGATAAATCTATATGGAATTTTGGTGTTACCAAACTAAAAGAAAATGTAGATTGCAGGTCTTCAAAAAGCCCTTCTGTATCTTCAAAGACACGGGACAAAAGCTCTGTCTGCTCGAAATAAAAGAAAACCCTGCGCCAGTATCTGATGAGGTCACTATCGGACCTATCCCATCTTGCAAATTCCTCTATTGACTCAAGGGGGGTTAGGACATCTGTTACACAGCACCCTTGGTTATTGAGCCACATTATAATATCCATCTCCGTGTCTTCACCGGATGTTACAAGCCTTATTCTCCCTTCCTGGTATGCCCTCCAGATAGTCTTTAATGCCATCCATTCATTATAAAGAGGGTCACTATCTTTTACATGTTCTTTTGCCAGGAGGTTAAGGACATTAAAATCAAGATAGATATCTATCTTATCCTTGTCCTTATCCATAGCCTATCTTGCCTTGAAAAGAAGATTTAATAAAAAATTTATTATGGACAGGATTACACTAAAGAGCACAGCATAGAGAAAACCCTGAACCTGGAAGCCCTTAATCACAGAAGAGGCAAGCATAACCAGGGATGCGTTGATTACAAAGGTAAAAAGGCCGAGGGTTAGTATATTTATGGGAAGGGTTATGAAAACCAGTACAGGCTTTATTATGGTATTAACAATCCCGAGAAAAAGGGCAACCCATAGGGCAGACCAGAAACCATTTATGGTTATCCCCGGCAGGTAGTAGCCCAGTATCATTATTGATAATGCCATCAAAAGCCAGCGGATTATTATCATTATAAATAGATTATGGCACAAAATTTTATATTTGCAAATATAATCTTGATAGACCCTCAAAAAAAACTTGACATCTCTATACCTATTTTGTTAAAAATTGACCCATATCACATATTAAATCGCTATACTCTACTTAAAGGGGTTGGTTAGTGAAAAAATCTATACTGGCAATTTTTTTATCCTTTTTTCTATTTTTTATCTGGAATAACAATGTCTTTTCAAAAGAGGTAAGACAGGGTGTAAAACCTGATGGAAAACCCCAGAGTGCCTCTAAAAAATCCAGTAAAACAATAAAAAATACCAAAAAAAGCAAGGACAGGACCACCATAGCAAAACAGGATAGCCAGAAGTCCAAGGTAAAAAGAAAAAAGAGCTCAAAAACAAGATACATCCGTGAAGAGGCCCCTGCAGGGGAAGATGACGGTGAGTTTATTGAATATCGTGCACAAAAAGGCGATACCATTGAAAAGATAGCTGCCAGGTTCAATGTAGAGAAAGATGATATCCTTGAATCTAATAACCTTAAAGAAGGCGTAAGATTAACACCGAACACTATAGTGCTTATACCAAAGACACAATCAGAAGAAAAGCAAGAGGAGTTCATAAACCTTACAACCAAGAACCTGAAACCCTGGAAGAGCCATGACGAGAAATACATGCTCGTAAAGGTGGCAAAGAGTTTTATGGGTGCCCCATATAAATACGGTGGCAATACAGTTAGGGGCCTTGACTGTTCTGCATATGTAAAAAAGATATACGAAATATTCGATGTCCAGTTGCCCAGGAGTGCAAGGGAGCAGTTCCATATAGGGACAAAGATAAATAAAGAGGACCTTGCCATAGGAGACCTTGTCTTCTTCAGGACAAAAAGATATATCAAGTATCCCACCCATGTGGGCATATATATAGGTGACGGTAACTTTATCCATTCATCCTCAGGTCATGGCAGGATAGGTGTAAAGATAGACTCCCTTTCATCGGATTTCTACAAAAGGACTTATGTGGGTGCAACAAGGATTAAAAAATCCATGGATGACAGTGCAGATGCCACAACCTCAAAGAAATCTGAGGCTGATTCTGGTAATTCATAATATGTGACAAGATATTTAGTAATATTTTTCACTGCCCTTTTCTTTCATGTTTTAAGCTATATTATCCTGTTAAAAAGAATAGAGCCCCTTTATTTTCATTTCTATACCTTTGTATGGTGGTCTTTTATTGTCCTTATGGATGTAATCTATGCCATAAGGAAAGGTCGTTTTTTGATATTAAAAAGGACACTACCTGCCATGATAGTTATATCTGCCGGTTTCTGGTGTATATTTGAATTGATAAACCTGAGAATACAGAACTGGTACTACATAAATCTCCCTATGGAATATTATCA
>Ga0116186_1004897_pt1 | contig 10748 bp, 13 predicted proteins | sample AD_JPNNA4_MetaG_FD_89806 | JGI IMG/M metagenome (GOLD analysis project Ga0116186, IMG submission 89806) | Active sludge microbial communities of municipal wastewater-treating anaerobic digesters from Japan - AD_JPNNA4_MetaG | ecosystem: Engineered > Bioreactor > Anaerobic > Digestate | place...
AGAAATACCAAGATCGTGTAATAATTTAGTTGTAGCCGATGTTCTTTGAAGTATTCTTGGTCCCATTGGGAAATCAGTTTTTAATTGACCACCGACGTTTTTTGATATTATAACATGTCCTTTATTATAAAATGAATAGATAAGCCCTGATATACCGCCACCAATTATATATTTCATATATACTCGTGAAGTGAAGCTATTTGAAGATATAAACGATTTGGTCTAAAAGTGACGTTTAAAATTTGACCAGTATAATTTAACATGCCAATAAGCATATTAAGATCATTTTTAAGTTTTGATATATTTGTAGATCTTAAATTAACTATAAGATCTACTACATACGAATGATTAAGAACTAATATTAACATGCTTTCTGGACATGGCACTGCTCTTAGTCCCATTTTATTATAATAGTTTCTATCAAATTGTAATAATAGTCTTCGACTAAATATATCATCATTAAACTCGGGTTTGATATAATCTAGTTGTGGTGATATGATCTTTAGATATTCATGATATTCTTCAGTATTAACGTCATTATCGAATTTACATTCAAATATATCGAATTCAAACTGAGCACCAATTACTTCTTTAGTTCTTTTGTGGTCTCGATTAATGAGATAACCAGAGCCTAATATTCGACTCTGGCATATCTCTATAATTTGATCGACATTTGTTATGAATTCCATACTATAGAACTAAGTATTTCATTATACTTATTCTCGTCTTTAGTCGTCAATGAGTATACAGTATCTTTACCATATTTCTTAACAACTAGATCTGCATCTTCTTTGATTTCTTTAACATTCCAAAATTCAACTCTAATTTTCTTTGATGATTTCATAAGAACGATTGATTTCTTTTTATTAATGTAAACCGTCATTCTTGAACTTTTTTCTTTTAAAACATAACCTTCTTTATTAGAATGTTCTGCTTTAAACTTACATTCAAATTCTGTCATTGGTCTAACATTACCCTCTATTACTGGGCTTTCGGTCATTTCTACTGTTGTTTCTTCTGTCATTGGGGATTCCTCCGTTTTAATCGATGTGTCTACAACATCATCTTCATATTCAATTACAAATGTAGATCCGCAATTACTACATTTGTAAGTCTTAATACCAGTATTATTATCTATTGAAAATGGTACGGTTAAATCATGTTCAGATAATTCATTATTACAACTCAGACATTGTATATTTTCACTCATATAAATCCTCCTAAGATTTAAACATCTTTAAATACTATGATCTAGTACAATAGCTTATACGAAGATTGTTTATTTAAGAAAATAAAAAAAACCGACCATCGTATAATACTATATTATACAAGATCGATTAGTTGTAGATTTCTGCTAATTTCAATTTAAACAAATCTATGAGATCTGTATAGATCTTATTATATTGATTTTGCGTTATCTTAAGAGATCTACAGATGGCATTAGCTCCACGAGTTTTTAGTACCATATCCAACATCTTAAGTTTAAGTTCATCTGTTTGGATCTCTTTTTTGACATTCGCGATAATCTTTATAACATCATTATCTGATAGACTATTTTCAATCAGATCTACTTTATAATCTGCTAGAGTCTGTACTTCAATACGATGACCATTTATCATTCTTCTTTTAAGCTTACGTATTTCTAAGTTAGTATTCTTAAGAATATACATATAGAAAAATCGACTAAATTCGACCTGTCTGCGAGTGTATAACATCTCAATTTTAATAAGATTAGATTTTACACATCTTAAATCTTTATTCTTGAGAATAATTTTAAAATGATCTCTATACTGAGTGCACGCTTCAAAAAAGCCCTTACGTGCAATCTGTAGACCATCACAGTCGTCGTAACCTTCTGTCGAATTACGGCTTGCAAATTTTTTACCAATTTTTTTAAGAGTCGACAAGTACGCCGATTCCAATTTTTGATAGGGTTTGAGATCACCCGCACAAATCTTACCCACTAAGCATCGTACTTCATCTTGTGACAATTGACATTTGAACATCAAAACCTCCCCAAAGTTTTTTTTTAGAACATCAATCATTTTTTTTTTGTTTATAATTATGTGCTTACTCTAGTATTTTATTTATATTTAGATGTTTGTAAACATTTATTTTAAATCATCAAATAATAACCCAGAATATATAAAAATTACATATTGGTATATTTTACAATTTATAACTTTCTAATGATCTGATTAACGTTTACTGATGGTTTAATTACATTATTATAATCTAATATAGAGATAGAAGTATTAAACGAGTCGAACGCCTCTTCTATGGTCAGCTCATCAGGGTCTTTTGAGGTTATCTTACATACTCTTATATCTAGATAATGATATATTTTTTTATGAAAATTTTCAATCATCTTTAGACCACCTCTATCGTTGTCTGGCATGATGTATATGGTACCATTGAAATACTTTTTTATCAATTCTATCTGATCATCTGTAATATCGTTGTTCAAACATGAAAATGAATTTAAACCATATTGTCTAAGTCTAAGAGCATCAAATATACCTTCTACAAATATTGGATCTTTAGAACTATAGTTGTTAAATAATCCCCAGATCATTTGACCAACTGGTGAATTAGATTCAAATAAATATCTCTCATCTCTTTGTTTATTAATTGATGTATCCCATGTGGCTCTTGCACTAAATCCAACTATAGTATCAAAGTGAATAATTGGTAATATAAGACGATTCTTAAAATATCCTTCATTACAATAACCTATATAATATTTCTCAATTACTGACATATCAATTTTACGTCTATTGATATATTCTAAAATTATAGAGTTTGCTTTATTAAAATCATTCTCATATAGAGCTGGTAGATTTGTTTCTTTACATACTGAAGATTTTCTAACTTCTTTATTAGATTGTTTATAACTAAGAGTTTTTATTAGAACTTGCTCGTCATTAATATCATCTGATATTTTAGTAAAGTCCTTTAAATATCGTAAAGCATTATGATATGACATTTTATTTATCAACATTATTAAAGAAAAAATTGACCCGCCCCAAGAACAGCCCAAACAGTTGAATTGATGAGTCTTGACATTATAATAACAACTGGCATGTTTATCATCGTGATCTGGATTTAAACATCTAAAGGGTATTTCATCACCCCTTTGAGGCTTAATATCTGCACCAAGATGATTAAGAAGTAATTTAACATCTATAACCATCTTAATCTTTTCAGCTATGTATGAAGGATTTGTCATATTTTATAAGTCGTTATATACTTCTCTTTTATCTTTGGATCATAATTGCACAATCTTAGTTAATTCTGGTTTAAATTCTAGTTGAATCATGGCATTCTGTTCACCCTGTCTCTGTTTTCCTAAATGAACCTCTAATATGTCACGACCACTCGTATTATTAAAATATATATTTCTGTCATTTTCATTAGTTAAATAATAACTCTCTCTGTAAAGAAGTAAAACCAAATCTGCAATTTCTTCATATGCACCAGAGTCTTTAAGATCTGATAACTGAGGTTTTTTACCTTTTCTCATCTCAGCTCTTCGACCAATTTGAACTACAAGACATATATGAACATCTAGGTTTTTAGCAAGCTGTTGCATGTAATCTAACATATAAGAAATTTGATCTGCTGTTGACTTGTGTTTAAGATGTTCTGGTTTTTGAACCTTATTAAACAAATCAAATACTGCTATCTTAATACCATATCGTTCTTTAGCATTTTTGAGTTGACGTGCAATGTTTTCTAATGTTGGTGCAGCTTTGTCATATACGTATATAGGATATTTAGACATTTTGAATTTATTAGTTGCTTCTGATTGTTTTTGAGCTTCTGTCATTAATACACGATCTCTAAGAAGTATTGTTAATGGTATATTGGTCTCAATACTTAAAAATCGATCATATGCTGCTATACGTCTCATTTCAAGACTAAATAAAGCACAAGGGACTCCTGTTTTAGCTAGACGTAATATTACATTATCTACAAAAGCAGACTTACACATACCCGGTCTTCCTGCAACTATTGAAATCTGTTTAGTAGCAAGACCTTCTGTCAAATATTCATTAATTGCTCTATAGCCAATTGACTGAAATTGACCACCGGATTCTCTATTAAGTATTTCTTTATCATGTTCTAATTTGAGGTCGAATAAACTATAAAAAGATTTATCTGATGTATTGTCTGAAATTTCAATATAATTTCTAATATTATCAATCTTACCAACAATCTTATTTATATCTGCATGAGGATTTTTAAGATCTTTTATTAAAGTATTGATATGATTATAATAAATAGTATATTTTATCTTATCTCTCTTCAATTTATGAATATGATTGATAAAATTTTCTACGGTTGGTTTAACTTCTTGGGAATTGATAAGTTCATAGACATATTTTAAACCAGTTGATTCTTTATTACCGTCGTATTCATTGATAAGTATATGTAATATTTCAGGTGTTACTTCTAATTGACGTTCTATTGCAGTTTGTATACACCAGGCAATGGCTATATGATTAGTTATTAAGAAATCTCTATATGTAATATTATCAGTCAATAATATGGCTATATCATTAAACTTTAGAGCACATGCTAATATATATTGTTCATTTTCAGTATCAATATTGAAATCAAGAGTCAGAGAAGAGTCGACGGTCTGTTGTTTGATTTTAAATTTACTTTCAGTCATTATTCTATAAATCCTTTAAACATCTCAAATTGAGACTTTGCTATATCTGCACTCCCAATGCTAATATCTACAAAACTTTCAAGTTCAAATTTAAAGGCATTGTCATAGTATTTTTCATTACTACTTACAATGGTTATAAGATTATTACGTCTTCTTTTCTGTAAAGTATTCTTGAATCGAGTAATGGTATATCCATGAATATCTTTAAATCCAATGTTGTGTATGTATATGACATCATTTTGATTTTCAAATTCATCAAAGTAAAATGACATTCGATTATATTCTTCAGATTCTATAATATTGTTGACATAAAATTTTTCTTCATTTTTAAAACTTTTGATAATACTATTAATTATTTCACAACCATCATAAATACGAACAGTATAACCTTTAAGAATAAATTCGTTTAATAAAGAACAGCCTACAATTTTAGATAACATCGGACTTAATGAATAAAGATACATGTTTGTGTTATTTTTAATTACTTTTTTAAAATTTTCAATATATTTATCGAGTATTCTAGTAGCTTCAAATTGTTCTGTAGTAAGAGATGTAGTATCGGTTTTAAGATATTTCTTATATTCTTTAAGATTATAAGAAAGTTCTTCTATATTCATTCTACTATTAAAGGCATTATTTTTAATTTTATTAATTGTCTTGACACACTCACATTGAATTAATGGTGGGCTATTAACATAATTATCTAAATAATCAGGGTCATTTGTATTTTCAATAATTCTTGAATTATTACAAATTTCACAATCTGGATATTTGTACAATTCATCTATAAAATTTTTTATATTTTCTATGTTATTCATTTGTTTTTTAATAATTCTAACAACATATTATACACTTCTCTTTGAATTTCATCACCATTTTCTTTAGAAAGTATGAATTTAGTTGAAAATTTATAATTTTGATAATTATAACTATTCTTATATAATATATATTTAAACAGATTATAAGATGGTTTAATAATAGATTTAGAAGTATCTAAAATATTTAAATAATATTCGAGAGAAGAATGAATAACTATATTATCTAAGGTTCTAAGATATTTTAAGAATCTATATTTATCTTTAAATACATTATCCACACAAATTGAAGTACAATCAATCTCAATCAATGCTCTTTCTAATGAAGATCTAATAATTTCAGAACCATTTGAAATAGAATCTAAGATTTGTTTAATCTCTATTAGTTTTTGTTTTTCACTTATTCTCTTTTTTCTAGAACCATTTTTTTTCTTTTTATTAAGTATACGCTGATAAGTAGAAATATTCTTATTTAAAAACATCTAGTATTCTCCCTTATTTTTTTTAATTATACATTTAAAATTAAAATATTCATCTATTATGTCTATCTAATTACAAATCTAATTTACTTTTAACTAAATAAAACATATAATTCATGATTTTAGACTCAGCGCCGATATATGGTTTATATTCAAAAAAAGATGTACAGAAAAAAATTATAAAAAACTATACGTGTATATACAAATAGTAATTTGTATTTATATATTCATATAGTCTTTATACAAGTTGTCCTGAACTTCTGTTCTTTTTTCGAATATAATACAGTACATCGCTATAAAATACAGCAGACAGCGTCTCCAAGGAATCTAACTATAAAACGACTCTAGAACAATATTAAAAAGTCGTTTTGTCTACGTAATAACCATGTAAAATATATATATTAAAAATTAAAAATATAAGAATTAAAGAGATTACGTCAGATTAATCAATTATTATCAAACTTATGACATATTCATATTAACGTATTATTGTGTAATATACGTTAATCTCTATTTATCTGATATAGGAATTACTTAATAGTGTATCCAAATTGTTTAAACCATTTGCGATGGTTACGATATACGACATTATTTATTTGATGTTCTTGTTTTCTTTTTAGTTTAGTAATATTGGTTCTTATTTCATTTTCTGAATATATGAAATCTTTAAATATTTTAACATTACATAACTTTTTACCATTGTAAACTCTACTACCTCTACCAATAATTTGTTTAATCATATTCTTATTATTAATTAGATAAGTAAGATATACCATATTAATAATTGGTATATCTAATCCTTCTCCTGCTATTTTGTCTATACAAACTAAAGCATCTAAATCACCTGCAAGTGCTCTGGCTTTATATTCATCTCGAGCCTTTTTACTAACTTCTCCAGATAATAAACCTACTTTATATCCTCTAGAACTTAGTTTTTGTTTTAATAATGAAGCATGAAGAACTCTATTACATAAGATCATCGGGAAATGACCAGCTTTTATATCTAATTCTGCATGACTTAGTATAAGTTCGTTACGTATGGAATGTCTAGACATTGCTGCCATAAGTTTTGTCCAATCTTCCTGCATTTGAGTAAAATTAAACTCGCAATTAGTATTTATATATTCAATTTCTACTGGAACAAACTTACCACAATCTTTGAGATGTTTATCAGAAATTTCATAGATAATCGGACCAATGTAGTTATATAGTAAAAATTCAAGTTTATCTTTACGTTCAGGTGTAGCACTCAATCCATAGATTCTCTTAGAATAGAGTCGTTTTATAGTATTAAGAAAAGTATTACTTGGAGTATGTTGAGTTTCGTCTTGAATAACTAAACCAAATTGACGACTCAAATAATCAAAATCTTCGTCTTTGAGTTTATTTATAGTTTGAATTGTACCTATAGTTATGTCACCAACTTTTTTAATACCACAACCAAGCTGACCATAAGTAAAATTACCCTTCAATTTAGCAGTGATGTCTTTATCTTTACAACCCATAATCTCATCTTTCCATTGAGTTAACAAATCAGACGTATGAACTAAGATTAGAGTACTTGTTTTAAGTTCTGCAATTAAACCTAGAGCAGTAATTGTTTTACCGGCTCCACAGGGCATGACTATTGTACCGTTTACTTTTCTTTCTTTGTTTATTAAATCTATTAGACCTTGCTGATGATCATGAATTTTTTTAAATTTAGAATTATAATTTATGTCTACATCTATCGAATGACCGATACTTCTCTGATCAATTACGGATTCAAATTTATCATCATAAAATTTAGACAAATCCTTTAAAAGTTGACCACAACCTCTCGGTATTTTTAGATGACCGTCTTTAGTTTCTTCATACATTATATATTCTTTAGGGAGTTCTACAACATATTTTCCAATCCTTTGCATCTTATAATATTGTGGATTGCTTTTTACGAGTTTAGATTTCAAAGTATCTATAATTTTTTGATTCGATGTTTTAATATAAATGGCATCTTTGATAATAATGTTCATCAAAGGTTTTATTATACATTTTAATATACGTTAGAAAACGTAATGATTTCATATACTTAAAAAATGTTAAAAATAACATAAAAAAGATGTACAACTTAAGACGTATAATGTATAATCATCATATAAACAACAAAAGATTAAACAAAACCAAAGTTCAAGGGAGCCGTTAAAGGCAAATTAAAACCCAGGAACAAAGGAGAATTAAAATGGAAAAAGAAACACTAAAAAGATTAATTGAGAACGAAAGAAAGACTTTAGAAGACCTTTACGAGAAGTTAGATGAGAGAGTCGTTAAAACAGAAGAAGAAATAAAACATTATGTTTGCCAACTTGATGAGCAGCCTTTTACTTTTGGAACCTCTGATTTCGACGTTAAATTTGATGTTCACAGAACAGAATTTACGGTTAGTAAAAGTGATGGAAGTAGTTGGCCACACAAATTTGAAATTATAACTTATAAAAACTATGGTGAAGATAAAATAAAACCTTCTTTTGATAGTGGATGTATCAGAGCTTCTATAGATGATACTCAAGCTTTTAAGTATCTACTAATTGCTGCTTTTGTGGGTAAGAATTTTCAAAAGGTATCAGAATTTATTCTAAGTAGAATAGATGTATATTATCAGTATAGAAAAGCATTAAACATTTCTGAACATTCAGACACAAAACAATACCTTGAAAGACAATTAAACCTACTAATAGAAGAAGAAAAGAATAAGGAATTTGATAAGATATTTTATGAAGGAGCAGTATTAGAATTTACTTTTAATACAGAGAACAGAAGTAGTAGTAAATTAGAATTAGGTAAAACAACAGTTATAAAAGGTAGAAACAGAATAAGAATAACAAAAATAAAGAATAAGACTTTTGACTTTACCGTGCATGATGTTAATCCTGAAGCAGGTGGTTGGTATACTGAAACATACAATGAAAAAATAGAAAAGCTTCGTTATGGTTTCAAGAATTGGAATAACACTTCTTTTACAGTAGTTAAGGATGCAGAAGTTTATGTAAAATGCCCACGATGTAACTGTTATAGAATGCATCAAAAAGAGGCTCTTAACGCCACTTCAAGAAGAGATAATAAAACATATATATGCCCAAAATGTGGTGAGAACGAAGCTCTAATAGATGCAGGTCTTGAAAAAGATAATTACGTTGATGATTGTTTCAAAAATAAACTTGCTAATTCAAAGTTAACATCAACTGCGGAGGTTAAGTAAAATGGAAAAAAGTAGAGCTTTAGAATTACTTCAAACCTCAATGGAGAAACACGGACTTAATAGAAATTGGGAAAGAAAATCAAAAACAAAAACGGATTCTGATGTTAAACAAGAAATAGAATTTAAGTTCGAAGCTTGGATACATCCAAAACATGGGGGAGATGACTATCCAGTACGTGGCAGTGCTTATGCTATAAATGAAGATGCAGCAAAAATAGCCATTACAAAACACTTAAAAAGAAAGTCAGCAATTGTAGATTTCAAAATAATAAAATAAAAGGGGGCTAGTATGAACTATTTAGAATTGGGACCAACACCTATAGAAGAGGAAAGCGCTCAAATAGGTACAAAGGATTTTGAAGAAGACAATAGAATAGAATGCTTATGTTATAAGCATCAACTACAAAGACTTTTTCCTAACGCATCATTAGGTATAAAGAGATTTGAACATGACTTTGGTAGCTATAAAGAAGTAGTTGCTTATTATGAAGATGAGTCAGAATTAAAGGAGGAGATATAAAATGACTAAAGGTAATTTATTAAACAATGCATGGACACTTAAGGAACAAATTGAAGTCCTAGAAAAGGAGTATGAAAGCATTCTGTTGCAGCTAGAAACAGTGGCAAGAGAAGAGGGAATATTAGAAAAAGACAACAGAATACTTGAAAATGCAGAACTTAGATTTTGCTTGTCTACATCATTTAAGACAAATGATAATGCGGTAAAATTATTCAAAGACAAAGGACTAGAAGAGTTTATTAAAGTAAAAGAATCAGTGTCTATTGGAGATCTTAAAAAAGTATGCTCAGAAGAAGAGATACTTAATCAACAATATGCTACAAAATTCTATACTCGTAAACTTACTAAGAAAGAGGTTATAAATGAAAAAAATTGATAAACTTAAAAGAGCAATAAAGCACTCTAAAGAATTTATAAATTTATTAACAGAATCTAAAGATACTAAAAAAGCAATAAATGTAATAACACATTCTAACCCTCTTTTAATTTTTTGGATTTCCCCACAGGGGGATTTTATTAATGTTGAAACATCACATTTTAACGAGCCGCCATTAAATGATAAATCTATATTATCATCAAAAACGTTTAAAGGTTATCTAAGAGGTAGAGCTGCATATATAGGTAATAAAATATATATTGTTATATATTGTTATGGGACAAACAATTTATCTAATTACCAATTAGCTTTATTAAGAATATCATACTCTAAAATACTAGATAAGCTTAAAAAGAAAAATACAAAAATAAATTTGAATAATATTAATTTTATAACAGAATTGGGAGAAGACATAGAATTATGACTAAATTTAATATAGAACTTACAAAAAAGAACCTACCTGCTATGTGGGAGTCAGGGGGTGGGTACACAAAAACTGGCTCTGCTGTAATAATAGCAGGGTCTAAAGGAGAGCCTAAAGCTCCTATATTTGTGAGGTCTGGAGGTCATCTGGCATGTGGAGAACATGGTCTATATATAATTGATATAGCTGATATAGTCATTACTTGTAAAAGGAACAGAGAT
>Ga0116186_1004899_pt1 | contig 10746 bp, 9 predicted proteins | sample AD_JPNNA4_MetaG_FD_89806 | JGI IMG/M metagenome (GOLD analysis project Ga0116186, IMG submission 89806) | Active sludge microbial communities of municipal wastewater-treating anaerobic digesters from Japan - AD_JPNNA4_MetaG | ecosystem: Engineered > Bioreactor > Anaerobic > Digestate | place...
CGCGCGGCGGCGACGGCTTTCGCGATGGAACCGGCGGCGTCGATGTGGTTGTCTTTGAGCATCACGGCGTCCGAGAGGTTGAAACGGTGGTTTTTGCCTCCGCCGCAGGCGACGGCGTACTTCTGCAGCGGGCGAAGGCCGGCAGCGTTTTGCGCGTGTCGCAGATTTTCGCTTTTGTCCCCTCTGTCCGGCGCACATACGCATCCGTCAGCGTCGCAATGCCGGACATGTGCTGCAGCAGGTTGAGCGCGGTCCGCTCGCCCTGCAGCAGCGCGAGCGTTCTGCCCGAAACTTCGGCGATGACGTCGCCCTTCGACAGGGCGGCGCCGTCTTTCAGAAAGACTTCGGCCCGGAAGGATTCGTCGAGCAGCTCGAACACGCGCAGCGCAACCTCGATGCCGCACAGCACCCCTTCCTGCTTGGCGGCGAAGCGCGCGCGGCTGGTGTGGTCCGCCGCGAAAAGGCACTCCGACGAGATGTCGCGGTTGTTGACATCTTCCAGCAGGGCGTTTTTGATCAGGCCGTCGATATAGAACCTGTTCATTTTTCTTCCGCCTCCCGTAAAATAATCGCCGCAACCACCGCAAGGCTTTTGGCCTCGCTGAACTCGGGCGTCAGGGCAAACCGCTCGTTTTCCAGGCGGCTGAGAATCGACTCGACGCGCGGCCTGCCCTGCCTGATGGCCGCCTCGTCGGGCATGACGAAATAGGCGCGCTGCATGATTTCGCGAATGGTCTGCGTCAGGCCCGGGGACAGGGGCGCACCCGATGGGTCGATGGAAACGGGAATCTCCTCGACCCCCGCGTAGCCGGCCCGGATACAGCCGGCGATGTCGAGCGCCGCGCGCCGGCCGAACACCAGCGCCTCGAGCAGGGAGTTGCTGGCCAGGCGGTTGCCGCCGTGGACGCCCGTATGCGCGCACTCGCCCGCCGCGTACAGGCGCGGGACCGTCGTCCTGCCGTTGAGGTCGACGTCGACACCGCCCATGAGGTAATGCTGGCAGGGGTAGACGGGAATGAGGTCCGCCGCGATGTCGACCCCGCGTTCCAGGCAGGCCGCGGAAATCGCGGGGAAACGGTTGAACAGATAGTCGCGGCCGCGGCGCGTGATGTCGAGATAGAAGCGGTTGCTGCCCGTCCTGCGCGACTCGAGGAGGATGGAACGCGACACCACGTCCCTGGGCGCGAGTTCGAGGCGGTCGTCGTAGCGGTGCATGAAGCGCTCTTTATAGCCATTGAGCAGGTAAGCGCCTTCTCCCCTGACGGCCTCGCTGATGAGGAAACGCTCCGGATTGTCCGGCGAATCGAAAGCGGTGGGGTGGAACTGGATGAAATGCAGATTTTTGATTTTCGCACCGATTTCGTAAGCGAAGCGGATGCCGTCGCCCATCGCGGTGGGCGGGTTGGTCGTGTACATATAGACGCGGCCGATGCCGCCCGTGGCCATTAGGCAGAACCCGGCGAAAACGCTCGCGACCGCGCCGTTGACGAAGAGGTCCGCCCGGAAACCCCCGCCCGAGGGAACGACCGAGATGATCTGGGCGTTGTCCTCCAGACAGATATTTTTGCGTTTGGAAACCTCCGCGAGGAGTTTGTCGACGATCTCTTTGCCGGTCTGGTCGCGGTGATGGTAGATGCGCCTGCGCGAATGGCCGCCTTCGAGCGTGCGGTTGAGGCTGCCGTCGGGATTGCGGTCGAATTCGACGCCGAGTTCCATGATTTTGCGGACGTCCTCGGGGCCCTCGCGCACCAGCGCCTCGACGGCGGCGACGTTGTTTTTGTAGCCGCCGGCGATGAGGGTGTCGGCGATATGCATGTCAAAACTGTCGTCTTCGTGGTCAAGCACCGCCGCGATGCCGCCCTGCGCGAGCGAACTGCTCGAAACGGTCCTTGCGCGTTTGGCGAGCATCAGCACCCGGGTATCCCCGCCGAAAAAAAGCGAGGCGTACAGCCCGGCGACGCCGCTGCCGACTATTAAAACGTCATAGCGTGTTTCCATTTCAACCGCCGAGTTCCAGCATTTTTTCGACGCAGCGCGCCGCGCCGCGCATGACCGCGGGGTCGAGTTCGATTATTTCGCCGCCGGCGCCCCTGACGCAGCCGAGCAGGGCGCGCGGGGTGGTGTATTTCATATCCGGGCAGGTCAGTTTGCGCGGGGCGAGCAGATACAGTTCCTTTTCCGGATGCCGCTGTTTGAGCAGGTCCCAGACACCGCGCTCCGTGCCGATGATGACGCCTCGTTCGGCTGCCAGCGCGTAGGCGATGATTTCGGCCGTCGAGCCGACCATGTCGGCCAGGCGCGTCACCTCCGGCAGACATTCCGGATGGACGGCCAGCAGCGCGCCGGGATGGGCTTTTTTCGCCTTGATGACGTCGGCGGCAGTCAGTGCCCGGTGCACGGGGCAGCAGCCGTCCCAAAGGATCAGATGCTTTTCCGGCAGGCGGCTTTGGACCCAGGCGCCGAGGTTTTGGTCGGGGATGAACAAAATGTCTTTTTCGCGCAGCGACGAGACGATTCTTACCGCCGACGAGGAGGTGACGCAGACGTCGCAGACGGCCTTGAGGGCGGCGGTGGTGTTGATGTATGCCACGACCGGAACGCCCGGGTTCTCTTTTTTGAACGCGAGCACGCGCGCCGGCTCGATTTGCTCCGCCATGGGGCAGGAAGCGCGTGCGTCGGCCAGAAGCACTTCTTTTTCGGGCGAGAGGAGTTTGACCGTTTCGGCCATGAAGCGGACGCCGCACATGACCACGCGCTTTTCCGGGCGGCCTTTCGCCGCGCGGGCCAGAGCGAAGGAATCGCCTGTCACGTCCGCCGCCGCCTGGACAGCCGGCGGCTGGTAGGTATGCGCGAGCACCAGGACACCGCGACGGGCTTTTTCTTCCCCGATGAGGTCCGTGAGCCGCTGGCCTTTTTTCATAGGATACCTCCGCGCAACCGGCGCCTGTAAATGTTGAAGAATATTATATCATAAAAGCCGACGGGCGTCCGCGGCAGGCAAAGAAAAACAGCCCCCCTGCTGGGAGACTGCTTTTATAGATGCCGGCACCGTCCTATTTTCCCGGGAGGCTGCCCTCTGAGTATCTTCGGCACCGATGAGCTTAACTACCGTGTTCGGGATGGGAACGGGTGGGACCTCATCGTTATAGGCACCGACTACGCGCTCCGTTTTGAGGCGGAAACGCTCCGCTATTATAGCAACACAAAAAGAGGAATGCAAGCCCTTTTTTAAATTTTTTTCAAAGTTTTGACGATTTCGCCGACAAAAACCGTATGATAGTCGCCGGAAGAATAATTCTCTTCAATCGAAGCGTCGAGAAACCCGGCGGGGTCCAGTTTTTGCGTGGCGATCGTTTTGCACAGCAGCACGGTCTGCGCCTGCCCGAGGTAGACGAAGCCGTTGTCGAAAACCGGCGTCAGGCCTGTGGCCGCCGCTTTGTCGACGTCGCGGCCGCTTTTGGAGCCGCAGAAAGACATCTCTTTTTTGAAGCCCCCGTCGAACATGCTGACGGTGAAACAGCCGTGCTTGAGCAGAAATTCGTGCGTGTAGCGCTGCGGCCGGACAAAGAGGTAGAACACGTCGCGGCCCCACAGTTCGCCGATGCCGCCCCAACTGACGGTCATCATATTCCAGGCGGTTTCGTCCCCTGCGCTGACCAGCGCCCAGTCGTCGTTGATAAGTTTCACGGCGCTTTGGGCCACCTGCCTGATGTCGATTTCTTTGAAAGCCAAGTCAATCCCTCCTCATGACTGCCGCGCGGGTTTCGCGGCAGTTTTCATAACCCGTTCACATATTGTAAGGCAAAACAAGGTACAATGGCAAGCACCGAACCCGAAGGAGGCGATATCATGAGCGAAAATCATACGCCGGAAATCCAGGGCAACCTCAGGCGCTTTATGCTGCGCGTGCCGGATGAAATCTGCGCGTGCTCGGGCATCCGGATTATGGGCCGGCTGTTCAAGTCGCTGCTGTTTTCCACCGACGTGAGCATCATCCGCAACACCAACGCGGACGCGGTCATCGCCGTGTATCCTTTCACCCCGCAGCCGGTCATCACTCAAGCGCTGATTTCCGCCGCGGATACGCCGGTGCTCGTGGGCGTCGGCGGAGGGCTGACGCAGGGCATCCGCGTGGTGAACCTGGCGCTGCACGCGGAGTTTCAGGGCGCGCTGGGCGTTGTCGTCAATTCGCCCACGTCCAACGAGGTCATCCGGGAACTGAAGGAGACCGTCGACATACCGGTCGTCGTAACCGTCGTGTCTGAAAAAGACGATATCGCCAAACGCCTCGAAGCGGGCGCCGATATCCTCAACGTGTCGGGTGCGGCGAAAACCGCGCAGCTCGTCGCGCGCATCCGGCAGGATTATCCAGACGTCCCCGTCATCGCTACGGGCGGGCAGACGCCGGAATCCATCGCCGCGACCGTCGCCGCCGGCGCCAACGCGATTACCTGGACGCCGCCGTCGTCGGGGCAGATCTTCCGCGACATTATGGAAGCGTATAGAAAAAACGAGCCGCACCCGGAGTTTTAGCGGGCGGGCAATTCTATGAAAAGGGCTGTATCGAAACGACGGGTTCAAGTTGTTGGATACAGCCTTTTTGCATTTTCAAACCCGGGCGCAAACCGCGGCAAGGTGTGCGGCTCGATATTTTTCAACGATTTTCACCACGACCCGCCGCCGCCGCCGCCCGAACCCCCGCCCGAGGAGCCGCCGCCGGAACTACCGCCGGACGGGCTTGAGGACATCGCAGAAACGGCGGATGTCATGGTTTCGTTCATAAATGAACCGAATGACGCTGCATTGAAAGCCGCGCTGCCGGCATACCAGTCCGGCGGCTGCAGCGCAATCATCTCGAACTTCTTGATCCACAGCTCCGATACGCCGAGCACATAGGTGTAGGGCAGAATATCATAGAAATATGAGGGGTCCTGCAGCACCAGCTCCTCCAGTTTCGGCTTTTCGGCAAATTCCAGAAAATTTTTAAAACCCCGTATTTTGCCGAGCATTTCGTTGCCGTAGGGTGTTCGCTTCGGCATGACTTTCAGCATCATGACCATGACAAAAACACAGGCCAGTCCCACAATATAGGCGGCCAGATAATAATAATCAACCAGCAGAGCGGGCAGAACAAGCGACACCCAGGGCGCGCCGCCGAAACCGAGCCCCCAGACAAGGCCGAATATTTTGAGGGGGATTTTCGTCTTGCCGAACAGCATGCCGGCCATGGCCGAAAACCCGATCGCGGGGAAAAGCAGCGCAATCGGCAGTAAGGAAGAACCGCCGTATTCGAGAACCGGCCTGACGGTAATCAGCGCGTATACCGCGAGAATCATCGCGCCGACGAAAAAGCCTTTGCCCAGCGAACTTTTTTCGAAAATGCCGTACCTGTTTTCTTTACTGTTGAGATTTTGGACAATTTTGTTGAGCGTCACATAAAAACTGTTTTTCAGGTCTTCGGAGGTGACTTCATCTCTGCTGACAGAGTAGTCGGCGGTTTGCGCGGCATTGCCCGCGCCCAGCAAACTTTTAAGGTCGGCCATCGTCGGCTTTTTCGGCGTGCTGAACAACCCGGATAAAAAAATTCTCTCGTTGAGATTGTCCCCGTCATATTCTTTCAGTTTGGTGAGCTTGAAGGCTTTCGTTTTCATGAATAGCGACCGCTGCTCAAACTCCGTAATTTTGAGGTAACCTTTGCCGGCCAGGTAAATCAGCAGCGACACCACGTCGCTCGCTTCCGCCTTGCCTTTGTATATAAAACCGACTTCGGCGCTGTTGAGGCCTTTCGGCGGATAGAACTCCACCGGTTCGACCACCATATCGTCCCTGCCGACCTTCATCCAGAGAAAAACCGTCAGCAGCATCAGCAAGACAGGCACCGTGAAGGAAAGAACCAGCGGCAAATCCCATTGGTGCGCGGGTTTGACAAAATACCCTTCCGGCAGCTGAACCCTTACGGTCAGCGCCTCACCCGCGTTGAGAACGCCTTCATAGCGCCCGGTTATGACGTTGCCTTTGACTTCATAGGTGATGCCGCCGCTGTCGGTCGAGCCGGAATACCCGTGTGCGAACCCGAGTTTGGCCGCGTCAAATGTTTTGGGCATGACGATGGTGAAGGTGACGTTGCCGACGGGCGTATCCCAATGGTCGCCGATCAAATTGAAATAAAATTCGTCGTAACCCTTGCCTGTGTCCCTGCCGATGTGATAGGTGTAGGCGATTTGGTAGTTTTTGGGGCCGGTGACCGTGACATCTTCCTCTCCGATTTTCAAAACCCTGTATCCGTCGGATACGGACGACGTGAAGGGCGCGTCAACGCTGACGTTCGTAATCTTCGCCCGGTTGAACGACGTCGTCCCGTCGAGGCGTTCCACTTTGTTTTTTAACGGGATTTCGCGATAGATACCGTGCCTGGCCTGGTGAAAATAAGCCTCGATACGCTCCGTGATATCGAATGAATTGTCCTCGTTGACGTTGATACGGATATCGTAGCTGTCCAGTAAATACGCATAGGAATCGTAAGCGCTGTCGGCGCTTAATTTATTCTGCTGCGTGGCGGCGCCGGCCGCCGACAACGCGCAAAGGGATGCAATCAGCAAAAACACAGGTACGGCGGCAAAAATCCTCAACGCCTTTTTCATAACGACCTCCTGCGAAAATAGGAAGGCAGGGCGGCAACCGAAAGAGCCGGAATAAGCATATTTTATACCGGCATGGTTTCGGTGTCTATACGATATGTTCGCTAAGCCGCCCGGGCGCAGACGGCCGGCGCCACGGCTTATCTCAATGAAGAGCATTTGGATCATTTGCCTCCTTTCTGCCGGCAAGCATGCCGAATTCTTTTTATGTGCTTATTCGCCGCCGCAAGGTCTGCGGGGATACGGCAGGCAACCTGCCGAGTGCGGAACGGTTTTTGAGTTGAACTGTGTTTTGTTGTCGTCAAACGGTCGTTTTTTAACAAAAGCAAACAATTATATTCAAGACGGCAAATTATTATTTTATTTTTTGCACATATATGCTAATATGTACATATTCGATGGAAGGGGGAAAACGGTATGTTATGGGCGTTGAAAAAGTGCTATTATAGGGTATATCAGTTCGTTCTGAAACTGGCGACCTATGTGCTCGACTGGACCGAACCGGCCGTGTACCGCGGGCCGGGCAGCGTCAAAAAACTCCCCGTCATCCTTAAAAACCGGAAAATAGGCAACGTGCTCGTCGTCACCGACAAAACGATCGTCCAACTCGGCCTGATGGGCACCCTACTGGCGGGCCTCGACGAAAAGGGGATCCGTTACCACATTTTCGATGCGGTCGAGGCCAACCCTTCCGTCGAAACCATCGAGGAGGCGCGGCGCCTGTACCTCGAACACGGCTGCGGCGCGTTCCTCGCCTTCGGGGGCGGTTCGCCCATCGACTGCGCGAAAGTCGCGGCGGCGAGGATCTCCAACCCGAGAAAACCGGTCAAAAAAATGCGGGGCATCCTGCATGTGACGCACAGGCCGCCGACGGTCATCGCGGTGCCGACCACGGCCGGCACCGGCTCCGAAACCACCGTCGCGGCGGTCGTCAAGGACACGGCCACCCACGAGAAATTTGCGGTGATGGACCCCAAACTGCGGCCGCGTTATGCCATTCTCGACCCGGAACTGACCGTCGGCCTGCCGCCGCACATCACCGCGGCGACCGGCATGGACGCGCTGATACACGCCGTCGAGTCATATATCGGGAAGGGCAACACCAAATACACGGCCGAATGCGCGCTTAAAGCGGTGAACATCACCGCCCGCTGGCTTGTGCGCGCTTATGAGGACGGCGGCGATATGGAGGCGCGCGGGCAGATGCTCATCGCCTCCCACCACGCGGGCAACGCTTTCACGCGCGCGTACGTCGGCTACATCCACGCCATCGCGCACAACTTCGGCGGGCTGTACAACACGCCGCACGGTTTGGCCAACGCCATCGTGATGCCCTATGTGCTCGAATACTACGGCGGCAAAATATACCCCCGGCTGGCCGAACTGGCCGACGCCGCGGGCGTGTCGCGGCCGGGTCAGGACCAAACCCGGAAAGCGGAGGCCTTCCTGGCCTGGCTGAAAGAACTCAAAAAGGCGCTGGGCATCCCCGAACATTTCGACGCGCTCGAGGAGAAGGATATCCCGCTCGTCGTCGAGCGCACGCTGCGCGAGGCCAACCCGCTGTATCCGGTGCCGGTGATTATGGACAAAGCCGGCTGCGAGGCCGTATTAAGAAAAATCAAAGGATAAACCCGTTTTTCGTCCCGGGGACGGCGTCCCTCCGGTTGATAGAATACTGATCATGAAAGCAGGGTGGTTGCGGATGACAAAGTACAAAGGCTACGCGGGCAAAGTGCTCAAAATCGACCTCGGCAAAGAAACGTTCGAGGATTACCCCTGGACGGACAAAGACCGGGAGAGGACCATCGGCGGCAAAATCATGGCGGCGGAAATCCTGTACCGGCACATCAAGCCGGGCATGACCGCCTTCGACGAGGACAACTGGCTGGTTGTCACCACCGGCCCCCTGAGCGGCTGCGGCTGCCCGAGCACCTCGCGGTTCAACATCTCCACCGTTTCGCCGCTGACGGGCATCGTGACGTCCTCCAACTGCGGGGGCAATTTCGGCCTGTCGCTTAAAAGGGCCGGCTACGACGCCGTCATCTTCACCGGCAAAGCGAAAAAGCCCGTCCATGTGGAAATCGGCGAGAACGCCGTCGCTTTCCACGACGCTTCGGCGCTGTGGGGCCTGACCGTGACGGCGACGCAGGAACAGCTGCCGCCGAAAGCGGGCAAAATGGTCATCGGCCCGGCCGGCGAGAACAAGGTCCTCTACGCCGCGGTGTTCAGCGGCGAAAGAACGGCAGGGCGCGGGGGCGTCGGCGCCGTCTTCGGCGACAAGAACCTCAAAGCGGTTACCGCCGACGGCAACGTGAAAATCGAAGTCTTCGACAAGGAAAAACTCAAAGCGACCAATAAAAAATGGGTCGACCAGCTCCGGAAGCACCCGCTGACCGGCAAACAACTGCCCAAACTGGGGACGGCCGGGCTCATCGCGCCCATGCAGGCGCACAGAATTCTGGCTACGAAAAACTTCTCGACGGGGCGGTTCGACGATTTTGAAAAAGTCTCGGGCGAAGTCCTCGCGGAGAAATACCTGGTCAAAAACTCAGGCTGCACCACCTGCGTCATCCAGTGCACCCGGCGCGTCACCGTCGACGGCAAGGTGGTCAAAGGCCCCGAACTCGAGACGCTCGGCCTGCTGGGCCCCAACCTGATGAACAGCAACCTGGAGCTCATCAACCGATGGAACTACGAACTCGACGAGCTGGGCATGGACACCATCTCCACGGCCGGTTCGGTCGCTTTCGCGATGGAACTCAACGAAAAAGGCCTGTGGGACAACGGCCTGAAGTTCGGCGAGGTGGACAACCTGTCGCAGGTATTCGAGGACATTGCCTACCGCCGCGGCATCGGGGATATTCTGGCGCAAGGCACCAAACGCATGGCCGAACGGTTCGGCGGAAAGGAGTTCGCCATCAACGCCAAGGGCATGGAACTCGCCGCCTACGAGCCGCGCTCGGCGGTCGGGCACGGGCTGGGCTACGCGACGGCCAACCGGGGCGGCTGCCACCTCAACGCCGGCTACGTCGTGGTGCTCGAGGGGCTGGGCTTGAACATCAACCAGTACACCCCGCACGGCAAAGCCGCCATCGCCATCTTCTTCCAGAACATGATGGAGTGCGTCTCCGCGATGGGGAGCTGCCTGTTCACCACCTACGCGGTGCTGCCGGCGCCGGTCATGGCCCGGCCGGACTGGATTGTCACCAAAATCACCAACAAGGCCTTTACCAAAATCGGGCCGATTATCGGGCTGCTGGATATGCACCCGTGGATAGCGAGCATGAACCTGCCGCTGATCATGCACGGGCCGGCGCTGCGCGACGCTACGGGCATGAAGGTGAACATCGGCATGATGATGAAAACCGGCGAGCGCGGCTACAACCTCGAGCGCCAGTGCAACATCATCCTCGGCCAGAAAGCCGGCGCCGACACCCTGCCGAAGCGGCTGACCGACGAGCCGCAGTACCCGGAAAACCCGAAGTCGAAAGTGCCGCTGCAGAAGATGCTGAAAAACTACTACTTCATCCGCGGCTGGAAAGACGGCGTCCCGACCAAACGCAAGCTCGACAAACTGGGCATCCATTGAGGGAGGTGGAAGTTATGGCGCAGGTCAATGTCAAATGCTTCGGCGTTATCCGGATGGATTCGAAAATCGCCTCCGCCGCCGTGAGCGCGGCGCGCGTGGCGGATATCTATGACCACATCAACGACCTCATCGAAGCCGATTTCAAAATCGGGCCGGGCGACGCCCTGGTCTATATTAACGGCGAGCGCTGCCGCTCCAACAGAACGAAACTGCGCGACAACGACGAGGTCTGGCTACTTTCGCCCGCGTCGGGGGGATAACAGACGGCAGACAACAGAAAACAGATTTCAGATAACAGACGTCAGACAGCAGATGATAGAACACAACGCCTATCGACCAAGCCGTGATTTGGTAGATAGGCGTTTTTTATGGGTAATCGACGGGATTGTCAAACCCCCGTCAGACTGTTACAAAACTCTTCAATCATAACACAACCCAATGATATAATAACCATAGCAAAAAGCTGTAGAGAAAAGAGGCCTTGCTATGGGAAGAATAGAAGGAACTGACAGAGACCAG
>Ga0116186_1004911_pt1 | contig 10731 bp, 11 predicted proteins | sample AD_JPNNA4_MetaG_FD_89806 | JGI IMG/M metagenome (GOLD analysis project Ga0116186, IMG submission 89806) | Active sludge microbial communities of municipal wastewater-treating anaerobic digesters from Japan - AD_JPNNA4_MetaG | ecosystem: Engineered > Bioreactor > Anaerobic > Digestate | place...
ATAACTATTCAATTTATTAATAATTAATTAAAAAATTATCTTAAATTCTGCAAAATACACGCAGTATGTCAAAGAACAAAATAGGATATTAAGAAAGAAAAACCATTAACCACCCTAAAGTAGATCTATTGTCAATAATATTTCTTGATAATGGTTTATCTTTTAACATACCTGATATACATTTACTTATTTTACCGGAAAATCTACCTACTCTAAGTAAAAAAGAATCTTTTGTTTTATATTTTTCAAATAATAATTTTATACTATTTAAATTTTCAATAATATTTTCCGAGTCAGTTGCATTCTGAAAATAATTGATTTCTTCAATTAAATTGTTTTGATAAAAATAATTACAGGAGTCAACTATTAATTTTTTATTAATCTCCATTGAATTTTTAATGTAACAATCAATAATCAATTCCTGATTTGAATGTAATGTTCTATTTGGTAATTCAAAGTAGGTACATTCAGCAAAGTTTTTAATACTATTTTCCTTAAATCTGGAATTCTCAATTAAAACATTTTTTACCCAGTATACTTTAATGTATCTATTATCAATAAATATATCCGGAACTTTAAGATTTTTAAAAGGGTCATCAGTAGGCGATGAATTATTTAAAATTTTTGTTTCAAAATTTGTTTTTTTTTCAGATTTGTCTTCATCACTAATAACAATCTCATTTTTATATTTAAGGTAATTCAAAACAGCTGTTCTAATACACCCCTTTAATGAACTACCAGGTATATATGGGGCATGAGACAAAGGATCCCTAATAAAGGTTGAAATCAATAATTGATTATTAATTTCATTTATACTCTTTTTGTAATTTTCTTCTACTTTAGGTTCTACATACACATCATAAAGTGTATCTTCTATTGGATCAAAATGTTTTATAACTAACTCTCTTAAATGAAGTATATTATCATCATTTATTGAACTATAAAAATCATCTAAGTTGCTTTGATCAAACTTTTTAATAATATTTTCCAAAGAAAATCTATACATCTTACCATCCATTATTACATAATCAAATGGTTCTATCTGCTCACCATTACCGATATGTAATGGCGACAAAAACATCAGAGAAATTTTATATTTTTGCATATTTACCTCTCTTCAAAATTTAACCATAAAGGATAGGCATAAGCATAATGAACTATATTGCTATCAGAGTGAATATTTCTAATTAATTTACCATAATAACCTTTTTCATTAGTAAAAAAGACCGACCCTTCTTTAAACATCATAATTGGCTTTTTAAAAGGATTATTACTTTGTGCATATTCTTCACCCAATTTACCAAATTTTGTAAGTAATTTATAAAAACATTTTATGGGTGTTTTTTCATCTGGTATAAAGTTTGATAAAGTTACGAAGCCATTTGGATTATCTACATTTAATAAATTATTACATAAATCAATAGAAAGAAATTTTAAAGCACCTTTTCCGGATGATTTTTTTGCTCCAAAACCACTAAAAGATAAATATTCCATTATATTAGAAATCATATTCTCTGATAAATATTCAGTATCGATAAAAAAGAAAAACGTTAAATTTTCATTGTTACTCAAGTAAAATCTTTCAAAAGTTACAAAAAAACCACCTACATCTTTTGTAGTTGAAGTTCTTCTATCAATTACATTATGAACTATAGCAATTTCCTTATCATTATAATTTTTTTTAATTGAACAAGCTCTATCAATAATATAACAGAAATAATTATACAATGAAAAACTGTTTTTAAGGTCTGATAATATATTCAACTCTATTAGTTCGTTTTTTTCAATTTTTGAAATGCACTCATTAATTGAAAGATCTATTAATTTTTCATCATAACCCTTAAAATCATTACCATATTTAAATAATATAATATCTTTTAACGCTTTTCTTTCTTCATTTAATAAAGGCTTTAATATGGGAAACGGCAAATAACCATCTGGATAACCATTACTAAAAAGAGTAGGTTTTATATCATAGCTTTCAATAAATTCTTTTAATATATTATTACCATAAATATATCTCAAAGCCCAACAAAAATGACCAAAAATTACATCTGCTTGAAAATATGTAATAATTGTGGATTTTAATTGAAAACTTATTTTATAAATCATATTACTTTTTCCTTTTCTAAAAATTGTTTTAATCTGTTTTGAAATACTTCATCCATATCATTATAATTATCACTATTTATTTTAATATTCTTAAATTTTATTTTGCCACACCCTCTACTACCAGAACCACCTAGATAATCTTTTTCTAAAAGATATATAGCATATAAAACATAATCAAAAAGTTCACTATCTTCTTTGATAATATTTTCTTTATCTGCACTTTCTTTATTTCTATTTTCAAGTTCAAATACTCTATATGATATTTTAAATTCAAATTCAACACCAGGAACAACTCTCTCAATAGGTCTAGGATGTTTAGCAGTTCCAGATCTTCTATCAATAGAATTTTCATATTTATCTTCTGTTAAAGATATTCTTTTATTTTTTATTTTTTCGCTCCAACTATGTGTTAAATATGCATCATTAACAATTATTCTAGTTGGACCAACCTCATTTTGTTTATTTAATGTTCCAAATATTCTTGTTATAAGGTTATGTCTATCCTTATCAATATCTGGAGTACAAGGATCGCCTTTCGATTTATCAAATAAACCCAAATTCCATTCAAGTAATGTTCTCATTTTTCCTTTAAGTGAAGAACCTGGTATATATGGTTCATTGTTTAAAGGATTTCTAATAATTGGTTGATCATTACCACCAATTTCAATAGTATCTTTACTACCACCAATATGTAATCCAGATATCAATTCTATTGTTGCAGTAATAGTATAATATTCTTTTATTCTTTTTATCATTGTTATATCTCCTTATTATTACATTATTATTTTGGATTATTAGAATAGTAAAAACCTACAATAGCTTCGAATAATTTACAAAAATCAGAAAAACTCTTTTTATCGTTTATACGTTCTATAGCGTCATGAATAAAAGCTTTGAAGATTGGCGGTATCTTATTATTGTAAGTTTTATAACTAGCTTTAGATTTAAGCATTTTGATTAAGGGTAAAATATCATTAAAATTCTCTACTTCCAATAACCTTTCAAGATATTTAATCTCACCATAAAATTGTCTCATCTGTGCTATAGACAATTTATTTTCTGCAAACTGTTTACCCCTCTCTTCTGCTTCTTTAGTTAAAGCATTAACGGTTAAAAAACCATCAGGAAAAAAGGGCTTTTTAGACTGTTCATAACTATTACTCTTGGTATCAAATGATTTCCTATCAATATTATTTTTTTCATATTTTGGAATTTTAGGATTTAAATTAGGATTTGTAGCCATTTATTCATCTCCTCTATTATTATAAATTGTATAAAATAATGGTATTGTTAAATTTTCCATTAATTTTTTATTAAAACATTCTTGTATAGAAAATAAAATTTTAATATTATCTATTTCTTCTTTATTTAATATTTTATTTTCTTTATCCCTAATAACAATATTACGTTCTACATCATAAGCCATCAAAGAATGAAAAACATAATCTTTAATATTCCTATCATTAACTGCAGAAATATACATCTTATGATATCTTAATAACCTATAAAGAAAACTCATATTAATATTCGAGTTTTTACTTCTAATTCTTTCATTTAAAAATTTCTTACCATAACTTAATATTTTCTCAAAATCTTTCCACTTTATGGTTTTATTAAACAATGTAACTGAATCTCTAGAATTTTTCTTTAATTCTTTTAAAATCATATCTTTTATTAAATTATTAGGTTCTTTTTCATTACAATCTGATAATGATTCCTCACCTTTAGAAACATTTAATAAAAATTCTGTTTCTTCAGCAGCTTTTTTAACTGGATAATTTGATTTGACAGTTAAAATACCAGCTGAAAAATGTACATCAGGATTAAAGGCAACATAAGCTTTGAAATCATCATATAATTCTTTTGAAAAATCAATAATTGTTTTCCAATCTCCAATTAAAAATAAATCATCTCCACCAGAATAAACTGTATAAATATTATAATTTTTAGAATATAATTTATAATCTAAGTAACCTGTAAAAAACAAATCAAGCATTCTGCTTATTGTTGCAAACCTAGATATTGAAAAATTTTCCATTCCTTTTGAAAGCATTAAACCCAAATGATCGACATCTGCTTTCAAAATCCCAAGCATAGGTTTCCCAAAATATTCAATTTTGTTTTCATCATCTTTAAGTTCATCAATTGCATATCTTGATATACACTCAAATGTTTTTGGTTGAAATGGTTCTCTTTTTTCATTAAGGATACAGCAATCCTTGCTTTTACATTTTATACATAAATTATCATAATCATTCTTATTTCTGAATTTTGGGATAAAATTACCAATAAATTTTGTATTATTTATATCCGTTATTTTTCTATAATCATATAAATTCCATTCTGAATAATGAGTATTTGTTTCAATATTTTTATTTACGAAGTATATAAATACTTTATCAAAAAAAATAATTTCATCAGAATATTCTTCCCTATCTATTTTATTATCAGAAAAAACAACTTTTTTATCATTATTTAGAATCCATTCTCCTAATAATATCTGTTGATAAATTTCTTTAGAGACATTCAACTCTGATTCAAATTTTTCTTTATATGTATTACTAGATTTTTCATCTGCAACATATTTGCGTGTAAAATCACAAATATTATTATTGTTGTTTTGTAATTCATCATATTGTTTGGAAAATAAAAAATTATCTTCAACCCATTTACCATTTTTTACTAAATGAGCTATATTTTTATTTAACTTTGCAATCTTTAATTTGTTTTCTAATTCATCAATCTTTAATTTAAATTGATTAATATCAAAATCCTCTCCAGATAATTCTACATCCCAACATAAATTTAAGGTGAGCTCACCATAAAAATTATTTGTTGTAAATTCATCTATTTTTTCTTTGCATTTATTCAACTTGATTTTAACTTTTTCAGTGTTTGGGACAAGCAAATAAAACTTGCCACCTGCATCCATTATTTTGCAAATATTGTTTAAGCCAAGTTCTCTTAAAATGAAATTTGATGAAGCTTGTTGAAATAACGAAATATAAAAAGAACGACCTCTTAATAATTTAGCCATTCCACTTAAATTATTTTTCGAGAGATCAAACAAATATTTTTGTATTCCACTTAAATCAGCACCCACTAAAATAAATTTTTTATCGGTTCTATTTCTAATACTATCTTTACTAAAATTATTTATATCTAAGTGATACTCATATAAACAAATAGCAATTGCTGCTGTAACTCTAGAATGATCAAAAAGGGAAATATCTCTTAGTTTACCTTTTTGTGTAGTACTGGGTATACACCATAAATATTTTTGTAACACCCATAAAATATTCTCAATTAATAGATCGCTATTCAAATTTTTATTAATTTTTGAAAACTCCTTAATGAATTTATCAAATAAATTTTTATAATTTTCTTTAAATCCTTCACTATCAAAATTAGGGCAATTATTTATTACTATTTTTTCTTCCTGAGGGAATATTGTATTATCTGGTTTTAATTCCTGTAAATCATAAACAAATTTATTATAAGATTTAGGATTATATAAACTAATATTAGTAAAAACTGATTGCATTAAACTTTGTTGTCTTGGTTTTTCCTTTTTCTCATCATCTTTTTCATTATCATATCTTTCACCTGAAGCATAATGGTCCGCTTTCTGTATTATTATTTGAAATGGAGTTGTTGGATTGTGATGATAAGATGCTAAATTTTTAATGCTATCAAAATTATCATCTGTTATTTTATCTGTTACATTAAAAGGGCAATAGCTACTATATTGTTCAAAAAACTCTGAAGTCCAATAAGCATGTGTCCACCTATAATCTTCAAACCTTTTGAAACTTATAAATTCATCTCGTACCCTTTCATAAAATTTCCCTATATCGTGCAATAAGGCACCTAAAATAATAGCGTATTTTTCTTTTTCATGAGTGGTCATATTTCACTCCTAAATTTATTTTGTTTTTTATGTTATTATAAATTTTTTTAAAATTCTCTTTAATTTTATCACTCTTTAGTTTATTATTCCTAAAACCACAATGATTTATATCGTTTCTCAATTCAGTTAGTTGGCCATATTCATTATATATTTTATTCAAGATAGAATTTTCCAGTAATTCTTTCACTTCTTTATAGCTTTTTTTTGCGTCTTCATCCCATTCATGCTCATTTATTCCTCGACATTTTATGTTTAAAGCTGACGAGATCAATTCTCGATATTTATTATCCAGATAATCTTTATTTTCTGCCTGTGCAATAAGCGATAAAATCGTTTCTTGCAAAATAGTAATTCCTTGCTGTATTAAATTATGTTCATAGCACCAGTCTACAGCTATAAAACCATTTAAAACATTATTAGTAGAGAATTCATTTATTTTTTGATCTATTTTATCTAATAATGGTATTAACGGTTTAATAGTAACGTCTTTTAATTCGCATTTTATATTTTTATAAATGTTATTTACTTTCTCATAGTCATATTTTATGATATCATCACCTCTACAAAATTGAATGTTTTTAAATATTGAATTAATATTACGTACATATTTCCCCAAATTATCTATAACCTGTTTATTTCTCTCTATATTATATCTATATAAATCTGAAATTTCCTTTTTAGTTAATTTCTCTAAATCATTAGTAATACCATTTTCAATGAAATTATTTACTGCAATAGTCCAAGTTTGAAGATCAGAAAAACTTTTTAAATTAAAAACAGGTGCTATTCTATCATTTTCAGGAATATTTTTTACTGTATCTATATCACCTAATGCCTCAAATGCTCCATAATAAATACCCATTATATCAATTTTTTTCATTATCTTTGCATAACTTAATAAAGTAACAAGCAACATAGGCAAATAACGAAAACTATGAGTAACATCTATTATTACTTTTTCATTATCTCTAAATGAATTATAAATAGTAAGAAAAATTTCCCAGATTTCATTCTCACTAGACCCAACTGGAATAGAAATATCTTTTATTTTGGCTTTGATTTTAAGTTGTTGTAATTTCCTCATCAACTTTTCATCATTATTATTCTTTTTATCATCAAACCAGTTTGTTTCCCGTGCTTTATCAGTTAAATAAATTCTAATTTCATCTTCGTCATTCCATTCTTTAGCAAACCTATAAACTAAATATTCCTGAACAAAAGTTACAACATCACTCGGTTCTTCCCCATTAAGCTTATAACGGGACTTCTGATATTTATTTGTACCAAGAATTGAAATAAAAGCATTAGCCATAATTTTTCTCCTATAAATTAGGATTAAGTTTCATTTTTTCTTTAAATATTTTTATAAAATCATCAAAATAATTAATATTGCACAACTCGAAGCCAAAATCTTTTAATTTTTCTTTTTGTTCACTACTAACTGGAAAAAAAGTAACGAAAACAACCTTTGAATATGTGCCCCCTAAAAATTCTTTTAATGCCTTATATCTGTAAATTACATCTTGTGAAACGCCCCCACTTTTACATTCAAAGAAATAAGCCACACCTTTTAATGTGCAAAATATATCTATTTCATTTTTAAAGTTACTTTCTTTTCGATTAACATCATTTTCCCAATCTATCTTTACATTAACCCTTATATCATCAAAAAGATTAGTATTTACAAGCTTTTTGTAAACTACATACTCTAACCACCCACCTTTAATGAATGAAAAAACTTCGCTGTATGGTACACCTATTGTAAAAGTATCCTCAAGTAATTTTAGATAAACTATCTTATTATTTCCTTTTATCTGTATCCCTTTATTTTCATAGGTATTTGTCTTTATTCTATTTGATTCTTTTGCCGCTTTCAACAAATAATCAGAAAGTTTTTTAAAGTTTGTAAGAATATAATCACCTAGTGACTCCAGTTCGGGGTTAATACTTCCCAATTCTTTCACCTTATTCCCATAAACTCTTACATAATCATTAACTGAAATATTTAGTGATAGATCCTTTACTATATTCTCATTTTGATACTGTTCGAGTATTCTTTGGTTTTCAGAATCAACATAAAAAGTTTTTAACCTTTTCATTAAAAATATTTCAAATGATGCAATAGACATAATTTTTGTGCCACAAGTGTAATTTAAAATCAATTCATCATTTTTATGATTATCAATAATTTCTTTACACTTATTTTGAATGTCATCATAATCATAAGGTATTATTTCTTTCTCTTCTGTTTTGACATCAAAAGATTTTTTAAGCCATTCCATCTGCTTTTTAGAATTCTTGGTATACAGAAAAATGCACTTATCTGGATTGTAGTGCTTTATACCAAAGTAGTTTGGCATAGTTTGCCCGCTTACTAAAGAAACTAATACCAACATAGTATTTCCCTTATTTTATTAAGTATTTACCAAGTCCAAATACCGTATTTTTACCAACATGAAAATATTTACCTAAATTGATCAGCTCACTAAAAGGTGATAAATTACCTTGAAAAGAAATTTCTCCGACCAAACCACCAAGATTCATTTTTGTCTTTTGCCTATTTGACCACCTTTCCCAGGAATACCATTTAAGATTTGATTCCAATGTTTGAATCGAACCGGATTTTTCAATCAACTCTCTTGAATGTTTTATGTAATCAGCATCAAAATCATAGTTGTAATGAAAAAACAGCATAGCAGAAATTTTTCTTATTAAATTTATTATTAATATTTTGAAATCCGGATTATTAACAAGCTTTCCTTCTTGTTGCAATCTTAATGGTGTTATAAAGTTTAATTTTATTATATCTTCAGTAATATTTTGATTAAGAGGCACAAAATAATTATTGATTTTAGATAAAACATTACTATCCATATCAAAAATTAATTCTGTTTCATTATCATTAACAAAGTTTAATACTTTTTCTAATACATATTTACCTCTATTTATGCCTATTCCCTTCTTCCCCATTTCAATAATCGAAAAAATAAAATAAGGATAGTATTCATTAGCCTTGCCAAATAATATTAAATCAAAAAAGAAAAGATCATCTTTATTCAAAATTCTTTTTTGTTTTATGTCAGGTTCAAAAATAAAAGGGTGAGGAATTTTCTTAACATTACTTAGCTTCAAAAATTTTAACTTATCCTCAGAAATTGTTTCCGGTAAAGGGCTTTCAAAAAAAGAGTAATATGAGCAGCTTAATTTAACAATACAATTCTCACATAATCTTTCTTTTCTCATGATACAGGTAGCGTTTTTAAAAGCATAACCAAATGCTCCTCTAAATGTTGAACCGGTATATTCTGGTAGTTGAATTTTATCAAATGCTTTTAACAAAAAGCGTAATTTTAAGATCTTGATGTTATCATACATAGTTTTTTATTCTATTAATTCTAAAATGCCAAACTCATAATCTATTTCGCTCAATTCTTTGGAAGAGATGATTTTACCTTCTGTAAGTCTCTTATTAATTCTTAAAACTATTGCTATGTCTCCCTTTTTCATTTCTATTGAAATTCTATTTACCTCAACATTCATCCCAAGTTTTTGCAAAAAATCAGAGGTATCTTTGTGACCACAAGCACTAATCTTTTCAATTGTGCTATTCCATAATTCTCTTGCTTCCTGTGTTGTGCATTTGCGAAAACGATAAAGGCCATAGTTGGTTAATACTGGTGAATTCAAAAAGTATAACATTCTTCCCTCAATTTGTTTACAAAAATGATTAGTCGCTCGAAACCTAATAAAACCCCAGTCAAAACCTTAACACAAACTCATATCAAAATTATAAATTCCAATCATAAAATCAAGTTTTTTATTGAATAAAAACAATTTTGAAAAGCTTCAAATTTCGTGCCAAAAAAAATTTCTTCTTCAATTATTTTATATTTTTTTATTTTATTATATTTTAATATTATTTTTTGATAATAAATATTATCCATTTTTAAAAAAACTTTTTTTTATCATAATTCTCAATAAATACATTTAACAACTAATTATTTTCAGGATCTATATTTTCTATAGCATCTTTATCATTCACATATAGCATACTAAAAAGTTCTTCTTTAGGTGTATCTGGAGAACAGTTCTGACAAGTCCTTGTAAAAAAAATAGCTCTATTTCCAAATTTAGCAAAATCAGACTCAATTGTCACAAGCGCACATACTTTCTTACAATTTACACAAACAATTAATTGATGCTTCTTAGTTTTTTCGATACATTTATCACAAATCTCATACTCACAAAATGTACCACAAATGCTGCATTTATTCATAATTATATGCCCTCTTTAAATTATTTATAATCTGAATAAAAAATCATTTTAATGAAAAAGAACTAAAAAGATTTCCATAAAACTTACTTTTAACTTATACTCATAAAATATAATTTCCTTACCCATACACAATAAATACAAGCAATAAATATGCCAAACTAAAATTATTTACTTTTATGAAAAATAATTTAAATTTTTAGGAATAATTATATCAATTTTTGATATGAAGCTATAAATTTCTGATATTAAAAAGTAATTTAAATGATTATTAAACCCTTATTAAAGATAGCTACTTAAATATAATCAATTTATTAGTATTGTAAATAGAAGCAGAAAACATACAAAACTTGAATAATAATATATAAATCAATTTTTTTTGATAAATAATTACTTTAGCATTTTAACCAGAAATAGTATCATTGATTTTTTACAC
>Ga0116186_1004931_pt1 | contig 10699 bp, 8 predicted proteins | sample AD_JPNNA4_MetaG_FD_89806 | JGI IMG/M metagenome (GOLD analysis project Ga0116186, IMG submission 89806) | Active sludge microbial communities of municipal wastewater-treating anaerobic digesters from Japan - AD_JPNNA4_MetaG | ecosystem: Engineered > Bioreactor > Anaerobic > Digestate | place...
ATATAAATCTTTTCTTGCAATATTACCTACCAGATAAAAAATATTCTTATAACCAGAAAAACAGAATGAGTTTTAGTATAAATCCGATTTTAAACGTAGGTCCTTTTTTATTTTCATTAGAATATGTAAATGCTTATAAAAGTAATAACCTGTATGAAAAATTCATAAAAAAAGACTTAATAAAAAATTTAGATCCAGAAAAACATATAGGAATAAACTTTAATACAAAATATATACAAAAAAACACCGAAATTGATTTTAACATTTTTTATAATAAAATTTCTTCAATTTTACTAGCAGGTAATTTTATTAACGATCACCCCGTTTCATCAAAGTTTATTAATTTTATTGACACTCAATCACAAGGATTCTCCTTAAATTGTAATATTAATTTTGGTAAAATTCTTTATGAATCAAAAATTGATTATATTCTTTACAAGAATGACCTCTTAGAAAGGATAATACCTGAATTAACAACTTATGCAGGTATATATTATTATGATAACATTTTTACTAAAGATATTACCATAAAAGCTGGAATCAACGGAAAATATTTTTCTAGGGTAAATAATTTTTTTGATAAACTAGTTTACACTGATATAAAAAATATTAATTATTTTAATTATGACCCAAAAGGCATTTTAAACTTATTCGCCGTTTTAAACCTACAAACAGCATCTATTTATTTAGGAATAGATAATATATTAGATCATAACTATTTTATAACCTATATATATCCTCAAAATGATAGAACATTTAAATTAGCAGTATCGTGGGCTTTTTGGGATTGATTTACAACTTTGGAAGGATAACAAATAATACAATAATAATTTGAATAAGAAGAACACCTAGAATAACAAATAGTATCCACTTGACTCTTTTTTTTGTTCTCAATGAAATAACATTGTTACTCGCACTTTGAGTCTCTAACATCTCTTCTAATTCTTCTTTTTTTATACCCTTCTTACCCAAAACTTGAGTAATCTGGTCTAACTTATTTTTCAAAATTTCTAGCATCTGGATTAGATCGATTTTGAAAAACTTCTTCATAAAGCTGTGGAGAATCCTTTTTAAGTGCATCTGCAATCTGAGCCAACTCTTTTGAAGTCATAGCCGCCATAAAGCAATACCTAAAATATTTAATAACACAACCGGATTAACCCTTACTTATATAATATATATAATCGGCAATTAATTAGCAAGTCTTTATTTCAAAAAAGCCTCAAAACCTGATATTAAAAACTTTGCTAAACTCAGAATATAAAAACCAAATAAAATAAGAAATATTATTTTTTTATTCGCCCTATCTATTCAAATTTGATGTCTAAAGATTAATCAAATAAAAAATATCAATGAAATTATAATGAAAACTGGTATCAATATCAAACTTGAGTACAACATATAACCAAAGAAGTGTGGTAGTTTATACCCATGAGATTCAGCTATAGACTTTACCATGAAGTTTGGTCCATTACCTATATATGTATTAGCTCCCATAAAAACAGCACCACAGCTAATTGCTTTAAGAAAAATTTCATTCACACCTGCTACAATATTGATACTATTGGAAGGTAAAGAGCTTGTTACACTTTGTGCCAAAGAAAAAAAAGTAAAATATGTGGGTGCATTATCTAAAAATGAACTCAAAATACCGGTAGTCCAGAAATACTGAAATGGTTTTGTTATTCCTAATGAAGGTCCTTTTTCTTGCAATAATATAATTAAGGGTGTCATGGTGATAAAAATCCCGGCAAAAAGTACTGCTACTTCAATAATTGGGCCAAAAGTAAAATTATTTTTTTTATGAATATTTTTGTTTGTAAAAATCATAGATAATATTGCCATTATGATCATAATTATTTCACGATAAGGAGCTTTTATTTGTAATGCCACAGATAAAATCACACCGAGTAAAAAAAGGATATTTATTAACCCTTTAATTCTTATAGGCTCTTCAGAAATAATATCTATTCTTATATCCTCAGGTGATTCTTTTTTATAAGATATCGAATCGATAATATAAAAAATTAATAAAACGAAAAAAATTGTAATAATCCATATTGGAAATAAATTTAAAGTCCATTTAAACGGGACACCATGTAAATAACCTAAAAATAATGGGGGATCTCCAAGGGGAGTTAAACTCCCACCAATATTTGATACTAAAAAAATAAAAAAAACAGGAATATGAGCAGTATTTTTTCTGTGGCTATTAGTTCTCAAAAAAGGTCTTATCATTAACATACTGGCACCTGTAGTACCAACAAAATTAGCTAAAACAGCACCGGAAAATAGAAAAATAGAATTATTTAGCGGAGTAGCTCTAAGATCTCCAGTCATAAAAATACCACCAGAAATAATAAACAATGAAGCTAAAAGTATAATAAAAGAAAAATAATCTTCAATTGTTTTAACTAATTCATGTTGTAGACCATTTAAAAGAAAAAAAAGAACAGGCAAACTAACTACAAAAGATACTAAAGCTTTATTACGATTTTTTTCCCAGAAATGAGGAAAAGTTAATGGCATTATAGCAATCATCATTAAAATTATTATAAAAGGCAAACATATATATAGCGGTATTTCAATATTCATTTTTTCCTCTTAAATTAAAAATATCTATAAAAAAGATAAGATTTTGAAGGTTTTTCAATTTCATAATAGATAAAAGTTAAAAATCTGGGGATACTCAATATCCCCAGATTTCAATTACAACTCTCTTAAAGCACATCTTTTCTTTAATTGTGATAAGTGCCAAGTAATATTAATTTCTTTTGGACACACTTCAACACAATTAAAGATTGTTCTACATCGCCACAATCCATCAGGGGTATCAATCGCATCAAGTCTTTCATTCTGTGCTTCATCTCTACTATCAAAAGCAAAACGATAAGCCTTTAATAAAGCGGCAGGACCCAAGTAATCATCATTCGACCACAAAGAAGGGCACGATGTTGAGCAAGCACCACATAAAATACAATTTACAGCTTCATCAATCAATGCTCTATCTTCTTGACTCTGGTATCTTTCTTTTTTTGGAGGAGGTGTTTTAGTAATAAGATATGGTTTAACTACTTCATATTTCTTGAAGAAGCTATCCATATTTACTATTAGATCTTTAATTATTGGTAAAGATGGTAAAGGATCTATCGTAATATACTTCTTCTTATAATCTTGAACCAGTACCTGACAAGCTAATTTATTAATACCGTTTATCATCATGGCATCTGAACCACAAATACCATGAGAACACGATCTTCGGTAAGCAAGACTACCATCTATCTCCCATTTAATTTTATCTAAACAATCGAGGATGCGAGCAGTAGGCTCAACCTCAATAGTATATTCCTTCCTATAAGGTTTACTATCTTTTGTAGGATCAAATCTTTGTATAGAAAATGTAACTTGCATTAGTATTTCCTCTCCATTGGTTGATAATTCAAAATTACAACTGGTTTGTAACGCAATTCAATACTTTTTTCTGTTTTAAAAGCTAAAGTATGCTTTAACCAATTTTCATCATCTCTTTTGGGGTGGTCAGTTCTCCAATGAGCTCCTCTACATTCTGTTCTAGCAAGAGCACCAAGTGCAATTACTTCAGAAAACTCAAGAAGATGACTCAATTCAATAATCTCCATTATTTCAGTATTAAAGTATTTGCTTTTATCCATCACTCTTACATTTTTGAATCTTTCTTGAAGTGATTTAATTATTTCGATAACTTGCTTTAAGTCTTTTTCATTCCTAAAAACACCACACTTTTGCATCATTTCGGATCTTAGTGTGGTTCTAATCACTTCAGGATTTTCAGTGCCTTTGGAATTTAAATATTTATCTAACATTTCTTTTTCTTTTTCACCAGCATTAGCTGGAAGAGGCATAAATTCAGCTTCTTTTAAAAACTCAACCATAGTCTTACCAGTTCTTCTTCCATGAACCACAGCATCTAACAAAGAATTTGTCCCTAATCTATTAGCACCATGAACAGATACACAAGCACATTCACCAGCAGCAAAAAAACCTTTAAGAATAGTTCCTTTCTCATCTAAAAGAACTCTTCCTTTAATATCAGTTGGAATACCACCCATTGAATAATGTGCAGTAGGTAAAATTGGAATTGGTTTTTCTGATGGATCTATACCAGCATAAGTTTTTGCAAAACTAGTTATCTCAGGTAATCTTTCTTTAAGCTTTGCTGCTCCAAGGTGAGTTAAATCAAGATGAACATAATCTTTGCCATCAATTCCTCGTCCTTCATTTATTTCAGTTTGAATACTTCTGGTTACCATATCTCTTGGAGCTAGTTCTTTTACAGTAGGTGCATATTTTTCCATAAATCTTTCTCCTTTACCATTGAAAAGAAGACCACCCTCTCCCCTTGCTCCTTCTGTAACCAGAATACCTAAAGGATATAAACCCGTTGGATGGAATTGAACAAACTCCATATCTTCTAATGGTATACCAGATTGAAAAGCTATTGCAACACCATCTCCGGTATTTGCATAAGCATTTGATGTCACTTTAAAAGCTCTACCATAACCTCCAGTACCAAACATTACTGCTTTTGAATGAAATACATGAATTTCAGAATCAAGCAAACAATACGCAACTAAACCTCTACATATATTATCTTCAATTATTAAAGATAAAACGTAATATTCGGAATAAAAATGAACGTTTCTCTTTACACATTGCTCATATAATGTATGAAGAATAACATGACCTGTTCTATCAGCAGCATAACATGCTCTCAGAACTGGAACTCTTTTCTTAACACCATTGTCTTCAATCTCTTTTGTATGCCCTCCAAATTGCCTTTGAGCAATTTTACCTTCTTTTGTTCGAGAAAAAGGGCAACCCATATGTTCCAATTCAATAATTGCATCAGGAGCTTCAGAAACCATCATAGTAATAGCATCCTGATCACCTAAATAATCACTCCCTTTTACTGTATCAAAAATATGCCATTCAATCGAATCGGGTTCTTCATTCCCTAAGGCAGCTGCTATTCCTCCCTGAGCAGCTCCTGAATGTGATCTAGTAGGAAACACCTTAGAAATAACAGCCACATCAGCAATATTAGAGGTTTCGACTGCTGCTCGTAACCCTGCAAGCCCAGCACCAACTATAACAATATCATGTTGATGTATAATCATATTAATATATTCCTCTTAGTTTTCAAAATGATAGAATTGTGTTAATACCAATAAACCAAAAAACAACACCAAGTATAATAATTGCACATTGAAAAAAAATCATCCAAAACGCTTTTATTTTAAAATCTCTAATAACATTCCATGTTCCGTTAAGACCATGCCACAAACCAAAAGTAAGAAACCCTAAATCAATAGCTTTCCAAAAAGGATTTCTCAATCTTTCGAGTACTGCTTGATAGGTGTGACCACTATCAGGTGTTGCATGCATTAAAATATAGTGACCTATCAATAACACAACTAGAGCAATACCAGTAATTCTTTGAAGGAACCACTTATTTGCTCCAGATGATCTAGAACCAGCATACTTATAATCCATTGAATTTCTCCTCGATTATGAATGACTCATTAAATGTGGTGCAAAAATTAAATAACCCATACCAATCACCAGAATTATGCCTAAAGTATAAACAAAAGCGAGAATCTTTTTATGATTACGCGCTCCATTACCAAAATCAACCAATACAATTCTCACTCCATTTATAGCGTGAAACATAACAAGAGTACCTAATGCCCATTCAAGAAAAAGAAATATCGGAGATTGGAATAGAGCCATCTCTTCATTAAAAGTTGCTTCACCTTTGGTTAAACCAGTAAGGGCTATAATGTGAACAAACAGGTATAAAGTCAGTCCTAATCCTGTCAATCTGTGTAATATCCATGCCCAAGAGCCAGCGCTTTTCTTATACCTAAACAAAGTGTTCAACCATCGCAAAAAAAAGGATTCTGTTTGTTGGTAATTCATTTTTACCTCAAAAAAATTTTTAAAAAATTTATAAAATAATTTTATTACTACATTATTTTAAACAATATTCAAGAAAAAATCAATTTCTTTATGAATGTCTTGATATTTTTTAAATTTTTTATGAAAAAAAATTAAATTTTATTTAATTAATTTCAATGTTATAACATCAAATGGATTTAATGTAATATCTTCGTTAATTTTCTCAACTATTGACTCGTCTTCTCTACTAATATAACATTCTGTAAATTTATTTTTACTTATAAACTGTGTGTTTATCTTTTTATCAGAAGGATTGAATAATCTAATCATTAAATATTTATTATCCCTTGATGGTTTCATAGAGGTTACAACAACATTTTCATCAAATATAATTCTATTTTTTTCATTTTCCTCACTCTTTATCGGTAAAACAACTAAAGGTTGAGAGTTTTCTATTCCAAATTTATATGCAGATAAATAATCGAACTTCTTATGAGTCATTAAAGAATAACGAGCTTTAAATAATCCTTCTTGAGTAGCTTTATAATTTGTATGCCACGAGTTGTTCATTGCCCATGAAAATATCAATGGGGAGTTCTTTGCTGTTTTCATCCACTTTTGCTCTGCACCAAAAGCTTGAGGGGTAACCATATATGCTTCTGCCGTCATTTCACCGATTTCAATGAAGGGTACATCAATTGTAGCAAGAGTAACTCCATTTTGATCATTTGAAACATCAATCCACCTTTGAATAGTAAAGAAGTTCTTGTTAGCACCTGGTAATTGATCTTTCTCTGGAGAAATAACTGCCCATGGCAATTCCATTCTTATTGTTTGTGAGTTTATATTGAAAGGAAATGAAAAACGTACATTTTCTTTATCATAAATTTTCTTTTTATCTATATAATTTACTATATCAATTTTATCTAAATCGTTAAATAATATTATTTCTTGAGATAAATTATTACAACCTGGTGCATCTAAATATATTATTATTGAAGTTAAAACATTTCCTTCTTCTTTAATCTCAATTTTTTGATTCTTTGAAGTTTGAGGATTAGTTGCATTGAAACCTGTATAAACATATTGATTGAGCAAATAACTGTATCTTTTATCAACAAAATTGAAATTATCTTCTTTTCTTATTAAATCTGTAATCGCCCCAGTTTTGGAATCAAAAGAAATTTTATATTTATCATTTTGTATATTATTATCTTTTAATACAAATTTCTTTTCATTTTTGATCTCCCCTTTTGTTAGATAATATTTTTTTGAGGAAAATGGAGGTATATTGTTAGCAATAAATACGATTTCTCCAGTTGATAACTTTTGAGATGGAACTATATTATTATTTTCATCTTTTACAATTTCCCCTTTAGTTTTCCAATTACTTGGTATTTTAACAATATCTGTTCTTATCCACGACGAGGTATTATATACCTTGAATTCTGAAATTTCATGAGTTTCAAAATTTTCAGAATACAAATTGTGAAATAATTTCTTACAAATAGTATCAGCTTTTTCACAATATGTTTTTTTTAATTCCCACTGACCTTTTACAAAATCACTTTCGGGATCAGAAATACTATTATGTGCACCCCATGTATGTTCAGTAAAAAGAAGTATGTTTTCCCACGCTTTGTAAAAATCATTATGAGGAAATTCTTTATTAAGTAAAGTATAAAGTATTTCCAGTTGTATTAGCTTATCACTATTTTCTCTGTTTATTGCAGTCTCTCTTGCAGTAGAACCTGCACCATCTTCCCAATAAGGAGTAAAATCACCAGAAAAAGAAGGAATCCTATTCTTATATTTTTCTTCAAACTCCTTAAACATTTCAAAAGTGGTTGCTAACCTAAGCTTTGGAGATTCATATTTTTCATTCCATTCTTTCACAAAATCAGATAATTTGGGATCAGGATATCCATTATCACCACCAATTGTATACCTTAATTGAACCATATCATATTCATAATTCGACTTTGCTAATTCCTCTAAATACTTTAACAATGGTGATGGATCTCCATCTGATAATTTCCAACCATGAAACCACGCATAACCTTTTCCAGCTACCCACACTAAAAGTTTATCCTTCCCTGATTGTGACAACCAATAAAAAGGTTTATCACCCCATTCTGATAATGTATATCCTATTCTATCAAAATTATTAGGTCCACTTGAAAAGTATCTTATTCCATTTTGAGCCGCAGCATTTACAAACCCCCAGGTATAACCCGGAATATCTGAAATCATCGCCGTTTCTATTTTTATTCCATACTCTTTTTCCAGAATATTAGAGTAGTAAAAAGAACGTATCAATTCTTCAGGTTTACATAATCCTGTCAACTCATTTGAAAACAAACCGTCTAACCCTATAAAACCTTCCTTAACATACTTTATAAACTTTTCTTTCATTAGAAAAGAAGATTTTTCTAGAAAACACTTTACAGGCCATAATACTTCAGGATTCCATTTAAATTTTGAATACAAAGGATAATTTTTTGTTTTCTCAATTAGCTCAATTGCTTTTTCAATATTTTGAATTTGAGTTTTTTCAACTTCGGTTTGTAGAGATGTATATCCTATATCAACATGAGAATGTGGGATAATATATACTTCAAAAGGTCGCACGTTATTCAATTTAACTTTCTTTGAAAAAATTCTGTCATTAATTGAAACTTTTATCTCAAATTCATTCTTTGATTCTTCATATTCTAAAGGCAGTATGTATTCATTTAATCCAAATGCTAACTTAAATATATCCTTTTGTTCACCATTTACCCAAATTCTCATATCACCATCTTTATCAAAATAATGAGTAAGAATTTTTACACGTTGAAGTTTCTTATTATTTTTATTCTTAATAATAGCATACTCGGGAGTAACAGATACATTTGTTTCAAGCTTGTTTTTAAAAACCATAAACCAACCAGCTCTACTACCAGAATTATCACCCAATACTTTTAACTTTAAAGTAGCTAAACCTGATATTTTTTGTAAAGGGACTTTTAAAAACATATAACCAGTGTGATCACCATGGTTATCTCTTTTTATGTATTTAAACGATAATTCGCAATTATTACTTGTAATAATCCAATCACTTTCTTTTGAATCTAATCCAATTGTAAAATTGAATTTATCATTATTATTTACAAAAAGTGTAAATTGATGATTACCATCACAGGTACCTGTTGAATAACTTACTATCCATACAAAAGTAATAAATTCTGATTTGTATGATATTGTGTCCGTTTCCCATTCAATAAAATCATTATCATTTGTACATCTCACTAATATTGCTGAATTGGCTTCAGGATAAAAAGTTTTATAATCAATTGAGTTACCATAAATAGTTTTTGAAAATCCACTAACAAATGAATTTGTACTATCTTTCGAAAACAAATGAACCTCCCTTGAAATTGTGAAGTTATTAAGAAAAAGAAATACTATTGCTACAACAATAATTTTTCTCATTTTTTACCTATGATTTATTTCGATTTATCAGGATATTTTGGAATAGGTGGAATAGTTTTTTCTTTTGTTTTTAATTCTTGAAGAATAACCTCAATAGCTTTATTTAATTGATCGTCTACACCCTCGTATTCTTTTGCAGGATCATTTTCAATCATGATATCAGGTTCGACTCCAAATCCTTCAATTACCCAATCTTTTCCTTCAGTATCATATTTTGCAAATTCAGGTTTATTTAACTCACCACCATCAATCAAAGGCAATGTACCACGAATACCAACCACACCACCCCATGATCGTTTTCCTATAAGTTTTCCTAAATTATGCTTTCTAAAGCGATAAGGGAATAGATCACCATCTGAAGCAGAATATTCATCTAAAAGTAAAACTTTTGGTCCAATAAATGTACCTCCCGGGTCTACACTTGGAGAGGTATTTCTTGCCATATTGATAAAAGCCCACTCTCTTCTTAATCTTTCAGTAATTATTGGTGAAACATTGCCACCACCATTACCACGATCATCAATTATTAAAGCTTTCTTTTGAAGTTGAGGATAGTAGTACTTTACAAATTCATTTAATCCTTGAGCACTCATATCGGGAATATGAATATAACCTACCTGACCATTTGTTGCTTTATTAACTTTTTCGATGTTTGATTGAACCCAATTAAAATAGTAAAGCGAACTTTCATCATCTATTGGTAATACTGTTACTTCTCGAGAACCTTTATCTGAAGGAATCGAATTAACTTTTAATTTTACTTGTTTATTTGCTTTGTTTATTAATAACTCATAAATGTTATTCACTTTATTTGTAGAAGTACCATCTATTTCAATAATATAATCACCTTCCTTAACATTAACACCAATCTCTGTTAAAGGAGATCTTAAGCTTTTATCCCAATTCTGGCCTTTGAGAATTCTTTTTATACGATAAAACTTTGTATTAATATCTTGTTCTAATTCAGCACCTAATAAACCCATAGGTATTCTCTTCCCCCTTTGAATATCTCCTCCACCTACATAGGTATGACCGCAATTAAGCTCACCTATCATTTCACCAATAATATAAGTTAAATCCTGTCTGCAATTTACAAAGGGTATAAGTTCTTCATATTTTTTCTTCACTTCTTGCCAATTGACCCCATGCATATTTGGTGCATAAAAGAAATCTCTCATTTGCCTCCAACATTCATTATAAATCTGTTTCCATTCTTCTTTTTTATTGACAAATATTTCTAATCCTGTAGTATTAAGTTTATCTTTTATTTCAATTTTTGTTTGAGGAA
>Ga0116186_1004942_pt1 | contig 10687 bp, 5 predicted proteins | sample AD_JPNNA4_MetaG_FD_89806 | JGI IMG/M metagenome (GOLD analysis project Ga0116186, IMG submission 89806) | Active sludge microbial communities of municipal wastewater-treating anaerobic digesters from Japan - AD_JPNNA4_MetaG | ecosystem: Engineered > Bioreactor > Anaerobic > Digestate | place...
ATGATTATTTCAATCCACGCTCCCCCGTGGGGAGCGACACATGGCAAGAGGATATAAAAAAAGGCTTTGATATTTCAATCCACGCTCCCCCGTGGGGAGCGACCTGCCCCCCCTCGGAAGCCATTAGCCCAAGGTACGATTTCAATCCACGCTCCCCCGTGGGGAGCGACGCTGTTGCGGATGTTCAATATCAGCAAAAGCTACAATTTCAATCCACGCTCCCCCGTGGGGAGCGACCCAGATACTTTGCCCTTGTGACTACATTTGCCGTATTTCAATCCACGCTCCCCCGTGGGGAGCGACCTGCCCCCCCTCGGAAGCCATTAGCCCAAGGTACGATTTCAATCCACGCTCCCCCGTGGGGAGCGACTATAAGGCAGATTTTATCGTGTTTAATTTGGATGATTTCAATCCACGCTCCCCCGTGGGGAGCGACACCATCCAACAGTAAAGCAAGCCAGTGAATTTTTATTTCAATCCACGCTCCCCCGTGGGGAGCGACGCAAGACCGATAAATTATAAATATCTTAGGCTAAATTTCAATCCACGCTCCCCCGTGGGGAGCGACCAGCGGACAGGCTTATGCAGTATCATATAAACCACAATTTCAATCCACGCTCCCCCGTGGGGAGCGACACCCCTTGACATGTACTGTAAAGTACAGTACAATAATTTCAATCCACGCTCCCCCGTGGGGAGCGACAAAAGGCAATATGCGTCAATGACGATATGACGGGTATTTCAATCCACGCTCCCCCGTGGGGAGCGACTTTGTATCCTCAATCGTTGCAGTTCCATCCAAATTATTTCAATCCACGCTCCCCCGTGGGGAGCGACTTTGCATTGTTCCATCCCTTCGCCCCCTAATGACGATTTCAATCCACGCTCCCCCGTGGGGAGCGACGATAACATGTCCGACAAGTTAACAATTAAACAAATTTCAATCCACGCTCCCCCGTGGGGAGCGACTTTATCCTTAACACACTGTTTATATATATTATAAATTTCAATCCACGCTCCCCCGTGGGGAGCGACTATAAATGATTGACATTCTGGTTATACTTATTATAATTTCAATCCACGCTCCCCCGTGGGGAGCGACAAAAGCAATTAGAAATAATGGAAATAATTATTATATTTCAATCCACGCTCCCCCGTGGGAGCGACAATGCACCAAGTCCTTGCTTTGGATTATTTGATAAAATTTCAATCCACGCTCCCCCGTGGGGAGCGACCTGCCACATGGAAAAGGTAATGCAATGAGTCTGGATAATTTCAATCCACGCTCCCCCGTGGGGAGCGACCATAGCGATCCGTCAATAACTTTAGCATATATAGATTTCAATCCACGCTCCCCCGTGGGGAGCGACTAATTGCTTCAAAGCTTCACCCCACATATCATAAATATTTCAATCCACGCTCCCCCGTGGGGAGCGACCAGAATAAAGACATAACAGTTTATAAATCAAGATATATTTCAATCCACGCTCCCCCGTGGGGAGCGACTGCAGAGGTTGAAGTATTAGGCGATGTACACAAAAATTTCAATCCACGCTCCCCCGTGGGGAGCGACACAATATTGCTGAATACTTGATAAAAGGGTTTGATATTTCAATCCACGCTCCCCCGTGGGGAGCGACAAGTCAGTTTGCAGGAGATAATTCCTAATCAAATATTTCAATCCACGCTCCCCCGTGGGGAGCGACCCTCGTCTTCTTCAAATTCAAAATCCTCTTCAGCTATTTCAATCCACGCTCCCCCGTGGGGAGCGACATACCACATATGAAATAACAGAGTTGATATCAACATTTCAATCCACGCTCCCCCGTGGGGAGCGACGTTCTCTTAAAGAGGCTTTCCTTTCACATACGCAGATTTCAATCCACGCTCCCCCGTGGGGAGCGACGTGACGGATCTGGACGATGAACTCAAACAGATTGAATTTCAATCCACGCTCCCCCGTGGGGAGCGACTTTGTATGCGGATAAGACTATTTATAATTTTGCAGATTTCAATCCACGCTCCCCCGTGGGGAGCGACGCAGCAGATGTCCGATGTAGTAAGGTTATTTGAGAATTTCAATCCACGCTCCCCCGTGGGGAGCGACATCTATTACTCTTTGTCTATGACTTGTTAATGTCTATTTCAATCCACGCTCCCCCGTGGGGAGCGACGAAAATAAAATGAGAGCTCTTGAAGGACTGATTATTTCAATCCACGCTCCCCCGTGGGGAGCGACTTGGATTATTTATACAAAGTGCTAACAGCATAAATTTCAATCCACGCTCCCCCGTGGGGAGCGACTCAGCGTATAAGTTATTGTGACATCACTAAAGATATTTCAATCCACGCTCCCCCGTGGGGAGCGACTTAAGTTGAGACTTCTTTAATTCTGATTTTTTAATTAATTTCAATCCACGCTCCCCCGTGGGGAGCGACTCACCCAACACAAAAGCCAGTAGCGGTATTGAAGATTTCAATCCACGCTCCCCCGTGGGGAGCGACATAAATCAAACTCGTTTTCCCATTGTGCTATGAGTATTTCAATCCACGCTCCCCCGTGGGGAGCGACTGACTGATGCAAAGTATCCGGAGCTCCTTTTAGGATTTCAATCCACGCTCCCCCGTGGGGAGCGACTGTTTTCTCACCATTTTATTTTACTCCTTTCAAATTTCAATCCACGCTCCCCCGTGGGGAGCGACATAATCCTGGCGTATATTATGATGGCGATGTAGTTATTTCAATCCACGCTCCCCCGTGGGGAGCGACTCAATTCCTATCAAAGCAAACCCCCGCTTTAGCAATTTCAATCCACGCTCCCCCGTGGGGAGCGACGCCAGTTGCATGGGTTCACACCTGAAGATGTAGAAATTTCAATCCACGCTCCCCCGTGGGGAGCGACCTGACGAAAAGATAAAAGCTGCATTTGGGGTAATAATTTCAATCCCCGCTCCCCAGCGGGGAGCGACTAGTTTGCAAGAATGATACTGTTGCTACTCTTGTATTTCAATCCCCGCTCCCCAGCGGGGAGCGACCCAATAAAACAATATTAAATATATAAGGAGTGTATTATTTCAATCCACGCTCCCCAGCGGGGAGCGACAGGAGAATTGCAGGAAACAATTCAGAACAGAATAATTTCAATCCCCGCTCCCCAGCGGGGAGCGACATAATAGATAATAGATAGATTAATATTAAGGAGTATTTCAATCCCCGCTCCCCAGCGGGGAGCGACTTTGTTAATATATTGCCTGAACTATCGTAGCATCATTTCAATCCCCACTCCCCAGCGGGGAGCGACTGTATCTCCTGAACGTTTATACATTAATCCAAATATTTCAATCCCCGCTCCCCAGCGGGGAGCGACACACCACCGAAGATTTTCTGTTGATATTAAGCGGGGATTTCAATCCCCGCTCCCCAGCGGGGAGCGACATGGCTTTTGCGATTGCCGCATACAGACATAGTTATTTCAATCCCCGCTCCCCAGCGGGGAGCGACTGCAGACCATAACACAAAAGGTTTTTTAATACAGATTTCAATCCCCGCTCCCCAGCGGGGAGCGACGACCAATCCTTACGAAGCCTATTAAAGTCAGATTATTTCAATCCCCGCTCCCCAGCGGGGAGCGACATTGGGATTTACATTTTTACAGTAATAGAGGATGATTTCAATCCCCGCTCCCCAGCGGGGAGTGACAGAGTTTTATGCAGTGAATGTATAAATGTATTTTATTTCAATCCCCGCTCCCCAGCGGGGAGCGACGAAGGAACAAAGAACAAAATACATAAAGATATAATTTCAATCCCCGCTCCCCAGCGGGGAGCGACAATTGAGATTCTTGAAGGTATATTTGCAGTAGTATATTTCAATCCCCGCTCCCCAGCGGGGAGCGACTAACGCCCAAAATAGCAGCACCGGGATTAGAAGATTTCAATCCCCGCTCCCCAGCGGGGAGCGACCATCATACCAAGTTCCAAGGCCCTTTTCAAAGCTTATTTCAATCCCCGCTCCCCAGCGGGGAGCGACTTAAGAAAACAAGTTGAAAGGGGATTGGGAAATATTTCAATCCCCGCTCCCCAGCGGGGAGCGACTGGTCGGGCTGAGGGTGGACCGTTAATGATATAAATTTCAATCCCCGCTCCCCAGCGGGGAGCGACAATCCTGCGTTACAAAAAGTTGCATTTCCCTCTTTATTTCAATCCCCGCTCCCCAGCGGGGAGCGACTCCCAAAAGCTCGCCTTTTTCCGGCTGTCCAAATGATTTCAATCCCCGCTCCCCAGCGGGGAGCGACTTACAGGCGGGGCAATAGTATCTCTGCTGATAGGTATTTCAATCCCCGCTCCCCAGCGGGGAGCGACAATCGCCCAAGGAATATGTATATATGTATCTCCTATTTCAATCCCCGCTCCCCAGCGGGGAGCGACATAGGTAATGCTCTTTGCAGTTTTGCGTTCTCCGGGTATTTCAATCCCCGCTCCCCAGCGGGGAGCGACTGCCCCAGACTTCAGCCGGGCGCACAAAGGTTAAATTTCAATCCCCGCTCCCCAGCGGGGAGCGACCTAATGCAACAGCAATACGCAGATAACCAAGCTGCTATTTCAATCCCCGCTCCCCAGCGGGGAGCGACAAGACGGATGGTGCAGACTTGTTATGACAAAAGAAATTTCAATCCCCGCTCCCCAGCGGGGAGCGACTAGCAATGATAACAAGCCCTATCGGTGATGTGATATTTCAATCCCCGCTCCCCAGCGGGGAGCGACTATCTAATTAGTTGCGTTACATCCCATATTAGAGATTTCAATCCCCGCTCCCCAGCGGGGAGCGACGTGATATATTGCTATGTCAATGTCCTTTTTGTCTATTTCAATCCCCGCTCCCCAGCGGGGAGCGACTTGTGTCCTCTACCGTGACGCTCCCGTCAAGATTATTTCAATCCCCGCTCCCCAGCGGGGAGCGACACTCTGGGTATATATCTTTACTTCTCAGCATTGAATTTCAATCCCCGCTCCCCAGCGGGGAGCGACGCAGAGATAGCTGAGATAATTGGGGTAAGCAAAAATTTCAATCCCCGCTCCCCAGCGGGGAGCGACATTAAGACGGCTATGTGATTGGATGAAGTGGCAGAATTTCAATCCCCGCTCCCCAGCGGGGAGCGACGTTGCCCCCACTTATCAATTAAGCAGGGGCATTGATTTCAATCCCCGCTCCCCAGCGGGGAGCGACGTACAAACAATCAACCCATATTAAGCCTGTAGAATTTATTTCAATCCCCGCTCCCCAGCGGGGAGCGACAACTATCTTTGTACCATTGTTCCATTCTAGGTCTATTTCAATCCCCGCTCCCCAGCGGGGAGCGACTTTGACCTGGCAGAACGGGCCGACGACCTGGAAAAGATTTCAATCCCCGCTCCCCAGCGGGGAGCGACTGATTCAGCTAATTTTAACTGCTCAGAAGCCATCTATTTCAATCCCCGCTCCCCAGCGGGGAGCGACTTGCCCCGGGTTAGCATTTAACCCAGGGCATTGATTTCAATCCCCGCTCCCCAGCGGGGAGCGACAAATGCTAACCCGGGGCAACCTTTTTAAGGAGTGAATTTCAATCCCCGCTCCCCAGCGGGGAGCGACTGTCTGTCTAATCTTGACTTATGGCCTGTACTATATTTCAATCCCCGCTCCCCAGCGGGGAGCGACCACAATCTACGACAAGCAAGCATTAGCAAGCGGTATTTCAATCCCCGCTCCCCAGCGGGGAGCGACAACAACACATAAGGTAGGTGAGAGCATGGCAAGAGATTTCAATCCCCGCTCCCCAGCGGGGAGCGACTTCTAGCGCACCTTCGTCCTCTAAAGCCTTTGTATTTCAATCCCCGCTCCCCAGCTGGGAGCGACTTGGTTCTCAGCTTATCGTACAGATCTGGAATATAATTTCAATCCCCGCTCCCCAGCGGGGAGCGACCAAGACACAGTTGGCGGCAGCAATAGCTCTAGCAGATTTCAATCCCCGCTCCCCAGCGGGGAGCGACAGAATACACAGACATACATGATTTTGAAGAATGGAAAATTTCAATCCCCGCTCCCCAGCGGGGAGCGACTCTACTGTTTTGTATCTGATGCAGTTGCAGGAAATATTTCAATCCCCGCTCCCCAGCGGGGAGCGACTTTTTGTTTACTTTGTTTACGTCACCCCGTAAACAATTTCAATCCCCGCTCCCCAGCGGGGAGCGACATCCACCAATCCATCCATTCTTGGGCTGTTTTTCTATTTCAATCCCCGCTCCCCAGCGGGGAGCGACCGGATTTGTCTCGTTCTTTTACGCCTTCGATACCAATTTCAATCCCCGCTCCCCAGCGGGGAGCGACACGATCTTGTGGTGTCTGTGACCATTAAGGTGATATTTCAATCCCCGCTCCCCAGCGGGGAGCGACGCTAACCTGGGGCAACCTCTTTTATAAGGAGATGATTTCAATCCCCGCTCCCCAGCGGGGAGCGACCCGCAAAAGACTATTGATGCAATGTCCGGCGGCGAATTTCAATCCCCGCTCCCCAGCGGGGAGCGACATGACATTACTGTATCTAAACCGGTAACAAACACAATTTCAATCCCCGCTCCCCAGCGGGGAGCGACATAAAATAAAATGCGACATTGCTGGTGGATTACATATTTCAATCCCCGCTCCCCAGCGGGGAGCGACTTTATACAATAGGTTTTTAAAAATATTTTTAATATTTCAATCCCCGCTCCCCAGCGGGGAGCGACCCAATTCTGTATTTTATGGTCAATTTTTAAGAAAATTTCAATCCCCGCTCCCCAGCGGGGAGCGACATGGTCAAATAAAAATTGAATTGGAGGAGTTAAATTTCAATCCCCGCTCCCCAGCGGGGAGCGACTTTGTTCCAAGAGTCTTTGAAGGTTTTATTGCTATTTCAATCCCCGCTCCCCAGCGGGGAGCGACTTGTATCATTATTGTATTACCTCCAATGTATTTATTTCAATCCCCGCTCCCCAGCGGGGAGCGACTGAGTAGTCAGGCTTCATATGTTCAATTTCGATTGATTTCAATCCCCGCTCCCCAGCGGGGAGCGACTTGCTGTGACATTGAATTGTCTTTAACGGGATTTATTTCAATCCCCGCTCCCCAGCGGGGAGCGACTTTCAGTTTTTAGTTGCTTCTTCCAGTTCTTAAAAATTTCAATCCCCGCTCCCCAGCGGGGAGCGACGCGGATGAAGTGGTCAAAGGCGGTACAGGTTATGATTTCAATCCCCGCTCCCCAGCGGGGAGCGACAAAGGTAACGCAATCTTTGTAGGTATGTTTTTACATTTCAATCCCCGCTCCCCAGCGGGGAGCGACTTTACATGAAGCATTACAGTATATTAGACAGGCTCATTTCAATCCCCGCTCCCCAGCGGGGAGCGACACTTCTGCCCTTTGCCGGTAACTCGAATCGTTATAATTTCAATCCCCGCTCCCCAGCGGGGAGCGACGTTGCCCTGGGTTAGCATTTAACCCAGGGCATTATTTCAATCCCCGCTCCCCAGCGGGGAGCGACTGGTACTATTTTTTATAGGACTTTTGGCTCATTTATTTCAATCCCCGCTCCCCAGCGGGGAGCGACGGGTGTATGTACTTACTAATTTTAATACTACAGAAATTTCAATCCCCGCTCCCCAGCGGGGAGCGACCTAATTCTCCATTTCGAGTTAGGGCAGAGTATGTATTTCAATCCCCGCTCCCCAGCGGGGAGCGACCAAAGGATTCAAGATTCTCGATATCGTCAAAGGTATTTCAATCCCCGCTCCCCAGCGGGGAGCGACTGAAGGGGGGTTTAGTAATGATTTTAGGCATAAATTTCAATCCCCGCTCCCCAGCGGGGAGCGACATTTTCTTTGTCCTATATCGCCTTTCGCCATTTTATTTCAATCCCCGCTCCCCAGCGGGGAGCGACCTGGCGGTGATACCTCTGGAGAGGGCAGCGACTGATTTCAATCCCCGCTCCCCAGCGGGGAGCGACTTCCTACAGCGTTAGATACGGTGGAACTAGACATAATTTCAATCCCCGCTCCCCAGCGGGGAGCGACTCACTTTCCTTGACTTTTGCAAGGTCAATTATTATTTCAATCCCCGCTCCCCAGCGGGGAGCGACTGAAGGGTTATCACTAATATAAAAGGGGTGTATATATATTTCAATCCCCGCTCCCCAGCGGGGAGCGACGGAGTCCAAAGTCTCCGCAAATATTATATATAGATTTCAATCCCCGCTCCCCAGCGGGGAGCGACTTATAAACCGTATGGGTTGCCCGTTGTACCAAAACGATTTCAATCCCCGCTCCCCAGCGGGGAGCGACATTTTCTTTGTCCTATATCGCCTTTCGCCATTTTATTTCAATCCCCGCTCCCCAGCGGGGAGCGACTAAAATAAAATGCGACATTGCTGATGGATTACATATTTCAATCCCCGCTCCCCAGCGGGGAGCGACATGATTTTATGAGCTTTGACACCGTGATATTGAATTTCAATCCCCGCTCCCCAGCGGGGAGCGACCTTTATGGCAGAGATACAAAAGAGACAAGGCACGATTTCAATCCCCGCTCCCCAGCGGGGAGCGACGAGGGATGGGGGCTTAATGCCCCCTCTTATATTATATTTCAATCCCCGCTCCCCAGCGGGGAGCGACGAGAGTTAAATATGATAGCAATAACAATCGGTTCAATTTCAATCCCCGCTCCCCAGCGGGGAGCGACACAAATCGGCTTATCCTATACTGTATATTATGCAAAAATTTCAATCCCCGCTCCCCAGCGGGGAGCGACGTAGCATGATCACCGACAAGGCTGTTGATTATGCTATTTCAATCCCCGCTCCCCAGCGGGGAGCGACCATCTGTATACTGCGGCTCCATAGGCTTATCAAGATTTCAATCCCCGCTCCCCAGCGGGGAGCGACTCCTGTAAAGTTTTGTGATTGCATCTATTGCTATATTTCAATCCCCGCTCCCCAGCGGGGAGCGACGTATCAACTGGTTAGGTTATTTCATACTTGCATGATTTCAATCCCCGCTCCCCAGCGGGGAGCGACGTGCAAGATAAATATGCTAAGCAAACATACAAGAATATTTCAATCCCCGCTCCCCAGCGGGGAGCGACGATATTGTCTTATCATAGCCGAGTGTAACGATTTTATTTCAATCCCCGCTCCCCAGCGGGGAGCGACGACGGTGGAAAGTCGGTTTTTAGCTGCCAAGAAAATTTCAATCCCCGCTCCCCAGCGGGGAGCGACATGATTCCGGTGTTTATCCCGGAGTAACAGACCTCATTTCAATCCCCGCTCCCCAGCGGGGAGCGACACACGAGCGACCCAACAGATGCAGATACAGGCGCAATTTCAATCCCCGCTCCCCAGCGGGGAGCGACAAGCACCAAAACCGCCAAAGATGGAATACTGGCCAATTTCAATCCCCGCTCCCCAGCGGGGAGCGACGATATAATATAGTAATTGCAAGGGATTAAGGCTAATTTCAATCCCCGCTCCCCAGCGGGGAGCGACACACATTTTAATCAGCACAGAGAAAACAAACCAAAATTTCAATCCCCGCTCCCCAGCGGGGAGCGACCTTCGCCCACGTTTTCTCACTCCCTATATAATAAAAAATTTCAATCCCCGCTCCCCAGCGGGGAGCGACGCCATGTATTTTAGTGATTCATTGAGAAAAATATTATTTCAATCCCCGCTCCCCAGCGGGGAGCGACCGAATAGGCAGCATTTTGTTATCAACTCCAGGTGTTATTTCAATCCCCGCTCCCCAGCGGGGAGCGACACAGGGCAGGATTTGCAAAACATAGTTGCTGATGATATTTCAATCCCCGCTCCCCAGCGGGGAGCGACGGTCTGTGAAAGGTCAGTTATTTTCTCAGGAATAGATTTCAATCCCCGCTCCCCAGCGGGGAGCGACTAAGTTCTGCTCAATATCAGCTATTGAGTGACAAAGAATTTCAATCCCCGCTCCCCAGCGGGGAGCGACAGCCGGAGGACAGTTATTCATATGCTGAATTAATAATTTCAATCCCCGCTCCCCAGCGGGGAGCGACAAACGCAATGTTTAGATTGGGGAGAGTGCTAAAAATTTCAATCCCCGCTCCCCAGCGGGGAGCGACCCGCCCTTGATGCAAAAGTAAATAAACCATATACAATTTCAATCCCCGCTCCCCAGCGGGGAGCGACGTTAAAGGTAATGTATTAGGCGAGAGCAGATGGATTTCAATCCCCGCTCCCCAGCGGGGAGCGACAAAATATTAGCAACAGCTTCAACTCTATTCAATGATTTCAATCCCCGCTCCCCAGCGGGGAGCGACATAATGCAATTCCGTCATTAGGGGGCGATTAAATGATTTCAATCCCCGCTCCCCAGCGGGGAGCGACGGGGAAAACCTGTAAAATGAAAGGGGATAGAAAAATTTCAATCCCCGCTCCCCAGCGGGGAGCGACGGCAAGAGGAAAGAAAACATCGGAGGATAAAAGAATTTCAATCCCCGCTCCCCAGCGGGGAGCGACACGAAGCCGAAAGGCAGGTAGAATTGTATATAAAGATTTCAATCCCCGCTCCCCAGCGGGGAGCGACTTTGATGAATGCATGAGGGTATTACAACCATACGATTTCAATCCCCGCTCCCCAGCGGGGAGCGAC
>Ga0116186_1004948_pt1 | contig 10676 bp, 10 predicted proteins | sample AD_JPNNA4_MetaG_FD_89806 | JGI IMG/M metagenome (GOLD analysis project Ga0116186, IMG submission 89806) | Active sludge microbial communities of municipal wastewater-treating anaerobic digesters from Japan - AD_JPNNA4_MetaG | ecosystem: Engineered > Bioreactor > Anaerobic > Digestate | place...
AGAACTTTTCCAAAGGCATTGCAGTAGGCCTGTCAAAATCATAATCCGTGTGCCTCGATATACTATACTGTCTCTTGCAGAGGGTTATGCAAACTTCAAATTCGTCGCATCATTCTTCATATGTTACGGACAGGCCTTAAGTTTCTTGGTGTCAAATTGACATTGACTTATTAGATATGACAGATTGACAATGTCAGACATTTATGTTAAAATCAACTTAAAATTAATTAAAAAATGATAAAATTAATGGAAATTTCTATAAAATGTCAGACATTAAATTGAAATAAATAGCTTTCCATGGATATTCATGCACAGCAATTTCAATCATTGTTGTAACTGAGCAGACTTCATTCTTACATAAATAGGCTGCGGACTATTTAATATTAGCAGATACTGCACAATGCTAATAGCATGACTGGTATGTATATTTGCACTTACAGTTGTTAAACTTATGTGCAAAATATAAATTCCTATGTTCCAAAACAAAAAATAAGAAGGGAGAAGTAAAATGAAAAGAGTTCTAGTAGTTATCCTATCTGCTCTAATGCTGGTATCATTAGTTGCATGCACTGCACCTACTCCAGCTGCTCCAGCCAATTCGGGAGGTTCGGAGGCATCTGGCACCAATGCTGCTTCCGGTGAGAAGTTCGAGATCAACATTGCTCTGCATACCAAAGATGGAACTTCGGAAGAAGCTTGCGCTATGTTCAAGAAAGAGGTGGAATCGAAAACAAATGGTAACATCTCAGTCAGTATCTATGAAAACGGTACATTAGGAACAGAAGCTGAGAATATTACTCAGGTCAGCTCCGGTGAGCTTAACTGTGCACTTTTAGGAAGCCTTTATCCACAGCAGGTTCTTTCAGAATACAATGCTTCAGGAATCCCCTTTGCTTTTCCTGATGTTGAGGCTGTAGAAGAATATTGGAATGGTCCTGTAGGCGAGGAAATGAGACAAGTTTCTATTGACAAGTCAGATATTAAATTGGTTGGCTTAATTCGCCGAGGCCCACGTCTTTTGACAGCTAACAAAAAGATTGAGCATCCATCGGAACTGGCTGGCTTAAAATTACGTCTGCCTGAGAACGCGCAGTGGATTGCAGTGTGGAAAAGCCTGGGTACCAATCCTACCCCTGTGAACTGGAATGAAGTTTATACTTCTTTGCAGACCGGCGTAGTCGATGCTCAGGAGAACCCGATTGCTACATATTACTCTGCTAAGATCCAAGAGGTGCAGAAGTATACTATGGTTACCAACCACATTAATCAGCACTTTGCTTGGGTGTTCAACAATGAATTTTTCGAAAGCATGCCTGCAGATTATCAGAAGATCGTTCTTGATGCAGTAAATAATGCTGTTGAATTTGCAAAAAATGATGTGGCTACCCGCGAGGCTGATTACAAGCAGAAGCTTATTGATGAAGGTCATACATTCGTAGATATAGACATAGAAGAATGGCAAGCAGCTGCCAAGAATGGTATTTTGGAGGCTATGGAAGGCCTGAATGATGCTGCAAAGAATGCTATTAAACAATATATGAAGTAAAAAAAGCTGATTTAACAGAAAGTAATTTATGTTTTTAAAAGATTCGAGCCTGATATGATTGACTAAAGTTATCTTAGGTTGTTTCATATCAGGCACGAATCTTCAGTTATGAATCCTTCATGTTAAGGAATCTTTTGCGTTTATTTTTTTTAAATGGAGGCTGGCACTGTGAATAGAAAAATATCAAACCTGATTAAGGGATTCATTAATATACTAATATTTTTATGTATGCTGTCCATGATTTTGCTAGTAGCTTCACAGGTAGTATTTCGCTATATACTGAAATGGTCTGTCCCATGGACGGAAGAAATTGCACGTGTCTTTTTTGTATGGATGATCTTTATTGGTGTAGCTTTGGTAGAAGAAGAAGATGGGCAAATTTCTGTTGATATGTTTATTCAGAAACTTCCTCCAGGGATATACCGTATCTGGAAATCTATTATATTGATCTTGGAGTCCATTTTCGTGGCTGTTCTGTTCGTGGGCAGTATCAAGTCCTTAAAGACTGTCTCTTTGATTAACCTTGGCACAGTCCCCCACCTCGATTATCGGATTTTATATATCCCTGTACTGATTGCGGCACCGTGCATTATTTGGTTTCTGCTCAATCGACTACTGGCTTTATATAATTTACAGCACAATAAGGAGGTAGCCAAGTGATTAAGCTGGTTATATTTATTACAGGTCTTATAGCATTATTCTGTATGGGATTCGGCGCACCCTACGCAATCGGACTTATCAGCAGCTTAGTGTTGATTATAGATAACGGATTTGCTAACTTTCCGACCCATACGGTTGCTCAAAAAATAGTAAATTCAGGCAATGGTTTTGTGTTATTAGCTATTCCTTTCTTTTTGCTGGCGGGGGAATTAATGAATACCGGTGGTATAACAAGAAAAATATTCAAGTTTTGCAATACGTTGGTAGGTTGGATCCCAGGCGGCTTGGGTCATGCCAATGTTCTGGCCAGCATAATATTTGCCGGCATGAGCGGTTCTGCTGTAGCCGATGCAGCAGGTTTGGGAACTATTGAAATTCGTGCCATGGAAGATCAGGGCTTTGATACGGATTTTTCAGCGGGCATTACTGCAGCTTCTTCTACTATAGGTCCTATCATTCCGCCGAGCATACCAATGGTTGTGTTTGGTGTTAGCGCTTCAGGAGTGGCAATATCCAAGCTTCTTATAGCAGGTATTGTCCCTGGTCTGCTTATGGGTATCACACTTTCTATAATGGTAATTTTCATTTCCCTTAAGAGGAAGTATCCCCGCAGCAGTTTCCCTAAGTGGTCTGAACTTTGGAGCGATTTTAAAAATGCATTTTTCCCGCTGCTTACGCCCACTATCCTTATTGGAGGTATGCTAAGCGGTATTTTCACTCCGACTGAGGCAGCCGTAGTCAGTGTAGTTTATGCATTTGTGCTTACAGTAATTGTTTATAAAGAGATAAGCCTTAGAGATTTATACAAGATCATAATACGGGTGGCACGGGATTCGGCATGTGTGTTGTTCATTATTGTCACCTCGGCTTTGTATGGATATCTTTTAGTGCGGGCACAGATACCACAGAAGCTAATTGAAATAATGCTTGGACTGACCACTAATAAGTATATAATTCTTCTGTTGATTAATGTGCTTTTGCTCATTGTGGGCTGCTTTATGGATGCAAATGCAGCCATACTTATCTTGACACCGGCTCTTATGCCTTTGGTACTGGAGGTGGGTATTGACCCGGTTCATTTCGGTTTAATGATGGTTCTTAACCTGATGATCGGACTGTTAACGCCGCCTGTAGGCATGTGCTTATATGCCGTATCAAAGGTGGCTCATATTTCATTGGATCGCGTTGTTAAGGGCACTGCACCATTTTATTTGCCGCTAATTATCTCGTTATTACTTGTAACGTTTATTCCTGAATTATCAACGTGGCTGCCCAACCTGTTGTTGAAGTAATATAAGCTATTTTTTTAGAAAATGGAGGACAGTAAAAGTTATGAAAGCAGCTTTTGTTACAGGTTTAAGGGAAACTCAAATACGCGATATCCCTATACCGGAAATTAAAAAAGATGAGGTTTTGATAAAGGTAAAGACTGTTGGTGTTTGCGGTTCAGATCTGCATGTGTTCCAGGGTACTCATGCATTCCGTAAACCTCCTGTTATCTTGGGCCATGAGATAGCAGGCGAGGTGTTCCAAATTGGCGAGGAGGTCAAGAAATTCAAGGTGGGTGACCGCGTTACAATTAACCCATCTGTGATGTGTTATTCATGCAATCAATGTAAAAATGGTCTGATTAATCTTTGTGAGAATAGGCGAGTACCAGGTACTGAAAGCTGGATAGGTACATTTGTGGAGTATTTTCCGGCTCCTGAAAGCGTTGTATACCCGATAAAGAGTGGTATTTCATATCCGGTTGCTACTCTGACGGAACCCTTAGCGGTTGCAATGCACATTCTAAGACAGATTAAAAGTGCAGGGAAGCAATCCATGGCAATTATAGGCTGCGGCACTATCGGCATTTTAACGTTATTTCTTGCCAGGCAACAGGGCTATAGGGAAATACTATGCTGTGACCCTGCTCCCTATAATCGCGAAATGGCGATGAAGCTTGGTGCAAAATGTGCAATTAACCCTATACAAGATGATCCGGTGCAGGCAGCTTACACGTTGACCGGCGGTCAGGGTGTTGATGTGTGTATCATTGCAGCGGGTTCGCCCGACATCGTAACCCAAGCTTCGGCTATGACGAAAAAGGGCGGCGAAATCGTCTTAGTGTCCATGATTACGAATCCAATTCCGGTTAACACCTACTCGCTGGTATTTCGCGAGCAGACACTCCGTGGTTCCATGCTATATACACCTGATGATTTTGAGAAGGCGCTCGAGATTATAAACAGCGGGATATCGATGGATGTGTTTATCACCCATCAATTTCCTCTGGAAAATGTGCAGGAAGCAATGAGAGTGTTAAGCGAGAAAAAAGAAAATGTAATAAAAATTATTCTGCATACGGACAAAATATAAAGTGTATTAAAGGAGAAAACCATGAAAGATGAGATTATACGAAATTTGGAAGCTAAAGCGGCAGAAACCAGAAAAGGAATCCTGCAGATAGCCTATGAGAGCGGACGCCTTGCGCATCCAGGTCCTGCGCTTTCCTGTGCGGATCTGTGCACGGCTTTATATTACAGATTCATGGATGTTAACCCAGGCGATCCCTATCGGCAAGACCGGGACAGGTTAGTCCTTTCGAAGGGGCATGGATGTCTGGTACTATATGCTATCCTGTCTGACCTGGGATATTTTCCGAGGGAATGGGGAAAGACGCTGCGCCATGTGGACAGCAGATTGCAGGGGCATCCGGTGCTGGGAAAAACGCCGGGAATAGACATGACAAGCGGTTCCCTGGGCAATGGCTTGGGAATCGGTCTGGGTATGGCATATTATACAAAACTGCAGGGAAGCCGTAAAAAAACGTACGTAATTTTAGGCGATGGCGAAATGAACGAAGGTACTGTGTGGGAAGGGGTTAACATTGCGCCAGTATTGGGCCTGGATAACTTAATCGCTATTGTAGATCAGAATTATTATCAAAGCTGTGGCTGTGTTGATAGTATTTGTCCAATGAGGAACATGAAGGAACGCTGGGAGGCATTCGGATGGAAGGTAATTGAGATCAACGGCCACGATATGCGGGAAATTGTCAGCGCATTGGAGGTAGCAACCAATTATCACGGCGCTCCGGTGTGTATTATTGCCAACACCGTCAAGGGCAAGGGTGTAAGCTTTATGGAGCATGACAACAGCTGGCACCAGAAGAAGATCACGAAAGAACAGTATGAGCAGGCCATAAAAGAATTGGAGGAAGCAAAATGAGCAGAGCATTTGACGATGTTTCAACCAGGGATGCCTTTGGTAATGCGCTTTTGCGTATTGCCGAAAAAGATAAAACAATAATGTATATAGCTGCCGACACTCTGAAATCAGTAGGTGGTACGCCATTTCACAATAAGTATCCTGAACGTGCAATTAATGTTGGAATTTCTGAACAAAACATGGCACTAATGGCTGCGGGCATGGCTAGCTGCGGGGCGAAGGTGTTTGCCGCGAGCTATGCGGTATTTGCTTCAATGCGTATATGCGAGCAAATCCGTACTTTCATATGTTATCCAAATCTGGATGTGAAAATAATTGCAGGTTTGGGAGGACTGTCAGGAGGCCAGGAGGGCGTTACCCATCAGGGCATCGAAGATATAGGCGTGCTGCGGTCCATACCCAATTTAGTGATTGTGGAGGCGGCAGATGCGGCATCAACCGAGGTAATCACTGAGGAAATTGCCGCATATAACGGACCTGTCTATTTAAGATTGGGTAGATATAATTCAGCTAAAGTTTTTGACGAAAATTACCGATTTAAAATTGGCAAGGCAAATATACTCAAGGCAGATGGCAGTGATGCAGCAATATTTGCAACTGGTGCAGCCGTTGTACGTGCAAAGGAAGCATGTGAGAAGCTCACATCGCAAGGCCGCTCAGTGCAGCTGATCGAAATGCCCTGTATTAAGCCGCTTGACGAGGAAGCCGTGCTCCGAGCTGCCCAAGAAACAGGTCTGGTAATTGCAGTTGAGGACCATAATGTAATCGGCGGATTGGGGACAGCTATAGCAGAGGTGCTTAGCGAAAAACTCCCTACAAGGGTTGTGCGTATTGGCATTCAGGATCAGTTTACAGAATCGGGTGACCACGAAGAATTAATGGACAAATATAATCTTCATCCAGACAATATTGCCAGCTGCATAGAGAATATAATTTGTGAGAAATAACTGCGTTTGGAGGGGAAGCATGAAAGGGATTGAAAAAAAAGATTCCAGCAGCAAAATAGTGATGGATTATATCAAACAAAAGATTGTTAATAACGAGTTGAAGGTTGGTGACCGTATTTTCGGAGAGATAGAGCTGGCGCAGACGTTGCGCGTAAGCCGCAGCACAGTCAGGGAAGCTATGAAGATGCTAGAAGCACTCAAAGTTATTGTAATACGTCGCGGAGATGGGACTTATATTTCCGACCCCGAGCAAATACATGCAATTGATGCGATTATATTTAAATTATTGCTCCAGTATATATCATTTCAGGAGGTATGTGAGTTCCGAAGGGAAATAGAGTTTATCATATTGCACTGTGCTGCCCAGAAAATAACAGCAGAGGAGTTGGAAGCACTAAAGCGTAATATTCAGCGCATGGATTATCTTTTACATCAATTCCCTGAAAAGTTTGATCTTTTATATGCATTGGATATGGAATTTCACAAAATAATCGGTCAAGCCACCCATAATATATTGATGCAGGAAATCTATCACTTGGTCTTTTCTATCGTTTCCCCTGCAATGTACCGCAACTACGAGAAAGGCTTGGTAGATGATTCAACTGTTGCCTCCCACTGGGAAATCTACTATGCATTGTCCAATAAGGATGCTTTTGCTATATGGACTTCAGTGCTAATGAGTGTTAATCTGTGGCAGGAATCATATCGTAGGGAAAATGATTCCTGCTGCAAGGAAGATAGCGTATTTAATCCATGGCTGCTTGCATCGCGTTCCGTTGAGGATTTTGGGGAGTTGCTGAAAGAGGCATACGGTGAGTAGGACCGTATAGTTATTTCATTTATGCATGTGACAAATTACTTACGGAGTAAAGGAAGGGTTTGTTTTGAAAAATGATATTGAAACTCTGCTCTATTATTGTCGATTGGCATTTGACAGAAGGCTGATTTACGGTTCAGGGGGCAACATAAGTGTGCGCAGCGGGGAATATTTTCTCATTACACCTACAGGATATTCCTTAGGTGCGCTTACTGAGAATATCATTTCTAAAATAGATATGGATGGGAATCTGCTGGGTGGAGAAAAGCCCTCAAAGGAATCCGGAATGCATCTGGCATGCTATAAACGCCGTAATGACGTGAATGCCATCGTGCATGTGCATCCTACTTATGCAGTTGCTGTTTCTTGCCTCAAGGACTTGGATTGTGGGTGTGTAATGCCTATATATACCGCAGGATATAATGCGCGCGTAGGGAAACTGCCTATCATAAAGTATGCACCGCCGGGCTCGGCAGAATTAGCTGCAATGACTGCGGATATAATTTCACGGCGCAACAGTGTGATGCTAGCCAACCACGGCATAGTTACGGTGGGAAGTGATCTTCATTCAGCATATGGCATAGCGGAGGAAATCGAGCAAAATGCGCATCAATATTGGTTATTAGGCAACAACGGACGGGCTTTGCCTGTATAAAGGATTGAAAGGCAGATATAAATGAAAAATTTTATTCTAGGTATTGATATTGGAACAACTGGAGCAAAGGCGGCTATTTATGACTTATCTGGCAGTTGCATAGCGTGGGGTTATGGTGAATATCCCATGCTGCACCCTCAGCCTGGCTGGTCAGAACTAGATCCAAATCTCTGGTGGGATATCACGATTAATAACCTTAGACATTGCTTTGAAAATCCCAAGATAGACGCTTCAAGTATTGCGGCTATAGGTATCAGTTGCACCAATGCCCTATTACTGGTTGATCATACTGGGAAACCGTTATGCAATGCGATCGGACACCGGGATACACGGGCAGACATGCAAGTACAGTGGCTGAAAGAGCATATTGGCGAGAATCGAATCCTTTCCATCTGTGCTAATAGGCTTGGCAAAGGTTCGTTTGGACTGCCGACACTTCGCTGGTTGGCAGACAATCAGCCTGAAATGATAAAACAGGCTGAGAAATTTCTCTACCCCAGTGGTTTTATTATCCATAAGCTGACGGGGAAATTTTCTATTAATAGACCTCGTATAGGCCTGACACTGCTCAGTAACGCCGATACCGGAGAATGGTCATCTGAAATCTTGAGGCTGTCAGGAATTCCGGAACGACTCCTACCCAGTATTTACGATAGCTGCGATGTTGTAGGGGAAGTAACTGAAGAGGCAGCCAGAATGACGGGCCTTTGCGCGGGAACGCCGGTGGTTGCAGGCGGGATAGATACGGTAGTTGCCGCTGCCGCTGCAGGCGCAGTAAATCCTGGTGATGTTGCAATAATACTCGGCTCAAGCGGGCGAATCTGTGCAGTTAGCGAAAAGGTAGTACGCGACAGACGTGTTCTTACCAGCCATGCATCCTTTCCGGGCACTTGGATGCTTATGCAATCTACTGATTGCGCCGGTGTGTCATTACGCTGGTTTCGTGATGTATTCGGAGAGAAGGCCAGACTTGACGCGCAAAAAAAAGGCAAATCTATATATCAGGTTATGGATGAATATGCTGCGGCTGTACCCGCAGGTGCAGGGAATATGCTATATCTTCCCTACCTTGCAGGAGAAAAAAGCCCAATATGGAACCAGAACGCCAAAGGGGTATTTTTTAACATTTCTTTGAGCAGTGATTATGGTTATTTCATACGATCAATATTTGAGGGTGTTGCCTACTCAATACGTGACTGCTATGAGGTACTCAGGCAGATCGGTGTTGTATCTGAAGGAGTAATTACTATAAGCGGCGGTCTCACCAATAGTACCATATGGTGTCAGATATTCGCAGACGTGCTGCAGGTGCCTCTGCTTCTTTTGCCAAATAAAGAAACTGAGACACTCGGAGGTGCTATGATAGCAGCATATGGTGTGGGACTCCCGGGGGTCACCAAGGAATTTGGAAAGAATATAGCACAGCGGGGCAAGCTCATCGAGCCCAGCACACGTTTGGCGTCATTATATACAGATGGTTTTTTGCGCTATAAGAGTCTTTATGAACAGGTAAAGGATTGTTTCATATAGAAGATAATGGTTTTAGATTGTGTCCGGTATTTAGTATCTTAAGAATACAACCTGTTTTTCTTTATCCGCGACTGAGCGGATTTTTTATTATGCGGAAGTGACTTGTCTATGTCCAGGTATTATAGTAATATTTTATTAGTGTAATAATGAAGAAGGAGGCATTGGAGTATGGATTATAAAGCTGATATCGGTGTTTTTGGAGGCTCAGGCTTTTATTCCTTTCTGGAGGATGTTGAGGAGATTGATATAGAAACCCCATATGGAAGTACAAGTGAGAAGATTTCTCTGGCCAAAACAGGCGGCAAGACGGTTGCTTTTCTGCCAAGGCACGGCAAGAAACATTCTTTTCCGCCTCATATGATACCTTACAGGGCTAATGTATATGCCATGAAGATGCTGGGAGTAAAACACATAATTGCGCCTACCGCATCGGGAAGCCTGCAGGCAGGCATTAAGCCGGGTGAATTTGTAATATGTGATCAATTTGTTGACAGGACATGGGGCAGAAAAGACACCTACTTTGAAGGCCCAGAAACCAAGCATATAAGTGCGGCAATGCCCTATGACGAGAATCTGAGGAATCTGGCAATAAAAGCCTGTGAAGAGGCTGGAGTCACAGTGCATAAAAAAGGAACGGTTGTTGTAATACAAGGGCCGAGATTTTCAACAAAGGCCGAAAGCAGATGGTTCAGCAAAATGGGCTGGGAAGTAATCAATATGACTCAATATCCGGAATGTATACTGGCTAACGAACTGGATATACCATACGTGAATATTTCCCTTATAACCGATTATGATGCAGGCCTTGAAGGGGATGAAAACATAAAGCCCGTTACAGAGGAAGAGGTATACAGGGTATTCAATGAAAACAATGAGAAAGTAAAGAAAGTTATATATAGAATGATTGAGCAGCTGTAATACATAGAACAGTATTAAATATAATTATGCATTATATTGGAGAGTAGAAATATGAAGGGAAAACTCGTTATTATTGAGGCCGGCAGTGATGCCAGCGGAAAGGCTACTCAGACCAAAAGGCTTTACAGCAGACTGAGGAGCGATAAATATAATATAAGGAAGATCGAATATCCAAACTATAAAAGCAATTCTTCGGCATTGGTGAAAATGTACCTGAACGGGGAATTCGGTTACAAGCCTGAGGACGTAAATGCTTATGCCGCGTCAACTTTTTTTTCCGTAGACCGTTATGCTTCCTATATGAAGGAATGGAAGGGGTTCTACGAGGACGGAGGTATAGTGCTGGCAGACAGGTATACAACCTCCAATATGGTGCATCAGGCTTCAAAG
>Ga0116186_1004954_pt1 | contig 10672 bp, 9 predicted proteins | sample AD_JPNNA4_MetaG_FD_89806 | JGI IMG/M metagenome (GOLD analysis project Ga0116186, IMG submission 89806) | Active sludge microbial communities of municipal wastewater-treating anaerobic digesters from Japan - AD_JPNNA4_MetaG | ecosystem: Engineered > Bioreactor > Anaerobic > Digestate | place...
ACCGCGAGTTTTGGCTCGTCCCTGTAGTGGGACGGGCTATTTTTATTAATAGGCTGGTAAAGACCAGCCGCATGAGGAGCAATTATGTTCAAACCAGTGTCATCGCGATTGAATATCCAGCAGGAGGAAGAAGCCCGCCTGCGTTTTTGGCGGGCGCATGAGGTTTTTAAGAAATCATCCGATGAGCGCAAAGACCGCGAGCCATTTGTGATGTTTGAAGGTCCCCCCACTGCCAATGGTAAACCTGGTGTGCACCACGTCCTGGCGCGCGCTTTTAAGGATATGTTCCCAAGGTTCCGCACGATGCAGGGTTACTTCGTCGATCGGCGCGGTGGCTGGGACACGCACGGACTTCCGGTCGAAATCGAAGTCGAAAGGAAGCTGGGCTTCACCTCGAAGAGCCAGATCGAGGAATACGGCATCGAGAAGTTCAATGCCCTCTGCCGCGAATCAGCCTTCTCGCGTATACAGGATTGGGAGAAAATGACCGAACGAATCGCCTATTGGGTGGATCTAAGCCGGTCTTACGTGACTTACACGAATCCGTACATCGAATCAGTTTGGTGGTTATTACGCCAGATTTGGGATAAAGGGCTGCTGTACCAAGGCTACAAGGTGGTTCCGTACTGCCCGCGCTGCGGCACACCGCTTTCGAACCACGAAGTTGCGCAAGGGTACGCCGACACGGTTGACCCAAGCATCACGGTACGCCTGCCGCTGCTGGATGAACCGAATACCTATCTATTGGTTTGGACTACCACGCCATGGACGTTACCAGGCAATGTTGCAGTTGCTGCGCATCCTGAAGTGGATTACGTCATGGTCAGAGTTGAAGGTGGGACGGATGAACGTCTGATCCTGGCGAAGGAATTGATCCCGCTTGTCTTTGGAGATAAAAAGGTGGAAGTGCTCAAGAGCATGAAGGGAAAAGCGCTCGAGGGTATGAAATATGCGCCTCTCTACTCCTTTATGCCACCAGATAAGCCAGCTCATTACGTAGTTAATGCCGATTACGTCACCACGAGTGACGGAACCGGGCTTGTGCATATCGCGCCAGCATTTGGCATCGATGATATGCAGGTTTCCAAAGTGTACAATTTACCGGTTTTGCTGACAATCGACGACGAAGGCAAATTCAAACCAGCGGTTTCACCCTGGGCTGGCATGTTCGTCAAAGATGCCGATCCGTTGATCATGGAAGACCTGGAAAAGCGAGGGTTGTTGTTCAACCGCGGAACGCTGACCCACAGTTACCCCTTCTGCTGGCGCTGCGACACCCCGCTTTTATACATGGCACGATCCACCTGGTTTATCCGCACCAGCAAAGTCAAAGACCGCATGGTCGAACTGAACCAGCAGATTAACTGGGTGCCAGAGCATATCAAAGAAGGCCGTTTTGGCAACTGGCTGGAAAACAATGTGGACTGGGCTTTGGGGCGGGACCGCTACTGGGGTACGCCGCTGCCAGTCTGGGTCTGCGAAAGCTGCGGGCATCAGCACTGCGTTGGCTCTATTGAAGAATTGAGCAAGCTGACCGGTGAGGATCAAACCAAGCTGGAACTGCACCGTCCTTACGTGGACCAGGTTCACTTCAGTTGCCCCAAATGCAAGGAGGGCAGGATGACCCGTGTGAGCGAGTTGATTGACGTCTGGTTTGATTCAGGCTCAATGCCTGTTGCCCAATGGCATTATCCTTTTGAGAACCTGGAGGAATTCAAACAGCAATTCCCTGCCGATTTCATCTGCGAGGCGGTCGACCAAACCCGCGGCTGGTTCTATTCGCTGCTGGCGATCAGCACGCTGGTCTTTGACAACCTGAGTTACAAGAATGTCATCTGCCTGGGATTAATCCTGGATGGAGAAGGTCAGAAGATGTCCAAGCACAAGGGCAACGTGGTTGACCCCTGGGAAGTGATCGATGCCTACGGTGCCGACGCAATGCGCTGGTATCTCTACACTTCCAGCCCTCCAGGCAACGAGCGCCGTTTTAGCACGGAACTCGTGGGGGAGGTGGTGCGCAGCTTCATGCTGACGCTGTGGAATACCTATTCGTTCTTCGTGACTTACGCCAACCTGGATAACTGGACCCCTGACTCTTCGGTTATTCCCCAATTCTCAGATCTGGACCGATGGCTGCTCTCATCGTTGGAGACCTTGGTGAGGGATGTGACCAAGGCGTATGAAACCTATGACGTGATCGGAGCTACCCGTCCGATTGAAGCTTTTGTGGACAATCTTTCCAATTGGTACTTGCGCCGCTCGAGAAGGCGTTTCTGGAAGAGTGAATCGGATGCGGATAAGGCTGCTGCCTACGAGACGCTGTATCGGGCTTTGGTGACCGTCTCCAAATTACTGGCACCCGCCATGCCCTTCATGTCAGAGACTCTTTACCAAAACCTGGTGCGTTCATTTGATGACCAGGCACCGATTTCTGTGCACCTGGCTGACTGGCCAAAAGCTGACCTGAGCATGATCGATGAAACCCTCAACCACCAGATGGCGGTGGTGATGAAGCTGGCTTCGCTTGGGCATGCCGCGCGCAACAAGTCGAACGTCAAGGTGCGTCAGCCCCTTTCGGAAGTCGCATTTGCCGTTGGCAGCGCGGATGAGTTGGATGTGGTGGACCAGTTTAGAGAGATCCTCGCAGATGAATTGAACGTCAAGCAGGTGAGGGCATTGGGAGGAAGCGAAGAAGCCGTTGATTACAGTCTGAATCCATTGCCCAGGCAATTGGGTCAGAAGTATAAGGGATTGTCGCCAAAAGTCCGGCAGGCGATCCTTGATTTGCCCGCGAAGGAAAGCGCCGAGAGGCTGTTGGCTGGCTTGAACCTGCTAATCAAAGTGGATGATAAATACTACGAAATTCAGCCAGACGAAGTCGAAGTGCATGCCACAGCCAAAGAAGGCTTTTCCGTTGCGACGGAAGGTCCTTACCTGGCGGCATTGGTCACAACGATCAGCCAGGAGTTATTCTATGAGGGTCTGGCGCGCGAGTTCGTGCGACGGGTACAGGATCAGCGCAAAAGCCTTGGCCTGGATATCGCCGATCGCATACGGATCTATTACCAGGCTACCCGAGCGTTAAGTGAGGCAGTGAAGCAAAATGAAGCTTATATTGCCGCAGAAACGTTAGCGGTGGTTGTTCTGGACGAAGCCTCGCCGCACGGGTTGACCGCGGTAGATGATGCTTTTGATGGAGAAGAATTACACTTTGCCTTGCAAGCTGTACGAGGAGAGGCAGAGTGAAGAAATTCCTGAAACATAATAGACTTTTGTTCCTGATCGCTGCCTTGGTGATTGTGCTGGATCAGCTGACGAAAGCCCTGGTAAGGCAAAACCTTGCCTTTGGCGAAGCCTGGGCGCCGATCCCTGCGATCGGAGAATTTTTCCGGTTCCTATACTGGCAGAACCGGGGTGCAGCGTTTGGTACCTTGCAGAATGCCGGTCCTATATTAACGATCGTCAGGATCGTTATCGTTCTTTTCATCGTCGTTTTCTACCAAAAAGCTGAAATAAAGGACACGCTGCTGAAAGTATCCTTGAGCCTTATGCTGGGCGGTGCGGTCGGTAATCTGGTTGACCAGTTTAGTATGGGTTTTGTCACGGACTTTATCGCCGTTGGAAGATTCCCCATTTTTAACATTGCTGATTCTGCTGTTACTATCGGTGTTGGGTTGATGCTGCTGGACATGCTCATAAAAGAGAAAAATGGCTCCAATGGGGAACCGGAAACGAAACCTGGCGGAGATGCATAAAGAATTACACTACGAAGGGGAAGGTGCAATACGGCTCGATAAATTCTTAGCGCAGTCTGAGCCGGAGTTTTCGCGTGTGCAGTTCCAGCAACTGATTGCGAATGGGGACGTCTCCGTGAACGGAGAGGTCCAAAAAAAAGCCGCTTTCAAGCTTGAACCGGGAAGCACTGTGGGCTATTCCCTTCCGATCCACGAAGCAAACACGCTATTGCGGCAACCCATCGCGATCGATGTGATCTACGTTGACGAAAACGTAGTCGTTGTGAACAAACCTGCCGGCATGGTTGTGCACCCGGGTGCTGGAAATACCCAAAATACCCTGGTGAACGCAGTCTTGAACCATTGGCCGGAGATCGCACCGGTGGGCGAAGCTGAACGCCCTGGCATTGTCCATCGGTTGGACAAGGACACATCCGGAGTTCTGATCCTGGCGCGCAATGAAGCAGCCTATACCTGGCTGGTGCGGCAATTCAAATCGCGAAAAACGAAAAAGACCTACCTGGCATTGGTGGATGGTCAACCGCCTACCCCCAGTGGCAGAATTGAAACGGCTATCGGAAGAGATGAAAAGAACCGGCAGCGGATGACGGTCGTGTATGGAGACAAGGGTAAAACAGCTATCACAGAATACCATACGCTTGAACGCTACCGTAATCACACCCTGCTTGAAGTGCAGCCCCTCACAGGCAGAACCCACCAAATCCGTGTGCACCTGGCTTTTCTCGGCTGCCCTGTAACGGGAGACAGAATCTACGGCCATCGGAAGAAGTCGCTCGATATTCCAAGATTTTTCCTGCATGCCTACAAGCTGAGCATCAAACTGCCAGGTGAGGAAGAGCCAACAGAATTCACAGCTCCATTGGCAGCAGACCTTAAAGAAATACTAACTACTATCGAAAAGGAGTAAACCATGCAAACCTTTGATTTTCGCTCTGATACCACGACACATCCGACTGAAAAAATGCGGCAGGCAATGGCAAGCGCTGAAGTGGGGGATGACGTTTACGGGGAAGATCCGACCGTCAACGCGTTAGAACAAAAAGCCGCCAGGATGCTTGGCAAGGAGCGCGGGTTGTTCGTGACTTCGGGCACGATGGGCAATCTGCTGGCGGTGCTGGCACACTGCGCACGGGGCGAAGAGGCTATCATGGGCACCCAGGGACACACGTTCTTGCATGAAGCCGGTGGTGTCTCAGCCCTGGGCAGTGTAGTGATTCACACGGTTCCCAACCAACCAGATGGAACAATTGCTTTAAAGGACCTGGAGAACGCTCTGCGCAATCCAGAGGATGTACACGAACCAATTTCGCGGCTGGTTATTCTTGAGAACACTCAAAATGCTTGTGGCGGTGTGCCGCTGAGCCTGGAATACACTGAAAGTGCGGCTGCCTTTGCCCATAAGCACGGCCTACTTCTGCACCTGGACGGAGCGCGGATTTTCAATGCTGCAGTAGCGTTGGGTTTACCTGCCAGTAAATTAGCAGAGCCAGCAGATTCGGTCACCTTTTGCCTGAGTAAGGGTTTGTGTGCCCCGGTGGGATCGGTGTTGTGTGGTAATGCGACCTTCATCAGCAAAGCGCGGCGATTGCGGAAAATGTTGGGCGGCGGTATGCGCCAGGCGGGCATTATCGCGGCTGCAGGAATTGTGGCGCTGGATGAGATGGTGGATAGGCTGGCAGAAGACCATCGACGCGCGGCTTTATTGGCGGAGGGGCTGCGAAGCATTGGAAAAGTCCATTTGACCAAGAACTCACCGCAAACCAACATGGTTTTCTTCAAACTGGATGAAAGTGTGACGCTTTCAATGCAAGAATTTTTGGAAGCGATGAAGCAGGAAGGCGTCTTGTTGATGGATTCGGGTCCCGGGGAATATCGCATGGTTACCCATCACGACATTCCTGGCAAGGCTGTCGATGTCACCCTGGCCGCTTTCAGGAAGGTTCTCGGCTGAGATAGCAGTTTCCTCGGGATGGAGCCATCCGACCTTCCGTTTGACAACCAATTCCTGCATCAGACCAATGGCGAGACAAAGGTGCTGATCCGCCACGGACATGAGTATAACGCCGCTAATTTTGGGGTGGATTTTCGGCAGTGGCTCGAAATTCCGACACTGATTAATAAGAGCTATTACGACAGGCCTTCTTTTGGGGATATTGTTACCTGCGAAATTGCCGCAAAGTTGCCAATTCTATTTAAGCGGAAATCTTCATCAAAGCGGCGCATTTCTTCCCACCACTTGATCACCAGCGCTTTGGGGCAAAGCACCAGCACATTATCCACTCGCTGGCGGGACTGCAACTCCTTAAGGATCAGGCCTGCCTCAATGGTTTTACCAACACCAACTTCATCCGCAATAAAAAGGCGGGGCTGGTCAGCGCGCAGGAAACGCAACAGAGGTTTAAACTGAAAAGGAATATGCTGGATGCGGCCGGCATATAGCGAATAGACATGATCGACTTGGGGATCAGCCAAGCGGGCAGCGGTGAGACGGGCCGGGAATTGGGAAGCAGGCAGCCATTCTTCTCTTTGCAGGGCATCGACTAATCTATCACCAGTGGGTGTAATGTCCACCAGTTCGATCTGATCAGCTAGGTACTCTCTGACATCCGTGGGGGAATGGAACATGCGATATCGTATCTGTCCATCTGTCATCGGAATTTCAGCGATGATGGGACCACTTGGCGAATGGTCTGCAATCAACCGAACAATTTGCCCAATAGTCAAATTATTTTCCATAATAACCCCGGAGATGATCAAGCAACACTAATTTTACAAGTTAGCGCAATCCTGGACTATTTCATCGAGTTCATTATCTGTTAATCCTTGAGTCCTATTAGAAAACACACCGTTTAAGAAGCTGGTGAAATCAGATGGTGTTTGACGATAATTCTTGCCAAAGTAATAACGGTTATCGGCAAATGAAATAATACACGACGCTCTGGCGCGTGTGATTGATACATATAACATTCTTGCAGCCTCGAATATTAAACCTTGGTAATGAATTCTCTTTAGGCCTGGCAAGATTTGTTGTTCAAGACCAGGAATAAAAACAATTCTTGCACTCAGTCCCTTTGCGCCATGCATTGTCATTATTTGTATTTTTTGATCATTACCTTGCTGACCAGTATACGGGATCTGTAAACGGGAATAAATATCTTTTAGAATATTTTCCCGTTGCTCACTATTATCTGTCAAAATGTAATCTAACAATTCCTTTAATGTTGTTGCTTGTGGTAATTGTGCGATTTTATTTTGCCACTCTTGAACTTCTACTTGACCAAAAATATTTTGAATGATTTGAGTTATTTCTGCGACCCGACAACTCAGAAGATTGTCTGGTTGCCAGGAAGAAATTAAGTTACAGATATTTCTCACATCATTTATTATGTTAATTAACCGAGTTGAAAAGACTCCATTTGGAATAGGATTACGAAAAATATCCTGGTAATTTAAATTATTTGTTTCTACTAATTCCGCGATATTGTTGCAAGATGTAGGTCCTATATTTGGTCTTGATCCTAAAATTAGTCTGTAAGCAAAATAATCATCTGTATGACACGCTAAACGAAGTAATCCAATGACAAACCTGCCAGCTTTTTTATCAAAAAAGCTCTCTTCCCTTGGAGACTCGTATAATATATTTAAGCCATCCAATTCACTGGTTATTGGCTGTAGCTGAATCTTGGAGTTGGCCAATAAAATCATAATCTGTTTTGGGTCTATTCCTCGGTTTATTAGTGAGCTTATTGATTGCGCAATCGCTCTTGACTCTTGATTACCCCTTTTAAAATGCCATAAATAAACAGTTCCATTTACAGGTGGAACAGAATTTTCATATAAGGAAGAAATATTTTTCGGAATTCTGTGTTGACCTCCGTAGTGATTTATTAGAGTACGCGCGGAATTTGAAATAAAGGGGGTACATCTAAAGCAATCGTGAAGCGAATGATCAGAGGCACCAGCAAACCTTTGATGATAAAGCTGAATTCCACTTGGAGAGGCAAAACGAAATGAATAAATACTTTGATCGTCATCCCCAGCGACAAATGTATTAACACCGTTTTGGGTTAAGCGATCAATGAATTCTATGTCAAGTGGATTGAGGTCCTGGTATTCATCAACAATGAGGTAATGGATATTGAGCAAGTTCTCCGGATGAAGGGTATTTGCCCGCATATATTCAAGACATTTTTGAACAATTTCTCCAGGTAGAAGACAGGAGTATATTTTTGTTCTGGAAAGATGAAATGTTTGATAGTTCTGACGTTCTTGTGGTGAAATTGGTGGAGTGGGTGGAATAAAGTTAACTGGATTCCATTGGCCTGTTCCACAGAAAGCTTCAAAATCACGTCGAATGTCTTCACAGCGTCTTGGTGGGTACCCATTTATCGGATTACCCGAGGTGTATCCAGAGTGTACAGAAAACTCTGAGTCGATAATATTTTTTAATTCCCAATCATCAAGGATACTGGGTGTTCCAGGATATGTTAACAGTCCTGCCATACTTAGTGTTCTAAGCGCTAAAGAATGTAGCGTTGTAATACTTACATTTCTTCCCTCAGGTCTTCCGTGGTCTTCACAATATTTCTTAACCCTTTTCATTAGGTCTTGAGAACTTGCTCGAGTAAATGAAATAGCAAATATATTAGATGGCAGTGTCCCATTTTGTAATAACCATAAAATTCTTTTTTCAATTACAGATGATTTTCCAGTTCCTGGACCAGCAATAAGCCTGACCTGAGGGTTCGAATCAAATGCGGCTGAGTTTTGGTTAACTTCCGCTTTATTGATTTGTTGTTGTGTTATTGGCATATTTTCTCCCTAATAAAAAATTATCATATTCTGAAAATCCACGTCTGATGATTTTTGCCAACAAATTCACCCCAGAAGGGTGATGGTTGTGGCTGAACTCATTTAAGTTTAGCATGATTTTCTCCGTTGTTCAGCGGTTTTAGCGACCCATTTCATAAAAACGGATGTAGAAAAAGATATTTCTCGGCTTTGTTTAAATACAAACAACAGATTGGTACATATAAACGTTTATTTTAGGTAAGACAATTTGCATAGATATCTTGATAAAGATAGTTTGTTGAAAGCTTCCACACAACACTCCTTGCCATTCTGACGATCTTCCCTGCCAGAAATATGTACTTCAAGCGGAACGTCTTTATTTCTCAGAGTGTCGATCTGACAAATTCTTCTTTATACGATTAAAGCGCTCAAATGAAATTTCACCAATTACGCCAAGAAGTATTTCGCTTGAAACAGCCGCTAAACGTCCAACTCGAATTACGCTTGTAACTTTTAGTCCACCCTGCTCAAAATCAAATCTTTAACATCCTTTCAAAAGTGTCGAGGGTGAGTAAATTCAGGTTAAAACTCGGTTCAACAAATGGTCGAACATCATCCACAATCCCTGACCAGCTCAGGGTTTGCAACCTTTGCCAAATCTGTTGTTTCCAATTTTCTTCGGTCAAGAGTCCGCCATTCCAATTTGTCTGGGCGAGGGCATTATTCAAGAGGATCAAATTGGGGGCTGGCCAGGTTGGATCGCTCAGGTACCAAAGCAGATCATAAATATCGCGTCCCTTTATGTACGAGCGTTGTAAGATTGCATGGAGTTTTCCCGAAAGTAAAGAAGGTTTATCATGGTGGTGAAGTTGAAGAACAACAAACCGTCTGACGACAGTTGTGGCTAAACCAGCTCCCTTTGGAGGATTAGTATCGACTTCAATCTTCACTGCAAGGACCTCACTCTGCATGGGAGATAGCCCCATCTCGTAAAGCAAACCCGGAAAGCGAATAAATGCTCTATGGACCGTTTTTTGATCGTTTGCTTTTATTTCGATCTGATATCCCTCTGGAGATAAATCAGAGCGGATTGCTTTCAAGAAATCTCGGAAATTATAGTATTCTCGATTTCCTTCCAGAGCAAAGTCGAGATCTTCAGAGTAGCGGCCATGTGAAAACAAGAAATGAAGGGCAGTTCCGCCATGGAAAGCCAGAGGAATCATGGCGCCTGATTTTTGCAGAGATTCCAAAATCCGTGCCTGTAAATACTCACGCACCAGGTTTCTTCCTTCTAGTGTGGTGGGTGTTTGTTTTACCAGGTTTGCCAAATATTCTTTCATAGGTCCTCAAATTTTTCAGATTCGCCAGATATTAATTGGAGAATACCTTTGACAGCGTTTTGTAGTTTTGGAGTGTTGAATTTTTCTGACTGACTTCTAAGCAAGTCTTTATCAAGTTTTTCTGTGTTCTGTAATCGCAATTCTTTCAGGTAAGCTGGAGAGTCTCCTCCAGGTTGTAAGTAGATCAAATCCAGGAGCGCTTTTTCTGGTGTGGCGATTAAAGCGCTTTGTTCACCTAATTCAGTCATTCGGTAACCGAACAACAACTCTGTTTTGATATGTCGAAATTCAAAAGTTCCTAACGGAGTATCCAATCGTTCCGGACGGCCAGTCGACACACTGGTAGTGATATTCACAACTTCGGGGATCAGTCCGTAAAACGATAATGCGGATTGGAGGCTAACATAGGATGCCTTCTGGAGGTGATTGGCGACCAGGAAGGGGTGAGGCTGTTGTCTTTGATAGAGGGGTGCGATTGAATAGAGTCCCCTGCGAAGTTGATAAATTTTACCGGCTTTTATCCAACGGGAAAGTTGGATGCGAATCAACTTTGGATCGACATCCCCAGCGAGAAGGATGGACGATTCAAAGATGGGTTCGTCTCCGATTAGTTTTAATAACGAATTAAATTCCATTGCATTATATTAGCACGAATGATAACTTAATACAATAGAAACTGTGGAATAAAAAATAGCAGTTCTTGAAGAAGAGTTAATTAACCTGGAAGCATAAAGACGCAATTTACACCACGTTATGGGCATTATCTGATGCGTCCACACTGGAAAC
>Ga0116186_1004961_pt1 | contig 10664 bp, 6 predicted proteins | sample AD_JPNNA4_MetaG_FD_89806 | JGI IMG/M metagenome (GOLD analysis project Ga0116186, IMG submission 89806) | Active sludge microbial communities of municipal wastewater-treating anaerobic digesters from Japan - AD_JPNNA4_MetaG | ecosystem: Engineered > Bioreactor > Anaerobic > Digestate | place...
AAAATGAACATGTCGCACAATAATGAAAGAATAACCAACGAAACGCTAACAAAAGCTAAAATCAAGCGGGCAGTAAGTGCCAATTTGAAGGACATTGCAACTAATAAACTTCATCGCAGGTTGACAGTGTCGTACTCCGAAATGCCCGCCAGCTTTTAGCCCCGACCGTTGGCGTTCATTGTAAAAAGACAAAAACAGACGACAGAATGACAAAGGTATTTTTGCTGCATAAAGACAAAGAAAAATGAAAATTGCCGACACACAAAACAACTCTTTTGCAAGCCGCCCCTACACACAAGCCGATGCTTCAGCTTGCAAAAGAGTTGTTTTCTTGCTTACGCACCCAAGCCCACCCATCACCCATAATTATTCGTTGACAAGAATTGTGGAAAATTGAAAGATTACCGAATTGAAAAATGTATTTTTGAAACTTAAAATTTAAGGATTTGATATAAATGAAACTTTACGAAACATTAGAGCAACAACTCAAGAAAGAACCCAACTTCGTTACAGACAACGGAGAACTGAAAAAATGGGTGGTGCTGAACAAAGCACAGAATTTTGACGAAGAATTGATTGGTCTGTTGCTCGACAATGCAGACCTGAAAGAGAAGTTTTTTGTAAACGTGAAAGGCACGTTGGTTTTTAACCAAAACTTGTTTGTGCAGTTTTTGGAGCAGAAAAACTACCTGAACGACAGCTATACACAATTCAAAAACAAAGTTGGTCTAACCATAGACGGCAAGTACTTGAAACAACGCAACGAAGTGGCTTTGGTTTGGCCATTTAAAGACTGCATTTTGGAAGGCGGACAAAGCCGTGAAGAACAAAAACGAGAAGAGATCTTCTTTAACGAAATTTTAGCACAAGACGAAATTACCCAGCTTTTAGAGCCAAAAGTTTTGACCAATGCAAAACGCATAGACAAAGACGGAGAACACGCCTTTAACGGTTTTACCCGTGATGCCGAACTGAACAAAAAAAGAGGACTGCCCGAAGACACCATTACCGACAACCTGATTATAAAAGGAAACAACCTTTTAGCCTTGCACACCCTAAAAAAAGAATTTGCAGGGAAAGTTAAACTAATTTACATAGACCCGCCATATAATACAGGGAATGATGGCTTTAAATACAATGATAATTTTAATCATTCTACATGGTTGACATTTGTTTACAATAGATTAAAAGCAGCACGTGAATTACTAAGTAATAGTGGTTCTATTTTTATATCAATTGATGATAGAGAATTTGCTTATCTAAAAGTTATATCAGATGAAGTATTTGGTGTGGAAAATTTTTTGAATGATATTATTTGGAATTCTACCAAGTCTATTACTAACACAGCAATAATTTCAGTCGCCCATAATCATACATTGGTGTACTTTAAAAACAAGCGATATTTTATTGAGAATAGAAAAGAATTTAGGTTGATAGAAGATGGGGAGGGATTTGAAAATCCTGATAATGACCCACGAGGTCCTTGGAAAGCTGATCCTTTTCAAGTTGGTGGATGGAGACCTAATCAACAATATGAAATAATAAATCCTAAAACAGGGATTATATATAAGCCTAATGAAGGTTGTTCTTGGAAAAATGATTATGAGAAATTCCAAGAGCTCTTAAAAGACAATAGAATTGTTTTTGGTTCCTCAGGTGAAGCTGGACCCCAAAGAAAGAGATTTTTAAGCGAGGCATTAGAGAGAGGTAAAGTTGCAAAAACTATCTGGGATGATGTTGGCACAACAACTAACGGGACTCAACACTTAAAGAATCTCTTTGGTAAGTCAGTCTTTCAAAATCCAAAACCTGAGTCTTATATACAACGCATTATAGAATTGGCTACTGATGAAAATGACATTGTTTTGGACTATTACTTAGGAAGCGGAACAACGGCATCAACAGCACACAAAATGAATCGGCAGTATATTGGAATTGAGCAAATGGATTACATAGAAACTGTTGCAGTGGAAAGGCTTAAGAAAGTAATTGAAGGGGAGCAAGGCGGCATTTCCAAATCAGTCAATTGGCAAGGTGGTGGCTCATTCGTCTATCTCGAACTCAAAAAATACAATCAAACTTTCATTGAGCAGATTGAGAATGCAAAAGATACCGATACACTGTTGCAGATTTGGGAACAAATGAAAGTTAAAAGTTTCTTTAAATACAGTGTGGATTTGCAGGAGTTTCAGGCAAGCATTGAAGAGTTTAAGCAGTTTGAGCTGAACAAGCAAAAGGAAATCCTGTGCGAACTGCTGGACAAAAACCAATTGTATGTAAATCTTTCTTCGCTGGGTGATGCCGACTTTGCTTGCACCGAAGAAGAAAAGAAAGTAACCAAAGATTTTTACCAAATGAAAAAGTAAGCGATGTTACCTGAAAAGAAAAAAAGCGAGTTTTTATTATACCAATCCGATGACGGGACGATTAAAATTAACGTCCGCTTGGAAAACAACACCGTGTGGCTTACGCAAGCCGATATGGTAGAGCTTTTTCAGTCATCAAAATCCAATATCAGCGAACATATTAAAAATGTATTTGATGAGGGAGAATTAAATCCAGATTCAACTGTTCGGAAATTCCGAACAGTTCGATTAGAGGGTAACCGTAAGGTAGAACGTGAAATTGAGCATTACAATTTAGATGTTATCATTTCCGTAGGATACAGAGTAAAATCGTTTCGTGGCACGCAGTTTCGTATCTGGGCTACCGAACGTCTTCGGGAGTATCTCATCAAAGGCTTTACGATGAACGATGATTTGCTTAAGCAAGGTGGTGGCTACTTTGAGGAATTGCTGGAACGCATCCGTGATATTCGTTCATCAGAAAAGATTTTTTATCGCAAAGTGTTAGAAATATATGCCACAAGCATAGACTATAACCCCAATGCCGAAATTACCCAACAATTTTTTCAAACCGTTCAAAACAAATTGCATTGGGCGGCACACGGGCATACAGCAGCGGAAATTATTTTCCAAAGAGCCAATGCTCAACTGCCATTTATGGGTCTTACCACTTTTAAAGGGAAAAAACCAACCAAACAAGAAATTACGGTGGCTAAAAACTACCTTACCGAAGAAGAATTACAAGTGTTGAACCGTTTAGTATCAGCCTATTTGGATATTGCTGAAATCAACGCCATGCAACACAAGCCTATGTATATGAAAGATTGGATTGAGATTCTGGACGGATTCATAAAAATGAGCCGTCAGGATGTGTTAACCCATGCAGGAAAAATATCGGCAGAATTAGCACAACAAAAAGCATTGGCGGAATACGAAACCTACAAAAGCAAATCCGTTGATGAACTATCGGAAGTTGAAAAACAGTTTATAGCAAGTATCGAACAAGCTGACAAAAAACTAAAAGCATTGAAACCAAAAAATAAAAAGAAAGAGTAATGGCTTTTTTATACGACATAATAGTCCAGGAATTTGGTAAAAGAGCTATTTCCCAAGTTACTGTCCCTAACCATATAACCGACAATTTAAAATTTGAACAGCGTCCCTATCAGGTTGAGGCTTTTCAGCGTTTCATACTTTGCTATTCAGAAAATTTTGAAGGCAAACCCAAAAGACCGTTCCACCTGCTTTACAATATGGCAACAGGAAGCGGAAAGACTTTGATAATGGCAGGTTTAATATTGCACCTTTACCAAAAAGGCTATCGCAACTTTTTGTTTTTTGTAAATAGCAACAATATCATTCAGAAAACCAAAGACAATTTTCTCAATCAGCAGGCTTCAAAATACTTGTTCAACGACAAAATTGTGATTGACGGAAAAGAAGTGCTCATTAAAGAAGTAGAAAACTTTGAAGAAGCCGACAATCAGAATATCAATATCAAGTTTACCACCATTCAACAGCTTCATATTGACCTGAACAATACCAAAGAAAACAGCGTAACCTACGAAGATTTCAAGGACAAGAAATTAGTTCTGATTGCTGATGAAGCTCACCACTTGGTGGCAGGAACAAAATCGGGCAATTTGTTTGGCAGTTGGGAAAATACCGTAAAGAAAATTCACGAATCCAATTTTGAAAATATCTTATTGGAGTTTACCGCAACCATTGACACCGACACGGCAGAATTGGTAAAACACTATCAAGACAAGGTAATTTTCAAATACGACCTTGCCGAGTTTCGTAAAGACAAGTATTCCAAAGAAATTAACCTTATCCGTTCTTTGTATGACGAGCAAGACAGAATCATTCAGGCCTTGATTTTGAATTTGTATCGTCAGGAATTGGCAACTTCAAACAATATTAATTTGAAGCCTGTAATTCTGTTTAAAGCCAAAAAGACAATAAAAGAATCGGAGCAGAACAAAGAAAACTTTCACAAACTGATTGATGATTTTTCTGTGGCAATGGTGGAGAAAATACAAAAGACTTCAACCGTTCCAATCGTTCAAAAGGCTTTCCGATTTTTTGAAGACAAAGGCATTTCAGCCAACGAAATAGTTAAACGCATTCAAGCCAATTTCAAACCCGAAAATTGCCTAAGTGCCAACAATGACGCAGAAGCCGAACGAAACCAAATATTGCTCAATACCTTAGAAGATGAAAACAATCCAATTCGTGCCGTTTTTGCCGTTCAGAAACTAAACGAAGGTTGGGACGTTTTGAATTTGTTTGACATTGTTCGCCTTTACGAAGACCGAGACGGAAAAGACGGTAAACCAGGCAAAACTACACTTTCGGAAGCCCAGTTAATTGGTCGTGGTGCACGGTATTTTCCGTTTGCCTTAGAAGAAGGGCAGGACAAGTTTACCCGAAAATTTGATGATGATATTTCGAACGACTTAAAAATATTGGAAGAGCTGTATTACCATACCAAGGAAGATAGCCGATACATTTCAGAATTGAAGAAAGCCCTTGTAGATTCGGGTATTTATGAAGATGATGAAAACCTTGTTACCAAGCAACTGACATTAAAATTAGACTTTAAGGGCACGGATTTTTACAGAGATGGACACGTTTTTTTCAATAAGAAAATTCCAAAGAGTTTTGACAACATAAAATCGTTTGCCGATTTAGGAGTTAAGAAAACCAACTATCGACACACTTTATCTTCAGGTGTTGGCAGAATGTCGGGAGCTTTTACCGAATCGGAAACTTCAGAAACAGAAGCTATTAAAACCAAAGATGTTAAGCTGACTGATATTCCGAAAAATACGATTCGTTTTGCATTAAGCCAAAACCCATTTTTCTATTTCGACAATTTATCACATTACTTTCCAAGTATTGGTTCACTTTCAAACTTCATTGACAGCACAGACTTTTTAGCAGGTTTAGAAATCACTTTTAGCGGAACAGCAAACCGATTGAAAGAAATTAGCCATTTTGACTATTTGCAAGCCTTAAACGGACTTTTGCAAAGCATTGAAGCAGATATAAAGAGCAATTCAACAGAATACGAAGGTTCAGACTATATTAAAGAACCGATTCACAAAGTATTTAAGGACAAGGAAATCAAAGTTTACAAAGACAGCGAACGTGCAGACGGACAAGAAACTTTGGTAGCCAACGAGCCTTGGTATGTCTACAATGCCAACTACGGAACAAGTGAAGAAAAGAAATTTGTAGAATTGTTTTCCAGACGATTTGAAGGGCTGAATCAGAAGTTTGAAAACATTTACCTAATCCGAAACGAAAGAGAAATTAAAATCTTCGACAAACTCGGACGAGCTTTTGAACCTGACTTTTTGTTGTTCTGCAAACAACGTGACGGAGAACAAATGACCTTTCAGGTTTTCATAGAACCTAAAGGAGAGCATTTAAAAGGGCACGACAAATGGAAAGAAGACTTTTTGAAAGAAATCAGAACAGAGCAAAAGACTATCAAAATCCACACGGACACTTATTTGATAACAGCGGTTCCGTTCTATAATTACAACAACGAAAACGAATTTAAGACAACATTAGAAAACACATTAAACGAATAGAAATGCCAACGCCCAACAGCCACACACATTGCCAAGTCGCACCAGCCGACCCTCAAGCCAAAACTTGGCAAAGAGTGTGTCTGCTCCAAACGCACGGACAATAAGACAATGCAGCAAAAATGAAAGAAAATATAGCGAGAAAAATAAACAACGAAACGCCAACAAAGTGTATATGCCATAAGGGTTTCAGTGGGTATTCAAGCATTGCAGCCCGCACTAAATTTCGTATCGGTGGACAAGAAACTACTACGCAATCCCTTACGGCGCATACACTCAGCCGTTAGCAACAAGGCAAAAAAAACATTGCAGAGAAATCAAATAAAATTTATCATGGACAATTTAGATTTATTAAGACAGGAAATTGCAGAACTAAATATCAATAAAGAAAACTATGATATTAATCAGATAGTTAAAATAATTGAGGATTTGAATCCAAGAACATTATCAAAACAAGATTGTACAACCTTTGTTGAAATTATGAATGGCATTTCTGATGAAGAATATAATTTCTACATTTATAAGGCTATCGCTTACAATAAAATAAGTGACACAGTGAAGGCAATGTATTACATTAAACTTGACATAAAATTTGACCTATACTGGTATAATGAAAATGTAATAACAAGTTCAGTACTTATTGATAAAATGAACATATTATTTAATACAATTAATTTGAAATTTGATCAAAGAATTGCCATCTTAAACGAATTAATTGAGGATAAGGAATTCAAATTTGACATAATACTTTCGGATTTATTAAAAGCTGAAAAGAATTTATATAGCAACGAAATTGAATTGGCTTTAGACTTGTATTTAAATGTTGTTGTCAATGATAAATCATGTTGGTACGCATTCTACATCATTGGATATTTATATTATTATCAGAAAAACCCTCATTCATCCATAAATTATTTTAAGAAAGCAATATCTTTATTAAATGAAAATGCTGATGAATCATATTTTAACTATTTACCTAAATGCTACTATTTTTTAGCGAATAATTATGGCATCATTAAAAACTTTCTTGAAGAATCAAAAGCATATATGGAATGTTTGAAAATAGACCCATCATTTGAATATGCAAAAAATAATCTTGCATATTCACTTTACCGTCAGGGCAACTTAAGTGAAAGTTTAAAATTAGTTAACGATTGCATAAAAGAGAATAGGGATGGCGAATTTCCGTATTTCAATAAAATTAGGATTCTAAAGAAGATGAAGAAATATGAAGAAGCCTTAAAATTTATTTCCAAATTTGAAAAAATTTCCAAGTCAAAGAAAAATCTTGCCAAAATAAAAACTCAAATTTCCCAATTATTAGATAAATCCATTAAAAACGGATTAGCTAATGAGTCTGTTACAGAAACAGAAGAAATATCTATTGGCCAAATTGAAGACAAGATTATAGAAACTGAAAAAATTGTAATTGATGATAAATCAGCTAATATTAGAGAAATTGAAAATGAAAAGAATATTGAGATTTATTTAGAACAATGTATTATCAATGGCTCTGAACTATTTGGCAGAAAACTGCAAATGTTTAACAAAGATGGTTATGGGAGGCAGTATTGGACCCCAATTGGCAGGATAGACTTATTAACTGTTGATGAAGAAACAAATGATATTGTTATTATTGAATTAAAAAAAGGAATATCAGAAGATTCTGTATTTGGACAAACATCCAGATATTTAGGTTACATTAAAGAAAAGATTGCATCACCCGACCAAAAAGTAATTGGAATAATATATGTTTATTCAGCGTCAGACAAATTGAAATATCAATTAAAGACAAATACTGATATTTATCTGCATGAATATAAAAATGGCTACGGTAGGACTGGTTACAATAAACCTTAACAATGTGAAAATTGCCCAGTTGCTAACAGGCATTTGCTTTCAGTGGCGGACAGATACTTCAAACTTGACAATGACGTGCTTTGCCCCCGAAAAGCAACTGCCAAACCGTTGGGCGCAATTAAATGGCGCGTTAAATAAATAGCCCGGCCGAGAAATATAAAAACAAAAGACGAGCGGCACAGTTTAGGGAAACAATAATCCGCGAATTAAATTAAAAAGATATGAAATAAAACCACAGACAGAGCAGAATAGAAAAGGCAATTAAAGTGAAAAAACATATGAAATTAAAAAAGCCTACAATACTAGGTGTAGTAAACATTACTGAAGACAGCTTTTCAGATGGCGGCCTTTATTTAAATTATGATAAAGCTATAGAGAAATCACTTCTACTTGTTAAGGATGGCGCTGACATAATTGATGTAGGAGCCGCTTCCAGTAATCCTGAATCAAAAGAAGTAAAGCCTCATGAGGAAATAATCCGTTTAAATGATGTCATCGACAAATTGCATTCTCAAAATATTTCAGTTTCTGTTGATTCATTCAAACCCGAAGTTCAAAAATATTTTTTAAAAAAGAATGTCCACTATTTAAATGACATTCAAGGGTTTCCATACGCAGAATTATATCCTGAATTGGCAGAATCTAATTGCAAACTCATTGTTATGCATTCCATACAGCGGCTTGGGAAAGCCCAAGTAATCGAAACTGTTCCCGAAAATATATTTAATGGAATAATTGATTTCTTTTCGCAACGAATAAATTCACTTCAAAATTCAGGCGTTTCATCCGAAAGAATTATTTTAGACCCAGGGATGGGTTTCTTCTTAGGCTCTAACCCAGAAACGTCAATATATGTTTTGAAAAATATTTTTCGAGTAAAAGAATACTTTAAATTACCAATTCTTGTTTCGGTTTCTCGGAAATCTTTTTTAGGAACTATTGTTGGGCGAGGAGTCAACGAGCGAACGCCAGCGACCCTGGCTGCTGAAATTTATATAAGCTATATGGGTGTGGATTACATCCGTACGCATGATGTAAGAGCTTTAAGTGACGCATTAAAAGTGCTTGGGATGTTAAATTGCTAATTTGTAATTGACAACCATTTCAAGATGGATTACGGTTTTATTATGCTGATCTATAACTTGGGAATACTAAGTTCTTAAAGGCGAAAAATAAGGTCTCTTGGTTTTGATGGAATAGATTGGGGTAATTGAAAATAAAGAGAATCAACCAACTCCCCTTAATGAGTGCCGCTCAATGCAAATAGAGAAGAGAATCGGCCGGGAAAAGAAACGCTGTGGTTACGCGCCATTTAACAGCGCCCAACAGGCAATAAAACTTCGTTCCCTTCGGTCACTACGCCCTTCGGGCAAATTGCCTTCGGCAACTTGTTTTATCGCCGGCCCGTTATAAGCAATTCAGGCGGGCAACAGATTAAAGGCAGCTGTTTTACAGGATTGATAGGGATTTTAAAAGGTCGTTCTTTGAATATGGACTGCGGTGAAATAAAGCGGAACAGCTAAGAAAAAATATAAAATATTTTGGCTCAAGTCTTATGCGGTGATACCGTGGAAAGATAGCTCTTTCTGACGTAGAAACGTCAATAAGACTTGGCAAAGTTATTAGGAAAATTTGAGATATGCAAATTTTTATGACTTTGACCAGCTGTGAAACGATATTGAAACCGCAGACAATAAAGGGATTTGAAAGAACGAATTTTTTTTTTTCAATCCTGACTTGATTAATGACGGACATCAATTAATTATTGGTGTCATAATTAATCATTTAAAACAGCAGCATAAAGCAGTTGTGTTGACACCTGAACAAGTTCAAAAATTTCTGCAACATAAATGAAGCAGGAAATAGATTGAACATGCTTATAACACGGAGCTGCTTCCATGCCGCCGGAAAAATTTAAAAAGATACATCCAACTTGATAAGTTAGGTTGTATCTTTATATGAAATTTTAATTGGAAAGGGCGGCACGAGAAGCAGCTCCGAAAACGTTACCGCCAAGTGTAAAAAACAGACAACGACAGGCAGAACATTAAAAAGTAAACCATTGTGAAAGGACAGAAAAAAGAAATATTGACAAGACAAGAAAGCCGACACTCAAGCCGACCCGATGTTTTTTATTTTTTACCCACCGCACATTTTTTAAAACAATTGCCGACCCACATTGCACACATTGCCAAAGCCCCACGAGCCAACGCTGAAACCAAAGCTTTGTCAAAGAGTGCAATTTTGCAACCGCACGAAAAGAAAAATACTAACTTTGAGTTTTATAATTGGAATGAAAAATATTAGAAAAATACTTGAAGATGCAACAAATGGAATCTGCTATGATTCATACAGATACTGTGCAGACGAAGAATTAAAAGTGCCAACAATTAATTATGAAGAAACTCAATCATTTACATTATTGAAAGATAGGTATGGCGAAACAGATACATCCCTGAAACAGACAAAAGATTTAACCAAAAAAGCAAAACAATTATCTAACTCAGTACCATTGTTTAAATATTTTTTAGATGGATCAAGACGCACCTATAAGGTTGATGATATTGAAATAAATAAAAGGATTTTTCCAATTATGGCAGGACAGATTGGTGTTGCTTGCTGTGAAAGAAAAAACCCAAATAATTTTAAATGCAAAGAACTGGAAAGTAATTTGGTTTTGTCATTACCAGTAGAAGCAAATCCAGAAACAAGAAATACAGAGTTGTTTTTTAATAATCTAAAAGAAAAAATTAATAATACACCAAGAGTTCAGAAGATTGGATTAAAATTTTCAAACATATTAAGCTATTCATCAAAAGCAAATGTTGATTCAAAAGAATTAAAATATGAACATTTAGGT
>Ga0116186_1004967_pt1 | contig 10656 bp, 9 predicted proteins | sample AD_JPNNA4_MetaG_FD_89806 | JGI IMG/M metagenome (GOLD analysis project Ga0116186, IMG submission 89806) | Active sludge microbial communities of municipal wastewater-treating anaerobic digesters from Japan - AD_JPNNA4_MetaG | ecosystem: Engineered > Bioreactor > Anaerobic > Digestate | place...
GCGACACGGTTGGGTCGCCGGAGGCGACGCCGCGACCGCCGAAGGGGTCATCAGACACACGGAGGATGGCGGCAAGAGCTGGACGGCCCAGGCGCGAGTCCCCGGCGCGGTGATCGCGAAGGTCTACGCCCGCGACCCCGAGCACGCCTGGGCGGTCGGCGGCGACGTCGTCGATGGGGCCGGCGTCGTCTTGTACACCGACGACGCCGGCCAAAGCTGGACGCCGCAGTGTGGGTCCGCAACGTGTCCCTGCCTGAGCGACGTCATGTTCGTGGATGCAGCGAACGGATGGGCGGTGGGCGCCGCCGGGGCCGCGCTGCGCACGGCCGACGGCGGCGCCCATTGGACCGCCCTCGCCCTTCCGACCACCGAAGACCTGACCGCCGTCTGCTTCACCGACGCCGAGAACGGCTGGATCGTAGGCGACGGCGAGACCATGTTCCACACCGAGGACGGCGGCGAGTCGTGGAGCACCATGTCGCTCGATGTCGTCGGACCGGCGACGAGGGCTCCATCGGCGACGACCGTGCGCCGCGGGGCGCGGGCGACGCTCGTCTACCGCGTGTCCGACAGCAAGAGCGCCACGGCGACGGTCACCATCCGCATCCGCGCCGCCGGCGGCGCGGTCGCCAAGACCCTTGCGTGCGGCAGGGCAGTAGTCGGTCGCACGCTGACGAGGTCCTTCGACTGTCACCTTCCAAGAGGCACGTACAGGTTCCTCGTCTGTGCCCGCGACGAGGCGGGCAACCCGCAGAGGCGGACGGGGTCGAACGAGCTGGTGGTCAGGTAGCCCAGGGGAGGCGTGTCATGCTCATGTCAGCACGGGACCGGACCGCACGTTGCACCGCGCGCCCCGCTGTCCGCTCGCGCCAACGTCGTCGCCCTGGACTGCGCTTCGGCGCCCTCCTCGCCCTCGCCTCCCTGACGGCGCTCGCGGTGGCGGCCGCGCCGGTGCAGGCGGACCCCGCCCCTCAAGCCAAGTGGACGGTCATGGTGTACATGGCCGGCGACAACAACCTCGAGAAGTGGGTCACACACGACATCGCGCGCGAGATGGCGGCCGTCGGCTCCAACGATGACGTACGGGTGGTCGCGCTCGCCGACCGCGCCCCCGGCCATGCCACCGGTTCCGGCGACTGGACGGGCACCTTGCTGTTCGACGTGACCGCAGGCATGCAGCCCACGCCGGACCAGGCCGTGGCCGACTGGGGCGAGCGCGACATGGGTTCCCCCCAGACCCTCGTCGACTTCGTGACCTGGGCGCGCGCGAACTACCCGGCCGACCGCTCTGCCCTGTTCCTCTGGGACCACGGCTGGGGTTGGTGGCCGGGCAACACGATGGCCGACGAGACGAGCAACGACTACCTCGACATGGACGAGCTCCGCGACGCCCTCGAGGTCGTCGGCGGGGTCGACATGGTCGGCATGGACACGTGCCTGCCGCAGATGGTCGAGGTCGAGGCGGAGTTCCGCGGCTTCGCGCGGGCTATGGCGGGATCGCAGGACGCGATCGGTTACACCGGCTTCGCCTACGATCGCATCGTCGCCGGACTCCAGTCGGACCCCGCCATGACCCCCGCCGCTCTGGCGACGCTCGCCGCCAAGAGCATGCGGGCCGGCCACGACAAGTGGACCGTGGCGGCGTCAGCCGTCACACTCGGCCGACACTGGGACGCGCTCGCCAGTGCGGTGAGCGACCTGGGCTGGGACCTCGCCTGTGACCTTCGAGACCATCGCGCCACGTTCGGCCTGGCCCGAAGACACTCGGCCCGGCTCCCTCAGGCGACCTACCCTGAGGTTCGCGACCTGCTCAGCCTCGCGCAAGAGATCAGAGCCCGCTCCCCCTCGGCGACGATCAGGCGAGACTGCAACAGAGTGATCACAGCCCTGCGCCGGACCGTGCTGTACGAATGGCACACCAAGGCCGAGGGCGACCTGCACGGGATCAGCATCTTCTGGCCGGCGGCACCGGCGCCCCCGCGCGCCGGATCGAGCTTCTCTCAGTGGGTCGACTTCGGGTACTACTGCTCGCAGCTCACGTTCACCAGGCTGACGTACTGGGGCGACTTCCTGGCCGCGTGGGGGCGCTGGTGACAGACAGAGGCGAGACTTAACGCCCGGGGGCGGGGCGCCTACGGCGCCCCGCCCCCTCGGCTCGTGCATGTCTCCGCAATGGCGGTCGGCCTTGCCTACTACTTGCTCTTTCCGATCTTGAACATCTTCGTACCGCAGGTCGGGCACACGCCCTGAGTCGCGGGCTTACCGTTCTTCATGGTGACCTGCTTCTCGTCCTTCATGACCCTTTTGGCGCGACACTTCACACAGTAGGCCTCGGTCGCCATGCGGTCTCCTTTCGTGGCCCTCGCGGACGGCTGCCCGCCCCCCAAACGGTCGCCGGCAGTATACGCTGAGGTCAAGAGGGGCGCAATGAGCCTGAGCCGAGGCTGACGCGAGGCTGACGCGACGGGTCCCGACGAGCCGTCGCGCATCACTCATATGCAGACCGCCGCCGCGGCTCCGCACGGGATATTGCCGCCCCGACGCCCACACGGTGTTGCCCCGTCGGCGCCCTGTTGGTAGAACGTCGGCATTGCGACGGGGCCGGCGCCTGCGGCGCCGGCCCCCACACGGACACCCGGCCTGAAAGGATGACCATGGACGAAGAGCTCCAGGCCACGATCCGCACCCGCGTCGCCGACGAGAACGTGAAGCACATCCAGTTGTGGTTCACGGACATCCTCGGGAACCTCAAGATGGTCGAGATCCCCGACCGCCAGCTTGGCTCCGTCCTCGAGAGCGGCGCCCCCTTCGACGGCTCGTCGATCGCCGGTTACGCCGAGGTCGAGGAATCGGACATCGTCGCGATGCCCGACTGGACGACCTTCAAGGTGGTGCCCTGGTCCCAAAGCCACGAACGGACGGCGTTCGTCTTCTGCGACATCCTCGACCGCGACTATCGGCCGTACGAGGGCGACCCACGCTGGATCCTGCGCCGCCAGCTCAAGCGAGCCGCCGACATGGGCCTCCAGTTCCACGTCGGCCCCGAACTCGAGTACTTCTACTTCAAGAACGGGGAAGGCCCCGAGCTCACCGACGAGGGCGGCTACTTCGACGTCCTGCCCGCCGACCTCGGCAACGACCTGCGCAAGCAGACGATGCGCATCCTCGACAGGCTCGACATCCCCATGGAAGCCTCGCACCACGAGGTCGCCCCGTCGCAGCACGAGATCGACCCGCACTACGCCGAGGCCCTGGTCATGGCCGACCGCGTCATGGTCTGCCGGCTCATCGTCAAGGAGGTCGCCGCCCACAACGGCCTGCACGCGACGTTCATGCCCAAGCCGCTGTACGGCGTCAACGGCAGCGGGATGCACGTGCATCAGTCAATGTTCCGCGGCGACGAGAACGCCTTCTTCGCCGCCGACGACCCCGACCACCTCTCGCCCATCGCCAGAGGGTTCATCGCCGGTCAGCTCCGCCACATGCGCGAGATCTGCTCGCTGCTGAACCAGTGGGTGAACAGCTACAAACGGCTCGTCCCCGGCTACGAGGCGCCGGTCTACGTGAGCTGGGCGCACCGCAACCGCACGGCGCTGATCCGCGTGCCCCTCTTCATCCACGGCAAGGAGAGCACCGTGCGGGCGGAGGTGCGCAACCCCGATCCGGCGGCCAACCCGTACCTCGCGTTCGCCGTCATGCTGGCCGCCGGCCTCGAGGGCATCGAGAAGGGCTACGAGCTCCCGCCGGCGATCGAGCCAAACATCTACACGATGGCGGCGGAGGACCGCGAGGCGGCCGGCCTCACGATGCTGCCCAACAACCTGTACGAGGCGATCACCGAGACGCAGCGCAGCGACCTCGTGCGCCGCGCCCTGGGCGACCATGCCTTCGAGCGGTTCATCACCAACAAGCTGAACGAGTGGTACGAGTACCGCGAGCAGGTGACCGACTTCGAGATCAAACGCTGCTTCTCGGTGCTGTGACGGCCGGGATGAGCGACGCGACGGGCGGCATGCGGGACGGGACGGGCGGCATGAGCGACACGGCGCGACTCGTCGAGCACCTGACCGGCTGGATCCGCGACGAGGTGCTGAAGAGCGGAGGACGGGGCGCCGTGCTCGGCCTCTCCGGGGGCGTCGATTCGGCCGTCGTCGGGGCCCTGGCCAAGCGGGCCCTGGACGAGCGCGTGCTGACCGTCCTCATGCCCTGCCACAGTGACCCGGACGACGCCGACGACGCCGCCCTCGTGGCCCGCGAACTCGAGCTGCCGACGGCGACCGTAGACTTGACCTCCGTCTACGACGCCCTGGTGGTGGAGCTCGGCAAGGCGGCGCCCGACCTCCCTGCGCATCGACCGGCCACGGCGAACCTCAAGCCGCGGCTGCGGATGACGACGCTGTACGCCTTCGCCAATCTGCTCGACTACCGCGTCCTGGGCACCGACAACCTCGATGAACTGACGGTCGGGTACTTCACGAAGTACGGGGACGGCGGCGTCGACCTGTTGCCGCTCGGCAGCCTGACCAAGGGCGAGGTCCGCGACCTCGCCCGCGAGCTGGGCGTGCCGCGACGCATCATCGAGAAGCCGCCGTCCGCCGGGCTCTGGGCCGGGCAGACCGACGAGGGCGAGATGGGGCTGACCTATGAGCACCTCGACGCTTTCGTCCGCGGCCGCGACGTGCCGGCAAAGGCGCGCCGGCGCATCGAGGCCCTGCGCGACGCGAGCGCCCACAAGCGGGCCCTGCCCAAGGTCGCTCCACGGCCCGACGAGGGGTAGCGGCGCGTCAGCCCGCGGCGCGGCAAAGCCCGGCGGCGCGTCAGCCCGCGCATAGCGCGGGCTGACGCGCCGCCGGGCCTCCGGTAGACTAGGCCGCCGGTCCGAAGAGGGTCCGAAGAGGTCAGGATGTCGGTCGTCGTCCAGAAATACGGAGGCTCGTCCGTCGCCGATGCGGCGCGCATCGTCAACGTCGCGCGGCGCATCGTCGACACGGCGGAACAGGGCCACAGCGTCTGCGCCGTCGTCTCGGCGCGCGGCGACACGACCGACCAACTCCTGGATCTGGCCTTCGAGATCTCGCCCGACCCGCCCGAGCGCGAGATGGACATGCTGCTCACGACGGGCGAGCGCGTGAGCTGCGCCTTGCTGGCTATGGCCATCGACAGACTGGGCAAAGAGGCCGTCAGCTTCACCGGCTCCCAGGCCGGCATCATCACCGACACGGTGCATGGCAAAGCGCGCATCCTCGACATCCGCGCCTTCCGGGTCGAGGAGGCGCTCGCCGCCGGCAGGATCGTGCTCGTCGCAGGGTTCCAGGGCGTGTCCACGGCGAAGGAGGTCACGACCCTCGGCCGCGGAGGCTCCGACACGACCGCCGTCGCCCTCGCCCACGCCCTGCGCGCCGAGGTCTGCGAGATCTACACCGACGTCGAGGGCGTGTACACAGCCAACCCGAGCGTCGTGGCGCGGGCGCGCAAGATCGCCGCCATCTCGTACGACGAGATGCTCGAGATGGCGGCCTCGGGCGCGCAGGTCCTGGCCCTGCGGTCCGTGGAGTACGCGCGCAAGTACGGCATCCCCATCCACGTGCGCTCGAGCTTCAGCGAGGCCGAGGGCACCTGGGTCCGAGAGGAAGGTGACGAAGTGGACGCGGAGCAGCAGCTCGAGCAGCCGATCATCAGGGCCGTCACCTACACGACGGACGAGGCCAAGGTGACGGTGCGCCACGTGCCGGACCGCCCGGGGGTCGCGGCGAACGTCTTCAGCGCCCTTGCCGACGCGCACGTGAACATCGACACCATCATCCAGAACACCAGCGAGGAGGGGCACAGCGACATCAGTTGCACCATCCCCGCCGAGGATATCCCATCCGCCGACAAGGCCCTGCGCCGCATCGTCGCCGAACTCGGCGCCCTCGGGTACGACAGTGACGACTCCATCGCCAAGGTGAGCATCGTGGGCGCCGGCATGCGCACCCATCCCGGGGTCGCAGCCACCATGTTCAAGACGCTCGCCGACCTCGGCATCAACCTCGACATGATCAGCACGTCGCCGATCAAGATCTCATGCGTCATCGCCAAGGACCGCGTCGACGAGGCCGTCCGCGCGCTGCACACCGTGTTCGGCCTGGACGACGACTGTGTGCACCCCGAGACGGCCGAGCGAGGGACGTGCTGATGGCCAGTCGCGAGTACACGGTGGCGATCGCCGGCGCGACCGGCGTGGTCGGCGGCACCGTCCGCCGGATCCTCGAGGAGCGCGACTTCCCCGTCGCCGGGCTGCGCGCCCTGGCGAGCGAGCGTTCCGTCGGACGCCGTCTGCCGTTCAAGGGCGACGAGGTCGAGGTGCGCCGGCTCGACGAGGACGCGTTCGCCGGCGTCGACCTCGCCTTCTTCGCCGCCGGCGGCGACGTCAGCCGCGAGTACGTGCGCGCCGCCGTCGACGCAGGGGCGATCGTCATCGACAAGTCGAGCGCCTTCCGCGGCGATCCGGCCGTGCCGCTCGTCGTGCCCGAGGTCAATCCCGAGCACCTCGACGACCACCACGGCCTGATCGCCACGCCGAACTGCTCGACGATCCAAATGGTCGTCGCCCTCAAGCCTATCTACGACGCCGCCGGCATCGAGCGCGTCGTGGTCAGCACCTACCAGTCGGTCTCCGGCAGCGGTCAGGGCGGCATCGCCGCCCTCGACGCCCAGGCGCGCGCCTGGGCCGCCGGCGAGAACGTCGCGCCGCAGTTCTATCCCCGCCAGATCGCCTTCAACCTGCTACCGCACATCGACAGCTTCCTGCCCTCCGGGAGCACGAAGGAGGAGCAGAAGATGGTCGACGAGACGGTGAAGATCTTCGCCGACCCGGAGCTGAAGGTGACGGCGACGTGCGTGCGCGTGCCCGTGTTCGGCGCCCACAGCGAAGCGGTCAACGTGCAGACGCGCCGCAAGCTGGGCGCCGACGAGGCACGCGCCCTTCTCGCCGCCGCCCCGGGCGTCGAGGTGGTCGACGACCCGGAGCGGCTCGCCTACCCGACACCGCTGGACGCCGAGGGCAAGGACCCGGTCTACGTCGGTCGCGTGCGCGAGGACCCGACGGTCGCCAACGGGCTCGACCTGTGGGTGGTCGCCGACAACCTGCGCAAGGGCGCTGCTCTTAACGCCGTGCAGATCGCTGAAGAGCTCGTCCGCCGCGGCCTTCTCTGACGGGACCCGCGGGTATACTCACCTCGCATGGGCCTCGACATCCGCATCGACCTGCCCAGGACGGAGCAGTCCGACACGTACGACGTCGCCATCGTGGGCGCAGGCCCGTCCGGCCTGACGGCCGGCATCTACTGCGCCCGCGGCCGTCGCTCGACGGTCGTCCTCGAGCGCAACATGGCCGGCGGCCAAATCGCCCTGACGGAGCTGGTCGAGAACTACCCCGGCTTCCCCGATGGCATCTCCGGGTTCGACCTCGCCGACCGCATGAAGCGCCAGGCGGCCCAGTTCGGCGCCGAGCTGCGCGAGATCACGACGGTCGCCTCGCTCCAGCCTCATGAGGACGGCTGCTTCAGCATCACGACCGACCAGGAGAGCATCCGCTCGCGGGCGGTGATCCTCTCGCCGGGCGTCGAGGCCAAGCGTTCCGGCATCCCCGGCGAGGCTGAGTTCATCGGGCGCGGCGTGTCATGGTGCGCGACCTGCGACGGCGCCCTGTACAAGGGCCGGACGGTGGCCGTCGTCGGCGGAGGCGACGCGGCGGTCGAGGAGGGCCTGTTCCTCACCAAGTTCGCCGACAAGGTCTACGTCGTCCATCGTCGCGACGAGCTGCGCGCGGCGAAGATCGCCCAGGAACGCGCCTTCGCCAATCCCAAGATGGAGTTCGTGTGGGACTCGGTCCCACGACGCGTCGTCGGCGATCAGATGGTCGAGGGCCTCGAGGTGCAGAACCTCAAGACCAAAGAGGTACGGACGCTGCCGGTCAACGGCGTGTTCTTCTACATAGGCCAGATCCCGAACACGGCCTTCCTGCAGGGCGTCGTAGAGCGGGACGAAGCCGGCTACATCCTCACCGACGCGCTCATGCGCACTTCGCTGTGCGGCGTGTTCGCCTGCGGCGACGCGCGCAGCAACCCGCTCAAGCAGATCGCCATGGCGGTCGGCGAGGGCGCCCTCGCCGCCGTGCAGGCGCAGCGGTACCTCGACGAGCTCGAATGCCCGCTGCCGGCGGCGGACGGGCAGCGGCCGGCCTGGGGCGGCCCCACCGTCCCGGCGGCATCCCGCGAGCGCCCGGGAAGCGGCGGCGCCGGCGACACCCCTACCCCCTGACGGACGACGAGAGGAGCACGACGTGGAGCCTGTCACGCAGGACGACTTCGACGACGTGGTGGTCAACGCCCCCGGCAAGGTATTGGTCGACTTCTGGGCCGAATGGTGCGGGCCGTGCCGGATGGTCGGACCCGTCCTCGAGGAGATGGCCGCCGAGTATCCGGACGTGACCTTCGTGAAGCTGAACGTCGACGAGGCGCCGGAGATCGCCCAGCGGTACGGGGTCATGAACATCCCGACGATCCTCGCCTTCGAACAAGGCGAGGTGAAGCAGCGGATCGTCGGCGCCATGCCGAAGGCCAAGCTCGTCGCGGAGCTCGGGGAGTTCCTGGGCTGACGGGCCGGCGGCGCGTGGCCGCCGGCCGTCACATCCCGGCGCGCGGCGCAGTCGCCTTCGGCGGCGCGGGCCGCTTCTTGCTCACATTCGTCAGACGGCGCGCCGCCGGCCTCAGCGCTCGAGGCGCAGCGCGAGGACGTCGTAGCTGAACGAGACGAGGTCGTCGGCGATGGCCAGGTCGAGACGCTCCTGGACGGCCGGCGGCATCTCGCGCACCCGACGCCGGGCCTGCTCCGCCCCCGGCGTCGGCACAGCCGCCGCCTGAAGCCAGTAGTCGAGGTCGACCGTACGGCGCTCGTCGCGGCGCTCGGTGACGTGGAGACCGACGTCGGCGACGAGCGCCGTCAGCCGGTCGGCGGAGAGCAGCCGCCGCCCCGGCTCGCGCAGCGCGACGAGCTCGTTGAAGGCCGCGTCGGTGACCTCGTCGACCACGGCGTCGACGATCACGACGCGGCCTCCGGGGCTCGTCACGCGGGCCATCTCGGTGAGCGCGGCGACAGGGTCCGGCAACCGGTGCAGGGCGTCCTGGCAGACGACAAGACTGAAGGCGCCGTCGGCGAACGGCAGGGCGCGAAGATCAGCCGCGTGGAAGGCGATGGTCTTGAGACCGAGTTCGGCGGCCAGGCGGCGACCCTCGTCCACCGAGTCGGGGAGGTCGTCGACCGCCTCGACGAAGCGGACGCTGGGCGCCAGGGCGAGCGCGCCGACACCGACACCGCAGGCGTAGTCCAGCGTGTCGTCGTGGCGCGACGGGCGCGCCATGGCGACGAGCAGATCCGTCGCTGCGTCCTGCAGGCCGTCCACGCTCCCTCCCTTCGCGCTCCACGAAGGTTGTCGGCCGTATCCGCCGCGACTTGAGCGCGACTCAGCCGTACGGCGTCGTGAAGATGGTGCCCGTCGCGGTCAGGCCGACGCCCATGTCGCGACCGTCGAGGCGGACGCGTTGGACGTGCGCACCGGCGGCCGGGCCGTAGGCGAGGCCGCCGGCCAGCGTCTCGGCCTTGAGGAAAGCCTCATGTCGCCGGACGACCTCGACGAGATCGTCTGGCATCTCGAGCGTCAGGTCGATCGTGTCCTCGATGCGCAGCCCAGCGTTCTTGCGCGCGAGCTGCACTGCGTGCACGATCTCGCGCACGATGCCCTCCTCGCGGAGGGCATCGTCGAGCTCGGTGCGGAGGGCGACGACGCGGCCGTCACTGCTCTCGACTTGGTAGCCCTCCGGCGAGCCGGTCTCGACCAAAAGGTCGTCCTCGCCGAGACGGACCTCGGCGCCGTCGGCGAGCCGCACGGCGGCGGCGCCGTCGGCGCGCAGCGCCGCTACCAGCGCCGCCGCATCGGCCGCCGCCAGCGCCTCGCGCACGGCGCCGAGCCGCTTGCCGAGCCTGGGGCCGAGGACGGGCAGGTTGGGCTTGACCGTGTAGACGACGAGCTCGCCGCCGTCGCCGACCCAGCGCAGCTCCTTCGTGTTCAGCTCGTCGAGGACGACGTCACGCAGGCGCTCGACGGCGGCGCGCTCGGCCTCGGGCAACGCCACGACGACCTCGGCCAGCGGCTGCCGCGTCTTGACGGCGGCCGCGTTGCGCGCCGCGCGACCCATCTCGACGACGCGGCGCGCGGCCGCCATGTCGAAGCTCACGCCGCTGTCGATGACATCCACGTCGGCCACCGGCCAGCCGCACAGGTGCACGCTCTCCGCCGCCGTGTCGTCGACCCCGCGCACCAGGTTCTGGTAGATCTCCTCGGCGACGAAGGGCGTGTACGGCGCGAGCAGCTTGCTCAGCGTGACGAGCGCCTCATACAGGGTCTGATACGCGGCAAGTTTGTCGGCGTCGTTCTCGCTCTTCCAGAAGCGTCGCCGGCTGCGCCGCACGTACCAGTTGGAGAGGTCGTCGACAAAGTCCTGGATCGCCCGTCCCGAGTTGGTGGCGTCGTACTCCTCGAGCCCGTCGGTCACGGTCTGCACGAGGCGGTTCAACTCGCCTACCAGCCAGCGGTCCAGCAGCGGCCGCTCACGGAGC
>Ga0116186_1004968_pt1 | contig 10655 bp, 10 predicted proteins | sample AD_JPNNA4_MetaG_FD_89806 | JGI IMG/M metagenome (GOLD analysis project Ga0116186, IMG submission 89806) | Active sludge microbial communities of municipal wastewater-treating anaerobic digesters from Japan - AD_JPNNA4_MetaG | ecosystem: Engineered > Bioreactor > Anaerobic > Digestate | place...
AAGACGCAAGGAAGAAGTCATCTCCTCCTTGCGTCCTTGCGTCTTCGCGTCTTGGCGTTGACTTCTTACGCCAGACTGTCGAGGGCAGCCTGGAGTTCGGCGGGCAGTTCGCTGATGATGTGCAGTTCGGCGTCGTCGGCCGGGCGGCGAAAGGTCAGTTCGGCGGCGTGGAGGAAGTGGCGCTTCAGGCCGAGCGGGTCTTTGCGCCGGCCGTAGATGTGGTCGCCAACAATGGGGAAGCCTAGATAGGCCAGGTGGACGCGAATCTGGTGCTTGCGGCCGGTGCGGGGGCGGCACTCGACAGAGGTATAGTCGCGGAGATAGGTCAGCGCGCGGTAGGCGGTCTGTGCCGGGCGAGCGTCGCCGCGCCCGTCGGCGACAACGGCCATCTTCTGCCGGCTGCGCGGGTCGCGGCCGATGGGTGCGTCGATAAGCGCCTCTGGCGGTTGCAGCGCGCCGTTGACCAGGGCCAGATAGCGTTTGGCCACCGTGCGCTGCTTAAACTGGTTCTGCAAATACCACAGCGCCTGATCGTGCTTGGCGGCGATGATGAGGCCGCTGGTGTCCTTGTCCAGGCGGTGGACGATGCCTGGGCGCCGCTCGCCGCCCACGCCGCCAAGATCAGGGCAGTGGGCCAGCAGGGCGTTGACCAGTGTGCCGCCGTCGTGGCCTAGCGAGGGGTGGACGACCATGCCCGCCGGCTTGTTGACGACGATCAGGTCGCTATCCTCGTAGCGCACATCGAGGGGAATATCCTCGGCCTGAACTGCTGCCTCGACCACCGCCGGCACCAGGGCCACCAGCGTCTCGCCGCCCTGGACGCGGTAGCTAGGCCGGGCGCGCTCGCCGTCCACAGTCACCAGCCCCTCACGGATGAGCCGCTGCCACTGCATGCGCGACAGTTCGGGCACGGCCGCGGTCAGCGCGCGGTCGAGGCGTTCGTCGATGGCGTCGAGGGTCAGTTCTAACCGGCGGTGGGTGTCTTCCATGCGGTGGGTCGGGCCACGCTAGAGGTCAACGGCCGAATCGGTGGAGGGTGCGGCGACGGCCTCGGCCGGGTCGGCCGCGGTGGCGTCTTCGGCGGCGCGCTTGGCCGCCTCCTCGCGGCGCAGTTCGCGCCAGTAGGTGATGCCGAAGAGGACGACGCCACTGACAATAGCCAGGTCGGCCAGATTCCAGATGTACCACGGGCCGGTGTCGATGAAGTCGGTCACGTGCCCCTGTCGCAGCCGATCAATGAGGTTGCCCAGTGCTCCGCCCAGTTGCAAGCCCAGGGCCAGTCGCAGTAGCCATTGGCCGCCGGGCAGAGTCATGTTGAAGTAGGCGATGGCGATGGCGACAACGACGGCCAGGGCGGCGAAGAACATGCCCGTGCCCTGGAAGAGGCCGAAAACCGCGCCGGTGTTGGCGGTATGCACGACACGAAAGATGTTCTCCAGGGCCGGAATGGGCGCCCACGTGCCGTAGAGGGGGATACGCGTCTCAACCAGATACTTGGTGCCCTGGTCCAGCAGAATGACGCCGGCCATGATGAGGAAGGGCAGGAGCTTCTCCCCCCAGCCGGCGCGCACCGGGGCTACGGGCTGTTCGCCCGCGGCCGGGGCGGAGGTCAGCGGTGACGGTTCGATCATGAGGCGATTGTACCAGCCGGGCGAAGATCGGCGCAAGGACGCTCAGGCATTGCGCGCAAGTGGCCGCTCGGCGACGATGATGGTGACGACGCTCCCGGCCGAGACGACGCCATGGAGTGACACGCGGAAGCCGACCGGCGCGAAGGCTGCCTGCCAGGGGGCCAGCCGTGTGCCGCCGTCTTCGTTCGCCGGCCACCGCTGCCCCGTGACCGCGTAGAGCCAGTCGATGAGCGCGTGCAGCGGCCCGCTTCTGCTCAGGCGCGCCTCTGGCACAACAACCAGCCGCCCGCCTGGCCGCAGCAGCTGGAAGACAGCTGCGGCCGTCTCCGGGGCGACGATGTAGGGCGTGGGGAAGGTTGCCAGAGCGCCATCGAAGCGAGCGGCAGCGAAGGGCGCGGCCTGCGCCCGGCCGCGCACCACGGGGGCCGCCGGTTGTCGCCGCGCCGCCAGCCGGCCCATCTGTGGCGACAGTTCGAGGCCCACGGGCGCGAAGCCGTGTTCGGCCAGAGCCACCAGCATATGTCCCGGCCCGTGCCCCAGTTCCAACACGCGCGGGCCGGTCAGATAGGGCAGGGCCGCCGCGCTCCAGGCCTGCCACTGCCCCAGCGAGACGGCCCAGGCGACGGCGTCATAAGTCCAGGCCAGACGGCCGTAGAGCAGATCGTAGGCGCGGGCCAGTAGGGCGGGGGCGAGGCGGGCGGCCATGCTACGGCGCGATCTGCTGGCAGATGAGCGCCCCCTGCGGCAACTCCGGCAATGGCAGCGTGCCATTGGCGACGACGAACTCCGCCCCGCCGAGCGCATCCACAAAGCGCGCCCCGCCGGGAACGCCGGCATGGTCGATGGGCACGCCGCCGGCCGGGCGCGGCGAGGCGCCGCGGTGGGCAAAGACGAGGATACGCTCGTCAGCGCTATCGCGCTGGTAGGCGATGGTGTCGTCCTCCACCAGTAGCAGCTGGAAGCCGCCGCGCTGGAGGGCCGACGAGCGGCGGCGCAGATGGATGAGGTCGCGGTGAAAGGCGTGCAGCGGCTGGTTCCAGCGCGTCTCGTCCCAGACCATGCAGCCGCGAGCGCCGAGGCGCTCCACGTCGGTCATGCCAATCTCGTCGCCATAGTAGAGGCCGGGCACGCCGGGGAAGGTCAGTAGCACGACCGCGGCCAGCCGGTGGAGAGCGTCGTTCTCGCCCACAGTTGTACGGATGCGCGGCGTGTCGTGGCTGTCGAGGAGGTTGTATTGCTGTAGGGCCACGGCCCAGGGGATGGTTGCCAGGCGGCTCTGCCAGCTGGCGGCCAGCGCCTCGGTCGGCCAGTGGGGGCCAGTCAGCTTGTCGGCAAAGCCATGCGCGCCGAGATCATAGCCGCGCAACCAGTACCACAGCGGTTGGGTGAAGCCGTCGTAGTTCATCACGCCATCCCACTGGTCGCCCTGGAGCTGGCTGGTGGCGTCGAAGAAGTTCTCGCCGATGAGATAGGCGTCGGGGCGGGTCTGGCGCACGGCGCGGCGGATACCGGCGCTGATCTCGCGGCCGAGTTGGGTCGGCCCCTGCCGGCCGAGCATATTGGCGACATCAATGCGCCAGCCGTCGGCGGAGAACGGCGGCCGCAGCCAGCGCCGGAAGACGGCGTCGGGGGCGGCGTAGATACGGCGGCGCAGTTCGGCGCTGAGGTAGTTGAGCTTGGGGAGCGTCCAGACGCCGAGCCACGTCGCATAGTCATCGGGATGGTGACGGAAAGTGAAGAACTCGGCTTCCGGCGCGGCGCTGTCGGCCCGCGCCGCCTGGAACCAGGGATGCCAGTAGCCGCAGTGGTTGGGTACGATGTCGAGGAGGTAGCGCATGCCGCGCGCGTCCAGCGCCCGCCGCAGCGAGACGAGAGCCGCGTCGCCGCCGAAGTGGGGATCCACGTGGTCATAGTCGGCCACGTCGTACTTGTGGTTCGATAGCGCCGTGAAGATCGGGTTCAGATAGAGAGCGTTGACGCCCAGGCCGGCCAGATAGTCCAGGCGCGATTCGATGCCGGGCAGGTCGCCGCCGTAGAAAACCAGCGGGAAGAGCTGCCCGGCCGGCGGCGTCGCGCCCCAGGGATAGGTGGTGGGGCGGTGGCCGCGGTACTCGTACTCCTCCGGTCGCGGGTCGGTGGAGGGATCGCCGTTGGCGAAACGGTCGGGGAAGATCTGGTAGAAGACGGATTCGGCCGGCCAGCCGGGCGGATCATAGTCGGCCAGGATGCGAAAGTCGGTGTAGTCGAGAGGCACGTGGGCCGATGGGCCGGCGGCGCTGTAGTGCCACAGGCCATCGGCCGCCTCGATGACAAAACGGTAGTGGGCCAGTGGTTCGTCGATGAGCAGGTCGGCCTGCCACCATTGGACGAACGGCTCGGCCTGGCTCAGTGCCATTGCCGTCAACGCCTGTTCGCCGTCGGGGAAGGTGCGCAGCAAGACGCGGCGCACGGGGGCCGCCTGGGCGACGCGCAGGCGCAGCCGCACCGTTTCGCCCAGACGTGGATGGAGCTTGGAGACGTAGCGCTCGGAGCCGTCGTGATGGGCGGAGCGCAACCAGGCGGGTTGGTTCATAGGGTAAGCCCAGGGGTGTCAGAAGTGTGGCCGGCTCGCCTGGCGGCCGGCTGCTACTGCCCGCGGACGATGAGCAGCGGCCGGTCGATGCGCTGCAAGATGCCGGCGGCGACACTGCCATAGTAGACCTCGGTCAGGCCGCCGCGGCCGTGACTGGCCATGGCGATCAGGTCGGCGGCGTTCGCGGTGGCCACGCGCAGGATCGTGGCCACAACCGGCCCATGCTCCACTTCGCCGCGCACTTGCAGCCCTCTGGCCGCCTCCCGGGCAGTCAGTTCGTCCAGATAGCGGCGCGCCTCATCGACCTCCGCTTCGACGTCGGTGGCCGTTTTCTGGGGCAGCCCCTCATAGGTCACGCCCTTGTCCATGATGTGGGGCAGTTCGACGACGTTCAGGAAGATGACCGACGCACCGCACAGGCCGGCCAACTCTTCAACGTGGGGCAGGATGGTCTCGGCCAGGGACGAGCCATCCAGGGGGACCAGGATCGTTTTGTACATCGTGACTCCTGAGTGGGCTGCCGCGGAGAGGCAGCGATGGCCTCTACTTTACGTCGTCGCTGCCGTTTGGCCAAGAATAGATCAGACCTCAGAGGCCAATGAAGACCTCTGAGGTCTGGGCGCGTGCAGGGACGGACGTCAGCCGGCCTGATGCGTAAGCTGTTCCGGCGCGCCGGGCGGGCAGACCTAGCCGGCCAGGTAGGCCTCCAGGTTGGCTTTGCTGATGCGATAGCCTGCGCCGATCTTCTTGGCCTTCAGCTCGCCAGCGTCGATGGCGGCGATGATGTCATCGGGCGTCACTTGTAGGAAATCGGCCGCCTGCTCTGGGGTCATGACATCAGGCATGGGCATCGCGCCGCCGGTCGGAGCGCCGCCCGTGGGCGCGCCGCCCGTGGGCGCGCCACTCGTGGGCGCGCCTGTGCCGGCCGGGGGTGTCGTGCCGCCCTGTCCGGCCTGCTGCTGCGCCAGCCACTGCTGTTGCATGAGCTGTTGCTGCATCTGCTGCTGTTGCATGGCGGCCATACCCATCGCCCCGAAGCCGACCTCGCTTAGCGCGCCGCCGGACGGGTTGCTGGCCGCGGCCATGAGGGCGTCGGCCTGCTGCTTCTGGACATAGCTCGTGCCATAGCCCATGTTGGTGACGACTTTGAGCGAGTCCGGGTGCAGCGTCATGTTGATGGCGAAGGTCACCAGCGTCATGCCGATGGCATCGAACTCCTCTTGCAGCAGGGCGACGAGCAGGTCGTTGAGGTCTTTGGTGAAGGACTGGAGTTGCGCCGGGCCGAGGTTCTTGGCCGCGGCCAGTTCGCTCAACTTGTCGGCGATCATCACCGCCAGCATCGGGTCAAGGCGGTGCTTGATGTCGGTCTGCTGGACGCTCTCGCGGAAGGCATCCATGGCGTTGAGGAAGCGCCACGGTTCCTTGACCTTAACGACATAGGTACCGTTGCCGACGATGGCGCTGGCGCCGGGCATGCGCTGCGGATGCTCGACGATGATGGGGTTAACCGTGCCCCATTTAAGCGTCATGTCCGTCGTTTTGACGAAGTAGACGTCGGCCGTAAACACGTTGGCCCCGCCGAACAGGCCCTTTTCAAACAAGTCCGTCAGAAAGGGGATATTCTCGGTAGTCAGGGTGTAGCGCCCCGGCTCAAACGTGCCCAGGGCCTCGCCGCCGCGGACAAAGACGGCTGTCTCGCCGGGATTAACGATCAGCTGCGAGCCGAGCTTGATGTCGCCCAGCCCACCGCGCGGAAACTTCTGGACGACTTCATCGCGTCCCCACCCTTCAACAGCTACACGATCTAGTATCTTGGGCATCGCTCATCGACCTCCTGTGATTTACTCCTGCGTGTTCTGCTTGGCAATCGTATCGACGCCAACCTGGTTGAGAACCTCCTGGCGCGAGTTGAAAGCTTCGTTGGCCGCGCGCAGGGTGTTGGTCAGGGTGACGATGGCGTCGTGGATATTCAGACTGTTCTCGACCGTCTTGTGCAGCGCGGCCACGTCGGCGGCGATCTGCTCGGCCTGGGTGAGCATCTGCTCGTCGAAGGCATATAGACGGGCCAGGTCTTCTTCCTTGACCTTGACCGCGTCGAAGAAGCCGGCGTAGCCCTGTGGGGCGTCCTTGATCTTGTTGATCAGACCCATCAACTGGTTATCGGCCCGGCCGATCGGCTCGGCATATTCGATACCCAGAATGATGTCGCGGCTGAGCGTGCGCAGAACGTCGGCCAGATCGAGCCGTGTCTGTTGCAAACGCCCGCTGATCGTGTCGCGCAGCAACTGATCCGCGTCGCGGCGGCTCTCTTTTTCCATATACCCCTTGAAGCCAGGGATTTTGCTCAGGAGCTTGCTGAGCATCCCCCGCTCGCCGGCGATCATGTCATACAAATCTTGAGTCTCATCCGTCATTGGTCGTTCTCCTTCATCCATCTCGCGCAGCGCGGCTTAGCCCACTCCCCAGACCAACAGGCCCACGCCGCTAACCATTGCCAACATCTGCTTGAACCATCGTTATGGCAGGAAGTACTCCGTGCCGCAATAGGGGCAGCGGATGACGCCCTTGCCGGCCAGTTCCAGTTGCCCGCTACAGTTCTTGCAGCGATCGAGTTGACGCAACTCGCTGGCCTGGCTGGAATAGAGCGTGCCCTCGGCCCAGTTCACATAGCCGCTGTAGAGGCCCATATTGACCAGTTCGTAGATCATCTTTTGCAGCTCGTCGCGTGACGTGCGCAGCTCGATAGCCAGGTCGGCGATCTGCACCTGACCGCGAGCCTTGACCATGCCCAGCAGTTGGCGTTGCTTGCCGGCCGTCTCGGCCACGGCCGCTTCCTGTTGCCCGCGCATCAGCAAATACGCGCCGAACCCCAGTTGTGGCAGCGACAGCGCCAGCAGCCCCAGAGCGATGCCCAGCGTGGCCGCGCCAGAACTCAGGCTGCCCTCGTTGCGATAAACGATCATGAGGGCCACCACAATCGCTCCGACGACGATGCCGCCGATGATCAGAATGATCCCCAACGTCCTTCCCATTCACACCTCCAATGCTAAGGTCATGTCCAGCGCGACGGCGTCGGCTTAGCCGAAGCCAGCGCTGCCGCCGCCGCCGGACGAGCCGCCGCCGAAGCCGCCGCTGAAACCACCGCTGAAGCCGCCACCGCCGCCAAAATGGCCGCTACTGCCGGCGTTGGCCGGCGGCGGCGTGCTGCGCATGGCCGTGGACGTGTTATTAAGCATGCGCGTCAGCCCGGCCGACATGCCCGCCAGGCCACCCGTCAGGCCGCCGGAAATGTCGCCCAGCGAAGGCACGCCGCCGCCGCTGCTGCCCGCGCCGCCAGCCTGCGGGCGGCCGCCGATGAACGGCCCCATGCCGCCGCCCATAGGCGCGTGCAGAACGGTCGGATAGGGCATGTACCACGTCGGGATGGGTGTGCTGGGCGACTCGGCAAAGGTCGTGATGAACGCGCGCTCCAGCCCAAAGGCGACGGCGTAGCCGAGGTATTTGTCGAAGATGTCGCCGGAGTTTTCCACGTCAGCATACTGGCGGATGTTCTTCAAATAGGTGCGGAAGGCGTTCCATTTGGCTGCCGCCTCGGCTCCTTTGGGCGTCTTCTTGGGCATGTGACGGGCGGCAATGAACAGGGCGATGGCCGTGCCGACAATAGCCATCATCGGGAAGCAGGACAGCCCGGCGTTATTGCCCAGGAACACGCCGACGAAGAACAGGCTGGCGATGCCCAGAACCAGCACAACGGCCGCCAAAATGGTGTAGCTGGTGCGCACGCTCTGCGGCGAGCGCGGCAGATAGCCTTCCTTGATAATGGCCTCTTCGATCTGGGTGCGCAACTGGGGGATGGCGCTGTAGAACTTGTTGTTCAGGCTGCTAAGCGTGCGCGATTCCTCGCCGCGAAAGACCTTGGCCAGGAAGGTACGCTCGAATTCGCGCAGATCGCTGTCCGGCTTGGCCGTGCGGGTGAAGGTGTAGCTCTTGCGCTCGCCCTCCTCCATCGTCACATAGCCGCGATGGGCCAGATCGACGAGCGTAGACATGATGTCCTTCATGTCCACTTTCTCGTCGAGCAGCGCGCCGACCATCGCCGGCGGCAACGTGTCGGGCGGCTCGGCGATGTAATCGGGCACGACAATGCCCAGTTGCGGGTCGCGGCCGCGCAGATACCACAACAGTACCACGCCCAGCGGCCCGGCCACCAGCAGCAGCAGCGACAGCGCCAGCACCGCCGTGCCGACGACGTCGTCACGCTGCTCCGACGCCTGCCAGGCGGGCGTGGGGATGGCCAACAGGCCGTGGGGGAATTGGACGCGCACGTCCAGCGCTTCGCCAGGCATCAACGGCCGCAACGTCTCATAGGTGATCACCCGCTCGTCATCGCTGACGGTGATGGCCACGTCGGACGAGGTGTAATCAGCAATATAGGCTTCGACGAGGTAATTATCCGTGCCGGTGAAGCGCTGTGGGTAGACGCCCTCGGGCAGAGTGATGGTCGTCCGACTGCTGTCAACGCGGGCAGGCACGTCGCTGGGGATGACCGTCCAGAAGATCTGGTCGCCCGACCCTTGTTCAGAGGTACCCATGCGCACCGCGCCGTTGATGATGTAGCTGAAGGTATAGGTATGCTCGCCCAACGCGGGGTCGAAATACCAGTTAATGCGCGTCTCATCGCCTTCGTCGACGACCTCGAAGGTTCCCGGCGCGTTGGAGAATGATTCGGTATAGGCCTGATTGCCCTCGCGGACGCTGACGTCGCTGATGCCGTCGTTGTTGCCCGCCCGGCCGACAGGAATGCTGCGAAAGCCGAAAGTGAACGGCGCGCCGGAGAAGTTCAGCGTCTGCGTCTCCGTGACGGCCAGGCGGCCGTCGGGCTGTAAGACGACGTCGATGTCCCACTGACTCCAGTGAAAGGTCTTCGTCTGCGCCAGCGCTGCCGGCGCCAGACCTAGCAACACCACGAACAGGAGAAGGGGCAGCAAAACACGTTTACTGACGGAATAAGTCCGGGAAAACATCACGCAATGTCCTTCCTAGCTTACACTTCGGAATGGCCCACATCTGTATTATAGACCAACTTCCACGAAAAGCGGATTATTGTCACGGCCCTAACCAGCGGCTTGTGATTTCCTCTAGTTGACCGGAACGCGCCAGCGAGGCCAGAGCGTCGTTGAGGCGGCGATGGAGCGTCCGATCCCCTATACGGACGGCCACGGCGTAAGGTTCCGGGGCTACGGGCGGATCGAGGCGAAGCAGGGCGCTGCCGGCATGGTCGCGCAGGTAGAGCCGGCCGCTGACACTGTCCACCAGCGCCGCGCCGGCGGCCCCGGAGGCCGCGGCAGCAAGGGCCTCATCAGCGCTGCCAAACGTGACCACCGCCAGCCCCGGAAGCCGTTCCTGCCACGCCCGCGCTTCCACGTGCCCCAACGCGCCCAGTTCCACGGCCAGCGTTCGCCCGTCGAGGTCGGCCATGCCGGCGACGGCCGAGCCGGGCGGAACGAAAAGCGCTTGCCCGGCGTCGAAGTAGCTGTCCGTGTAGGCCACATCCTGCGTGCGCTCCGGGGCGACGACCAACGCCGACACAAGGACATCGACCTGCCCGGTCGTCAGCGCGTCATAGAGACCGTCGTAGCCGAAGTAGGTGAACTGCGGTTCCAGCCCCAACTGGGCTGCCAGCGCCCGCGCCAGGTCTACGTCCAGCCCCCAGACATCTGGCCCTTCGGCCGCGGCGAAGGGCGGGAACGTCGGGTCGAGGCCCACGCGCAGGACACCGGCCGATTCGATCTGCGGCCAGGTGTCCTCGGCGGCCCGGCAGCCGGCCAGCAACAGCAGGGCGACCAGCACAACCCACGCGCGCCTCATGAGCCGGCCGTGCCTCCATTGCCGCTGTAGTCGCGCAGAGCGTCGTAGAGCGGTTTGGTCACGAATTCGGGCGTCACCAGAGTGAAGTAGTCAGGGTAGCTGCGCGTTGGCGCAGGGTAGCGGAAGGCCCACAGAGCGACAAGCTCTACGTAGGGCCAGTGCGCGGCGGCGTAGTCAAGGGCGTCGAGCGTGTACTGGATGCGCTGCGCCGGCCGCACGGCCATCGTCCAGCGCGGGTGGTCGTTCCAGCCCGACTCGGTGATATAGATGGGCGTGGCCGCGTCGCCGTTGGCGACCATGATGTCGCGCAGCAACTCGACGCGCCGGAAGTTGAGCAGTTCCGGCCCCGGCTCGGCGTCGGCGGGGAAGGTCAGGCCGTAAGCGTGGGCGGCCAGGCCGTCGAAGTAGCCGGCGGCGCCGGCGGCGTACATGCCGCGCAGGTAGTCGAGGTCGTTTGTGGCCCAGGGCGAGCCGGTCGGCTCCAGGTTGGGGGCCAGCGCCCCGGCCAGCACGAGCATGTCGGGGTTGGCCGCCTTGACCGCCGGATAAACAACTTGCAGTAACTCGACATAATCCGCCGGGGT
>Ga0116186_1004969_pt1 | contig 10655 bp, 8 predicted proteins | sample AD_JPNNA4_MetaG_FD_89806 | JGI IMG/M metagenome (GOLD analysis project Ga0116186, IMG submission 89806) | Active sludge microbial communities of municipal wastewater-treating anaerobic digesters from Japan - AD_JPNNA4_MetaG | ecosystem: Engineered > Bioreactor > Anaerobic > Digestate | place...
CATCGTTGAACGCACCAATCGATGCTGCACCCAAAGTAAAGTCAAATGCTCCAAAGTGCCAGTTTGGGGAGACCTTCACATCCAGAGTGACAGCTGGCGCCGTTGTCCCGATACCGACCTTGCCGTCGGCTGAAATCCGCATCCGTTCGGTCCACGTAGCTGCGCCGTTGCGGTTGGCAATTGCAAGGGCTGCCCCATCCGCTGACAACGCCTGAATCTTCACTCCGTATCCGTTTGTTGTCACTGGCAGTTCAATACCGCCGACGGACTCCAAGCTAGTGTTGTCGGCAGAGTATGCTTTCAATTGCCCGCCGTAGGTGGCTGGGGAGGACTCTGATGAACCCAACTGGAGATTTCCGAACTGGACGTTGCTTGTGGTGGCGATGCTCTGAGGGAGTGACAGTGTGGGGTTGCCCGCCACTCCGTCACCATTGCTCACGATTACTTGGTTGGTCGTCCCCGTGATTGTGCGCGTGGCAGCCGCTCCGTCTGCGGTGCGGGCGATCAACCCGTTCGAGCTCAGGCCAGCGAGGGCGGTTAGGTCGGAATCCAGCCCCTGCGCATCGGTGATCCCGTAACCGGATAGGGTTGTGGGGGTTGAAGTGATAGTGCTCCACGCCTGATTGTGGGCGAGAGGAGTCCGGGCATCACTAAGCCGGACATCGTTGCCCTCGGCTGCGGTGCCCGCCGTCGTGCCGAAGCCCGGGAACGAAACCTTCGCGTTCCACGCCGCGGCACTGGAAATGTAGCTGTCGGCGATGGCCGTGCCGTTCCACGTTCCGGAGGCGATGGTGCCGACGGTCGCGAGGTTCGCTGAGCCGGCCCACGTGGAGAGCGCAGTATTCTCGACGGAGCCCAGGCCGACGTCCCCAGCGGTCAACGTGATCACCCCGGTACGCCCTGCTACCGACGTGACTGGAGACGCAGCAAGCACCGCGTTTGAGAAGTCGGCGAGATCCGCAGTCGTGAGCGTGACCGCCCCGATTCGCCCAGCGACACTCACGACAGCGTCGGTATTGTCGACCTTCTGCCACATCGAGCCGTCGCTGATGATCCAATCGCCGACCTCGAACGAGATCCCGAACTGCGTGCCCGCTGTGCTGGTAACGTAGTAGTACCCCTTGGTCGTGGACGCGGGCGGGTCAGCCAGCGTCGGGGTATTAGTCGAGGCGTTCCACGATCCCTGATACTTCACCTGCCCGATGAGCGCATCGGGGATCTGCGACAGCGGAAGTTTACCACCGGACTCCAGGGTAGCTACTCCGTTTGCTGCCCCCATTTCAGTGCGCAGCACCTGCGCGGCGTTGGTGACGTTGCCCAGGCCGATGTCGGATGCCGTAACAGTCACGTCACTTGAGAGCGCGTGACCGTTGACGGTGCGCGTCGTCGGCACGCCGCCGAGGCCTGCGAGCGTGATGGCGGCGGCTGCGGTGTCGGAGTAGTCCACCATATTGCACATCTCGGTGCGCAGCTTGGCGGGGGTGATGAGCCCGGAGGTGTTGTCGGGCAGGTTGGCGGCGATGTCGGCTTTAACTTGGGCGTTGGTCATGGGGGCGGAGGGTTACTGAAATCCGGAACTGAAACCAGAGGAGAAGGCTACGGAGATAGAGGACTTCTTCTCCATGCCGAGTTTGACCCAGTTCGTTCCGTCGGAGACGAATACAACCGAGTCCCATTGCGAAGTCAAAACAAGAGGCGTGTCCCCGCTGATTGTTTCAGTGCCATCGGGTTGAATGGTGACCTCCCCATCCCCCGTTCGCACTACGTTGTAGAGCCGGCCGGCGACGCCGACGGCGGTGGGAAGAGAAATTGTCGCCGCCGCGCTGACGAGCACGACGGCGTGGGTGTCATCCAGGAGGGTGTCCACGGCGACCGTGACGGTCGGCGCGTAGTTGTACCGCACCCAGCCGACAGCGAGCTTCCCATCCCCATCGGAGATCGGCAGCTTGGCGGCGGTAGGCGTTGCGGTCGCCCACAGACTGGACTTCGTGAGCATTTAGGAAAGGGGGCCACTACCCGAAAGGATAGTGGCCCCCGCGAGTTACCTACTAGCCACTACCAAGGTCAGTCGATGGCGAGGGTGAGGATCGAGTAGCCGATCTCCGGACGGACGGGCTTCGCAGCCATCTGGAAGTCCATACGGTAGTACCCCTTGTTGCCCTGGTCGTTGACGCCGCCGAAGGTGGGGTTGTTGATCCACTGCACGTCGCCGACGTAGTTGATCGGGTTGAAGCCTTGCAGGCCGTACTGGGTCGTGCCGGTCGGGCGCGGGCGCACCTCGTAGATGTCGCGGCACAGGACCGAGACCACCTCGTACACGGCATCGCCGCCATTGGCGACGGTCTTGTAGGCGGGGTTCGGGGCGTGCTTCCAACCACCGGAGGCGGCGACGTTGATCGTCGGGTAGATCTTGGTCGTGCCGTCGGCGGCGAAGCGGACCGGGAACTTGTCCACCAGCGGCGCGAAGCCGTTGATCGAGGTGTTGATGCCCAGCGCCTGGAAGTTCTGCGCCACGCGGTTGCCGGCGTCGATCCAGTTGACGGTGTCGCGGACCTTGGTGTCGGTCTGGAACAGCGCCCGCTTCATGCCCGGGCCGACGGCCAAGGTGAAGACCGGCATACCCTCGGACATGCCCGGAGCGTGGAGTTCGCCACCGTTGCGCAGCATCTCGTCGTAGAGGGGGTTGAGGTGGTCCCACGACAGCGCGGTGGTCGGAGTATCGACGGAGGTGAAGCCCGTGGTCGAGTCCTCACCAGTGTCGATGGCGCCATTGGCCAAGGTGGCAACCTTGGTGTTGATCATCGAGATGTTCTTCATCCGGTACCAGTCGGCCCAGCGGACCGTGGCGTACTGGCCGAGCATCTGCTGGGCGTTGCGGGCCATCTGCGCGGCCTGCCAGTCGAACTGGAGGTCGGTCAAGCAGAAGATCGGCGAGCGGGCCGCATCAACTTCGAGCTGGTAGGTGCGGCGGATGTTGCCGAAGCGCACCTCGGACGCCTCGATGTCGCAGGCGGCGGAACCGCTGCCGTTGGACACCGTGAGGTTGTCGAGGTCGGGGTAGGCGGTCGGCAACTCGCCCGTGGTGGTGACCACCTCGGGGACGAGACCGTCCTGCTCGTTGAACTCCTTGCGGTCAAACAGGGAGATGAAGGGGTTCGTACGCCAGACCCACTGGTAGATGGGGTCTTGGAACAGATTCTTCGACTGGAGGAACTGATTCTGGAGATTGGCGAGATCGAGAGCCATGATGAAAGGAGAGTTAGGACACGCCGCGTCTTCGGCTAGTCAGACCCGAATGGCCTGCTACCAACGCGGTTTTTTGGCGGTGCCCACGATAGGCGTGGTGCCAACAACCGTCCCGGGGGTGATCTCCGGCTACACCTTCAGAATCCCAAGGTGAGCGGCCTCGGGTCTATTACGCTCGACCGGCAAAATATGCCTACTCTCCGATTCGTCAAACAAAAAGCCCCCGGCTCCGAAGAGCCGAGGGCAGTAGGGGTAATTACCGTTGAGGGCGTTGGGAGAACAGCGTATCAAAGTCCATCGGCTTGCTAGCCGTCGCCTTCTGGGGGTCTCCACCCATGTTCCCCGGAGAACGCGCGGCTTTCAGCTCGTTGAGCTGCTTCTCCGCCGCAAGGGCACGGGCCTCCATGCTCTTGTACGCCCGTTCCATCATCTTGACGCCATGGGTCTGGATGAAGTCGAACGTGGTGGCCTTGAGGGCCATCCTTGCAGTCTCCTCCTCGGTCATGCGACCGAAGGCGTTGCGCTCGTAGTTGGACCGCAGGCCCTGCACCGCCTCGTTGTAGGAGGTGATCTCCGCCAACTCCTCGGGAGGCGCGCCCTCGGGGACAGGGCGCTTGGCCAGGATAGACTCGGCTTCCTTGAATGTGCTCCAGACCTTCTCTACCGCCTGCTTCTGGGCGTGGGCGGATTTCTCGGAGAGCGCCTTCGCGAGTTCCTGCGACTTGGAGAGGGCTGCGGTGGCTTCGTTGTGGATCTTCCAGGCGTTGCGCAGACTGGTCTGAACAGCGGTGGCATCCATGCTGTTCATATCTTTGGTCAACTTGGAGACTTCGGCGCTGAACTCCTTCAGCGGCTTGCCCATCAGCGATTCGAGATTCGCCGGGATCTCGTTGTAGTCGAGCACCTCCTTGGCTTCCGCCAGTGCGGCGGTCTTCGGCACCTCGTACTGGCGGACGTAGTCGGGGTGGTTCTTGAGATCCACCAAGGCGAGGCGGTCGGCCATTGCCTTGTGCTCGGCGCGGAGACGCTCCTGCTCTGCCGTGTCCTGCGGCGCGGCTTTGGCAAGGGTCTCCTGCTGGGCCTTCAGGTCGGCGAGCTGCTTCTCCAGCGCCGCCTTGGCCAGCCGCTCCTGCTTGGCCACTTCACGGAGCTTGGCGAAGTTGGTGCGGGCGTTGTCGGACGCCTTCTCCCCCAGCTCCATCTTGTCGATGTCGTCAGTGGGGACGACTGGCGCGGCGGGCTCTGCGGGCTTGTCGGCCGGCTTGTCAGCGGGCGGTGTGGCCTCGGCAGGCTTGGGCTCGGCAGGCTTGGGTTCGGCGGCTTTCGCCGGCTCTTTTGGAGCGGGCTTGCTGCTGAACAGCGTGTCAATCGGATCGGGCTTCGGTTGGTTCGAGGTCTCGACGCTGGGCGTCGCGGCCGGCTTGGTCTCGGTAGTGGTCGCAGGTACCGCTGCGGGGGTGTTCGTAGGTTCGGACATAAAAATCAGCCGGAGTAGTCATCCGTGACCCGAGCAGCCTTCGGCGCCGGATCTTCGATCTGGGAAATGAGGGCGGCGGCGAACTGCTCCCAGCCGTAGAGCTGGTTGAGCCGGTTGTTCGCCAGCACGGAGAGCATGGCCGAGTCGGCTCCCATGGGCATCGGCGGCATCACCGACGGGCGGGAGAGCAAGACGTTGTTCCACGCCTTGCGGAACACCGCCGAGTGCAGCAGGGCGCGGAGTTGCCCACGCTCCTCGTAGTCCAAGGGGGTGAGCTTCGGGCGTTCGACAGTCGCGACGGGGGAGATGAACGAAGCGTCAGAGGAGATCGTCTTCGACGACGGCGGGCTCTGGGGGTTTGGTTTCTTTGGTCGTGGCATAGGTAGGTAGGGAAATGTAGTCGGGGTCTTCGGTGTAGCGAAGCCAATCCGCCAACTCTGCGTCGCGGTCCTTGCTCATTGCACGGGCTGTCCTTGCTCCTGCTGTTGCTGCTGGAGGAACTGGATGACGCCCTTGGCGATGGTCTGGATCTGCGAGAACATGGGCCAGAGGGCTTGGAACTTGTCCGCTTGGGTGTTGTCCTGCTTGAGCATCGCCATGTGTTGGCCGGCGTGCTCGATACCGATGAGCAGGGCGGCACCCTGCTCCGGCGAAATCTGCTGGGTCTGCATGAACTGCCCAGCGATGACCTCAAGGGGTTTGAGATGCTCCTCGGCGTGCTCGAAGTGCGCATCGGCCTGATCGACCGGGAGCGGGGTACCTTGACCGAACGCCATGTTCTCCAAGAGAGAGGCGCGGCGCTGCTGCGGGTTGCTCTGCGCGCCTTCGGGCAGCAGACCCTTGGTGACGGCCTGCGAGCCGAAGTTGTTGGCGATGTACTGCTCCAGCCAGTATCGGCCGTTGACGCCGGGGAGGTTCATCATGCCGAGCATGGCCTGGGCCTTCTGCGCCCGCAGCATCGGGGACGAGAGACCGGCCGTAGCAGCAGTGCGGACACGGATCTCGGTGTCGAAGATCACCTCGTCGGGCACGCGCTTCTCGCGCAGGCGACGGACAAACGCCTTGGCGTCCTTGTCGGTGTTGCCCTTGCGGCGCAGACGGCGGACGCACTCGGAGAATATGTTCTCGCCGACTTGGGAGAGGTAGATGCTGGCGCTGGCCTCAGTCAGCTCCCCGCTCATCCCCGCAAGGATGTTGGCCTGCGTCGCCGTGTCGGACTTTTGGATGAGGGACTGCTGCTGCTGGCGGTAGAGGGCGTTGTTCTCGGCCTGATTCTGGCTCAGGGTCTCGATGACCGCCATGCCCTCCTGCAACCTTGGATAGATGCCGACCTGCGTGAGCCCGTTGGGGATGACGTTGACCGGGCCGTAGTTCTCGATGGGCGGGGCCTCGTCGGGCAGCTCCTCACCACGCTGGAAATTGATGCCGAAGCTCATCGTCGCCGAATCCACCATGCGGGACTTCATGCGGTTGAGCAGCTTCGAGTAGGCACAGTTCTTGATGCCGAAGCCCTTGATCGAGTGAATCAGCCCATCGGTGCCGGTGTCATACCAGACCACGCCGAGGAGCTGGCGGAAATCTTTGCAGTAGCTCGGGTTCTCGAAGAGGAAGTCCTCGACGCCGCCCTGCCGGGTGAAGACGTAGCAGCCGATCTCCCCGGTGAACTGACGGACGTACAGCCACACCAACTGGAGGGGCTCGAAGATGGAGGCGACCGTCACGTCATTCTGCACGATGTCGTCCTGCACGCGGGTCATGTCCCGAGGGTCGCGCTTGGAGTTGCCGTACATCGACTGGTAGATGGCCTCCTCCACGGCGTCCAGATTCCAGCCGGCGTTCTGACTGGTCTTGCGGGCCTTCTGGTCCTTGATCCGCAGGTACAGTTCGGAGGGGGAGACATCCCGCACCATCGCCACGACATCCCACTGGGAGGGGCTCATGCGGGCGTTCTTGGGGAAGTAGATGCGTTGGACGTTCACCGCGCTGAAGCGGGGGCTGTCGTAGTCCTCCCATTGCACGACGCCGGGGCCGAAGTCCACGAAGTTCTTGGCGAACGACATGTACTGGACGAAGTAGTCCGCGCCCCAGTCGGCGAGGAAGTCGTCGAACGCCTCGGCGATGGCGACCGACCAGCGATCCGCGTTGGGATTCACAGTGTCGATGTCCACTGCGATCTTGCGGGGCACGTCATGCACCAGCTTCCAGTAGGGGAGGAGCGTGCGGTCACGCGCCGCCTGGGCATCGCCGAAGTTCACGTTCGTCTGCCAGCCGGCCCCCTGCGCTTCGAGCTTGCTCTGGTCATAAGGCAGACCGCCCTCCAACTGCGCCCGAACTTCGTTGATGGTGCGGATGCGCAGCGAGCTATCCAGGACGAAACGGTCGTAGATGGCGCGGGCGTTCGCCACGTCGCGAATGCGCCGCTGGTCGTCGGCGATCTTGAACCCATCACCGGAGGGGGTTTCGGGGAGCGTGGGTTTCTTGCCCTTCTTGGTGTTGGGTTTCACTGTTCTCCTTCTACTTCAGAGGCGGGAGTTTGCAAGACGGAAGGCGACCAACCAGTCACCAGAGCCAACACCGGTATCGTGCTTGGGAGTTTGCGCAGTCGATCCCCCGGCGTGGCTCGCCTTGGACGTTGGGCTGAAGAAAGTTTTACCGTCCGTATGAAAAAGCACTACATACTCGTACGCATCCACGAACCGCCAGCCGAAGAACCAAAGCTACTGCAAGACTACCTTGGTTTACTAAGAGGTGAGTTCCACAGTTCCAGAATGCCGACCGGGCCAGATACACGGCCCAGCGAAAATCTTTGGCTGCTGAACCGCGAAGATGGCGTGAGTGTTCTAGCGCGTGTCGTATCTGCCGCCGAGAGGCTGAAACTGAAGACGACAGTTCAGTTTCTTTGCGACGACATCTGAAAAGGAAACGGCCCAACCAGTCACCAGAGCCAACGCCGGTATCGTGCTTGGGAGTTTGCGGAATCGAGTCCCCGGCGTGGCTCGCCTTGGACGTTGGGCGAAAAAATTTACCACGTAACATATGAATCCCCCCGATAAAGTCCCGTCTTCTGAAAAAGCTCTGTACGATAGCCGTCGGTCCTCTGCAAAGCTCGCCATTCTTCTTGACCCGGCTGGCCGTGTTCTTGCCAGAGGTCTAGTTCAGCTAGGAGAAGCACCCGATCTGACGAACTCCTATTGGCCAGAACCCCCCTCTGACATACCGGACAGTGAATGTGGTTCAGCATGTACTCTCGAAATGGAAGGAACCAAGCTGGCAATTCAGGCTTTTCAGAAGTGCGCAGCGGTGTCTCCGACGCGCCATTTCCACTTCGAGCTGAAGAAGTAGAGCCCAACCAGACACCAGAGCCAACGCCGGTATCGTGCTTGGGAGTTTGCGGAATCGAGTCCCCGGCGTGGCTCGCCTTGGACGTTGGGCTGAAAGAAGAAAGATTATCCATATGAACGACCAAGCGGTTAAGATTTGGGTCCAACTGATTGAGCTCGGAGCGCGAGTTGAAGCCCTTGCAAGAGTTGTCGTCGATTGTGAGCCGCAAGACGATCAAGACACAAAGAATACCGCATACCTGCGTGGGATTGTTTCCGAGTACGACAGAATCCTGCTTGAGATCGGGGATTACGACCCCGAGATGTCTGACGCTCTTGAAGCCGGTGTTCGAGCCTCGCGTGAGCGCCTACAAAAGGCTCTAGAAGCAGAAGAATGAAACGGCCCAACCAGTCACCAGAGCCAACGCCGGTATCGTGCTTGGGAGTTTGCGGAATCGAGTCCCCGGCGTGGCTCGCCTTGGACGTTGGGCAAGAAGGAGTTTTCATATGACCAAATATGCTATAGCAATCGACCTAGATACCGTTCCGGCGAAGTTCTCCGAGTTCGTGGAGTCCTTTGCCCCGAGGTTTAGTCTCCGATGCGGGGTTCACCTACTGTACCACCCAAAGAAGCTATCGCTCGTTGAGTTGCGAGAGCTTGTACGTCCCACACTTCCGGAGGGCACTGGCTTCTGGGTATGCGTTGCTCCAGAGGATGAGTACGTTCCCACTCAAGAACCCGATGCAGCGAAGAGAGACACTCCTCGGTAGTCATGTTCGCGGGGGTCTTTCCCGTCCCGTTCGTGAAGACCACGTACCTGTCGGTATCGTACTGCCGAAAGACCCGGCCCAACCAGTCACCAGAGCCAACGCCGGTATCGTGCTCGGGAGTTTGCGGAATCGAGTCCCCGGCGTGGCTCGCCTTGGACGTTGGGCTGGAAGAATCACTATGAATGCTCATGATGATAGAAAGAAGTTGCTGAACGAGTTCCTGAAGAACGGCGACGAGTACTTCAGGCAGATGAGGATAGATAATACGGCGCGCATGGTTTCGGGCCTTCAGACGAAAGTTGAGGCACTAGATGCTACCATTCAGCAGGCATCTCGGTCGTCTGGGAAAGTCGCCCGGGCGATGCTTTGGCTGACGGTCGCGATTGCTGCTGCGACCATTGTTCAAGCGTGGAGCGCATACGTTCAAATTCAGCGTGGTATGCAGCAGCAGCCTCCTGTTCAATCCGCACCCGCTCTGAAGTGAAGTGTATTGTGCAGGCACCCGATATGATGATTACCGCAATGCAGAGCGGGCCAAGAAAATCGCCCAACCAGACACCAGAGCCAACGCCGGTATCGTGCTTGGGAGTTTGCGGAATCGAGTCCCCGGCGTGGCTCGCCTTGGACGTTGGGCTGAAAGAAGAAAGATTATCCATATGCTAAAAATACGCTTCGAGGTAGAAAGCCCGCTAGGGCGAGGACAGTCGGCACCGGACGCCGTAAGCTCCCCGGTGCCTTTCGAGGTAGGCCAGACCGTTTACCATAAGGTACTAGCTGGCCCAGTTACCTACGTTATCGTCCGTACAGGGTGGGTGGTGGAAGATCCTCTCTACGGCTTCTACCAATCGGTCTCACTAAAAGCCGAAGGAGCCAAAAACGGATAGGATACTTGGCCTGAAGATACCCATCTATCATGGTCCGCCCTTTATACACCGCGATAGGCTGCCCGTGGTAGTTGAAGTACCGATCAACGGAGCCCAACCAGTCGCCAGAGCCAACGCCGGTATTCTGCTCGCCGTGCTGCGTAGTCGAGTCCCCGGCGTTGCTCACCGGAGACGTTGTGGTATTTGGTGTGGCGTTCATAGGCATAAGCTATTCAGAGGCTTGAGTTTGCAAGACGGAAGGCACCCAGCACCCCACGGGGTACGGGAGGTCGCGCCCCTTGTCCGAAGCGGCCACCACGGAGTCGGGCACCGCGCACTTGGCCTTGAGGCTGCACCCGCAGACCCCGCAGACGTGCAGATCGCCGAAGCGCCGATCCTCCGGGATGGCCCGGTCGATCATGCGGTACAGCGGGGCGCAGCGGCATCCCTGCACCGGCTGGTTTATCGGACAGGCTGCGCAGGTCTTGCGCCGGGCTTCGTTGACGGCAAGAGGGACGATCTCGCGCCCGCCCATGAGCCAGTCCAACGCCGCCCGAGAGAAGGCGAGGATCTCAGTGACCGAGGCGGTGCGGGTCAGGTCGTGCACGGGCTTCCAAGGGTCGTCGGGCCCTTCGGGCACGCACTCACGGGCTCCCAGCTTCGAGCAGATTTGCCGCTGCACGTCCAGCCTCGCCTGTTCGAGCGAGTCGGGGAAGCCGTTGTGCTGCCGGTGGCGGTGCACTTGAGAAACTAGGTCGGCGAGATTGTCCCCCTTGAGGGTCAGGCGGGTCCGTGGCTCCAGATACTGCCAGCCACAAGGAGGAACGTCACTGGGATGTCGGAGTTTGGCCATGTGTAAATTCTCCTGAGAACCGAGCCGCCGCCTTCTGCGCCAGCTTGCGGCAGTGCGCCCACGAGAGACGAGAGCTAACTCCGCCGAACTCGGCGAGCAGGCCCTTGCGGACCATCAGCTCCCCG
>Ga0116186_1004976_pt1 | contig 10645 bp, 7 predicted proteins | sample AD_JPNNA4_MetaG_FD_89806 | JGI IMG/M metagenome (GOLD analysis project Ga0116186, IMG submission 89806) | Active sludge microbial communities of municipal wastewater-treating anaerobic digesters from Japan - AD_JPNNA4_MetaG | ecosystem: Engineered > Bioreactor > Anaerobic > Digestate | place...
AACACGTGAAGCATCCCAAAGTTGGTTCACCTGGGGGTGGGTGCCGCCCCGCTGAGGCTGACGCGGCGCTTGCGGGGTGGGTCGAGAGGAGGCAACACGCGGATGCCCTGGGCTCGCCGCCTGCGTGTTGCCTCCTCTCGACGGGGGAGGGGGGGACGAGGGTGGAGGAGCCGCGCGCTCGCCACCTGCGGCGAGCCGAGTGCTCGACAGGTGGGGTGGGCCGAGCCGGGCGCGGGGTGGATAGGTTGGGCGGGTGAGCACAGCATTGCCGGCGCGGGCCCGGGTCGTCATCATCGGAGGAGGCGTCATCGGCGCCTCGATCGCCTACCACCTGGCGCATCTGGGCATCACCGATGTCCTCGTGCTCGAACGTGACCGGCTGACGTCCGGCACGACGTGGCACGCGGCCGGCCTGATGACCTGTTTCGGCTCCACGAGCGAGACGAACACCCGGATGCGGCTGTACTCGCGTGATCTCTATGCCCGCCTGGAGGCGGAGACGGGTGTGGCGACGGGGTTCAAGCCGGTCGGGCTCATCGAGGCGGCTGCGGACGCGGACCGGCTCGAGGAGTACCGCCGGGTCGCGGCGTTCCAGCGCCACATCGGCCTCGAGGTTGAGGAGATCGGCCCGAAGGAGATGGCCGACCTCTTCCCGCTGGCGCGCACCGACGACCTGCTCGCGGGCTTCCACGTGCCGGGCGACGGCCGGGTCAACCCGGTCGACGTCACGATGAGCCTGGCCAGAGGGGCCCGCAACCTCGGGGTCAGGATCGTCGAGGGGGTGCGGGTCGAGCAGGTCGTCACCCGCCCGCGCGGGCTCGTCGAGGAGGTCACCGGCGTCCGCACGGATGCCGGTGACGTCGAGTGCGACGTCGTCGTCAACTGCGCGGGCATGTGGGCCCGTGAGCTCGCCGAGCGCAACGGCGTCGTCGTGCCGAACCAGGCGGCCGAGCACTACTACCTCATCACCGAGCCGATCGACGGCATGAGCCCGGACGCGCCGGTGTTCGAGGACCCGGCCTCCTACGGCTACTACCGCGAGGAGGGCGGCGGCATGATGGTCGGGCTCTTCGAGCCGGTCGCCGCCGCATGGAACGTCGACGGCATCCCACGCGACTTCTCCTTCGGTGAGATCGCCCCCGACTGGGACCGGATGGGCCCCTTCGTCGAGCGCGCCATCGCGCGCGTACCGGTTGTCGAGACCGTCGGCATCCGCACGTTCTTCTGCGGGCCCGAGTCCTTCACCCCCGACCTCGCGCCGGCGGTGGGTGAGGCTCCCGGCATCCACGGCTACTTCGTGTGTGCGGGGCTGAACTCCGTCGGCATCCTGTCGGCTGGCGGGATGGGCCGCATCGTCGCTCAGTGGGTCGCCGACGGCCACCCCGACGTCGACGTCACCGGGTTCGACGTCGCCCGCTTCCGGGACTGGCAGCTCAACCCGACGCACCGAGCGCAGCGCACCGCCGAGATCCTCGGCACCGTGTATGCCGCTCACACGCCGGGCATCGAGCTCACCTCTGCGCGTGGCGAGTTCACCTCACCCGTGCACGACCGGCTGGTCGCGGAGGGTGCCCGCCTGCGTGACGTCAGCGGCTGGGAGTCCGCGGCCTGGTACGCCGGGCGTGGGCAGACCCCCACCGACGAACCAGGCTGGGGGCACCACCCGTGGTTCGCGAACTGGCGCGCCGAGCACGAGGCGGTGCGCGAGGCCGTCGGGCTCATGGACATGTCGTTCATGGCCAAGTTCGCGGTGCGCGGGCCTGATTCCGGCGTGGTGCTCGACCGCCTGAGCGCTGGCGCGGTCAACGAGCGCGACGGGGTCATCACATACACCCAGTGGCTCGGGGAGGACGGTGGCATCCGGGCAGACCTCACGGTGACCCGCTTGGCGGCGGACGACTTCCTCGTCGTCGTGTCCGACACCGCGCACGGGTCGGCGCTGGGCCAGCTGCGGCGGGCGGTCGGAGACGCCGACGCCACCGTCGAGGACGTCACGACCGAGCTCGCGCTGCTCACCGTGCAGGGCCCCAGCTCCCGCGCGACCCTCGCGCAGGCTGCTCCCGGCGCTGACTGGTCGAGTGAGGCCTTCCCGTTCCGGGCGGCGCGCCGCGTCGACATCGCCGGTGTCGAGGTGCTCGCCATCCGCATCACCTACCTCGGTGAGCTGGGGTGGGAGCTGTACGCGCCCGCTTCGCACGCGGGCGAGGTGTGGGATGCCGTCCTCGCGGCGGGTGCTGCGCACGGCATCCGACCCGTGGGTCTCAAGGCGTTGTCGAGCCTGCGGATGGAGAAGGGCTACCGCGACTTCGGCCACGACATCGACAACACCGACGACGTCTACGGCGTCGGGCTCGGTTTCGCCGTCGCCCTCGACAAGCCGGGCGGGTTCGTCGGGCGCGAGGCCACCCTGGCGGCCAAGGAGCGGGGCACACCGCACCACCGGCTCGTCCAGGTGCTGCTGAGAGACCCCCAACCGCTGCTCTTCCACGCCGAGCCGGTGCTACGCGACGGTGTCGTCGTCGGGGAGGTGCGCTCGGCGTCGTACGGCTGGACCCTCGGCGGCGCGGTGGGCCTGGCGTTCGTCGGCGGCGACGGGCCGGTGACGCCGCAGTGGCTCGCCGACGGGCAGTGGGAGGTCGATGTCGCCGGGACCCGGCATCCGGCCGTGGTGTCGTTGCGTCCGATGTACGACCCGACGAGCGCGCGCGTCACGGGCTGACGACGTCTGGAAGCATGGGCGGCATGCCCAGGGCCAACCGCCGCCGCCGCGACCTCGAGTCCCGGCCGCTCTCGGGCGCCAGCGAGGTCGGTACCCAGACCTACTCGGGCCGTCCGTGGCACGTCCGCCAGCTGTCGGGGGCGTCATCGACCCGGGAGTACCGGTGCCCGGGGTGTCATCAGGGCATTGCCGTCGGTACGCCGCACGTCGTCGTGTGGCCGGCCCAGGGGGTCGGCGGTATCGATGAGCGGCGGCACTGGCACACCCGCTGCTGGTCGGCCCGGCACGCCGCCCGCCCCTGAGCCGTAGGGGGCGGTCAGGCGCGGTTCTGGCGCGGGACCAGCACCTCTTCGTAGAGCAACAGGAGCCCGGCGGCCACCGGGATCGCGAGCAGGGCGCCGAGCACCCCGAGCAGCGCGCCGCCGGCAAGGGCGGCGACGATCGTCACCGGCCCCGGTACCGACACCGTGCGCTGCATGATCCGCGGCGCCACGAGGTAGTTCTCGACCTGCTGGTAGATCAGGTAGTACACGCCCGCGATGAGCGCCGTGTTCGGCTCGGACACGAACGCGATGGCGCACACGAGCACCGCCCCGAGGGTGGCACCGATCATCGGGATGAGCCCGAGCAGGCCGACGGTCACGGCGAGCACCGCGGCGTACGGGATGCCGACGAGGGTCATCATCAGGTACGACAGCACCCCGTTCAGGGTGGCGATGGAGACCTGGCCCAGGGCGTAGGAGCCCACCCGGCGCATGATCTCCTCCGACAGCGGCTCGACGCGGGACCGCCGCGAGGCCGGCACGAGGGCGTAACCAGCCTGCTTGACGCGCGGCAGCGACCCCAGGAAGTACAGCGTCAGCACGAGCACCGTGAAGACCTGGAAGGTGCCGTTGAGCACGGCTCTGCCCACCCCGAAGATGCCGCCGAGCACCCCCTGGATGAACGACTGGTCCATGGCCCGCGCTCGGATCTCGGCCTGGAGGGTGTCCAGGACGTCATAGTTCGCGTCGAGGTCGCGCACCCAGCGGGCATCAAGGAGCTGCTCGACGTATCCGGGGGCCTGTCGCGCCAGTTCCGCCCCTTCGAGGGCGACGGGCGGGATGACCACGGCCAGGATCACGCCGAAGATCACGAGCAACCCGCTGAAGACGGCGGCCACGGCTGCGGCCCGGCGCACGCCCCGCGACACGAGGCCGTCGACGATCGGGCTGAGTGCGAGCGCGATGAAGAGGGAGACGACGAGCAGCGTCAGCGTCGTCGTGATCTGCCCGACGAGCCGCCACAGGCCGATGGCGATGATCGCCCCCGTGGCGCCGAAGAAGCCGATGTAGAACGGCGAGTGGCGGTTGAGCGGGCGGCCGATGACACCGTAGGGCGTGACCGTCGGCTGGGTCGGGTCGACGACGAACGGCGAGGATGCCGAGGTGCGGGATTCCTCGGAGCTCCCGGTGGGGGGTTGGGGCTGGACGACCGCGTCGCCGTCGCCGTCGCCGTCGCCGTCGCCGTCGCCGGGGGCGGAGGCGGAGGCGGGGGCGGTGTGGTCGACGTCGGCGGGTTCGGCGTCCGTCGCCCGGGCCGCGATGCGGTTGCTCTCCTCGAGCGCCGCGAGTTGCCGTCGCCGGAACTCACCCCACCGGGTCACCGGGCTCCACAGCCTCGACACGTCCACGCCACACCTCCCGCGGCAACCCTACGGTGAGATGAGGCCGCCGGGCGCCACGGCATCCCTCTCCGACTTCGTGCGACTTCGGCACCGGTCTGGGCAGGTGTGTGGCGCAGAACCGCACCCAAGTCGCACGAAGTCGGGAAAAGGTCAGGCGTTGCGGAAGCGGTTGATCTCGCTCTCGAACCGGGCCCGCTTCTCGGGGTTGCTCACGCCGAGGCCCTCCTCGGGGGCCAGCGTCAGCACGCCGACCTTGCCCTGGTGGAGGTTGCGGTGCACGTCCAGGGCGGCGGTGCCGACGTCCTCGAGGCGGTAGGTGCGGCTCAGGGTCGGGTGGATCAGGCCGCGGTCGATGAGCTCGTTGGCCTCCCACGCCTCGCGGTAGTTCGCGAAGTGGGAGCTGACGATGCGCTTGAGGTTCATCCACAGGTAGCGGTTGTCGTACTCGTGCATGTACCCCGAGGTCGACGCACACGTGACGATCGTGCCGCCCTTGCGGGCGACGTAGACGCTGGCGCCGAAGGTCTCGCGGCCAGGGTGCTCGAAGACGATGTCGACGTCGTGCCCACCGGTCAGCTCACGGATCTTCTTGCCCAGGCGCTGCCACTCCTTGGGGTTCTGCGCCGTCCCGTCCTCGTTCCAGAACCGGTACCCCTCCGCGGAGCGGTCGATGATGAGCTCGGCGCCCATCGCGCGGCAGATCGCGGCCTTCTCGGGGGAGGAGACCACGCAGATCGGGGTCGCGCCGCCGGCCAGGGCCATCTGGGTCGCGTAGGAGCCCAATCCGCCCGACGCACCCCAGATGAGCACGCGGTCACCGAGCTTCATGTGGGCGCCGTTGCGCGAGATGAGCTGGCGGTAGGCCGTGCTGTTGACCAGGCCGGGAGATGCCGCCTCCTCCCACGACAGGTGGGTGGGCTTGGGCATCAGCTGGTTGGCCTTGACGATCGCGAGCTCGGCCAGACCGCCGAAGTTGGTCTCGAACCCCCAGATCCGCTGCTGCGGGTCCATCATCGTGTCGTCGTGACCGGCGGCGTCCTCGAGCTCGACGGACAGGCAGTGCGCGACGACCTCGGTGCCGGGCTTCCACTTGGTCACACCCGGACCCACGCGCAGGACGACGCCCGCGAGGTCGGAGCCGACGACGTGGTAGTCGCGGTCGTGACGCTTGGCGAACTCCGAGGTGCGGCCGTAGCGCTCGAGGAACCCGAACGTCGACACCGGCTCGAAGATCGAGGTCCACACGGTGTTGTAGTTGATGGCGCTGGCCATGACGGCGACGAGGGCTTCACCGGGCGCGAGTTCGGGGGTGGGCACCTGCTCGACGTGCAGGGACTTGCGCGGGTCCTTGTCGCGGCTGGCCAGACCCTCGAACATCAGGGCCTCGTCCTTGTGCACGGTCGCGGCCCGATAGGTCTTCGGCACCTCGATCCCGGCGTAGGTCTGCTCGGTGCGGTCCCCGGAGAGGATGGCCTCGCGGATCTGGTCCATGCGGTCGTGCTCCTTTGGCGGCGAAGGCTGGGTCTTGCGTGAACCTAGCCGCCGACCCGGCCGCGGTCGCGTGCGTATGACGGTGCCCACAGCGTGATCCGGCTCACGGGGGTCGGGAGCCCTGCTCGGGCATCCGGCATACAGTTTCGTCGTGTCCCCGATCGCCCTGACCCGCCGCCGCGTGCTGCTCGGTGGGGTCGGGCTGCTGGCCTACTCGGGCACGGCGTACTGGAGCATCACCGAGCGGATCATGCGCGCCGAGGTGCCGTTGTACGGGGAGACGGTGGCCTTCGGCGGGGGCGGGAGCCGTGAGATCGTCCCGGTGGGACGGGTGGATGCCGTGGTGCCGGGCACGCGGGTACTCGCCGACCGCGTCCAGACGGCTGCCCTGCTCGAGGAGGAGCAGGCGTGGCTCGCCTCGTGCGCCCCGTGGGTGCAGACCCGACTCGACGCGGGTGACGACGTGCTCCGCTCTGCCCTGCTCGACCTGCGCGCCCTCTCCGCCGACCTCAAGGTCTCCGTGGCGGGGTGGACCGACCGGTGGCGCTACGCGTGGCCCAGGGACGTCTCGTTCGTGGCAGCAGCCCTGGCCCGGGTCGGCCACCACGACGCAGCGGCCGACCAGCTGCGCTGGCTGCGCGGTGTCCAGGGCAGGGACGGCGGGTTCGAGGCGCGCTACGACCCGAGCACGCGGCGCCCCCCTGACGACCGCGTCGCCCAGCTCGACGGCACCGGCTGGGTGGTGTGGGGCGCTGGCCAGATCGCGGCGCAGGCCCCTGAGCGGGCCACCGAGCTGCTCACCCCGCTCACCTCCCTGCTCGTGCGCAGCTGCACCAAGCTGCTGGACTCCCTCGACGAGGCGACCGCCCTGCCGCCGGCGTCGTCGGACTACTGGGAGATCGTGGAGGACACCCTCACCCTGGGCACCGCGGCCGCCGTCCTCGCCGGGCTGCGCAGCGGCGCGGTCGTGCTGCCCCTGGTGGGGGAGTACGCGCTGGCCGAGCGGGCCCGGGCCGCCTCGGACACCCTGGCGGCGCAGGTTCGCAAGCACTTCGGCCCCAACGGCTACCCGCGACTGCTCGGCGGTTCGGCCTCGGATGCCGCCGTGACGTTCCTCGTCGCCCCCATCGGGCCGACGGAGGCGGACGTCGAGGTGCTGACGGCCATCGACCGGGCCCAGACCTCGATGCTGCGCCCGGCCGGGGGGCTGGCGCCCGGCGCCTCGTGGAAGAACGACGGCATCAGCTGGACCCCGACCACCGCGCTGTTCGCCGCCGCGTGGGCCGCGAACGGCTACCCGAGCAAGGCCGAGATCCTCCTGACATGGCTCGGTGACCACCGCACCGAGGCCGGCTCCTACCCCGAGAAGGTGCTGCACGACGGCCGACCGGCCGCGGTCGCCCCCCTCGCGTGGACGGCATCCCTCGTGGTCATCGCCACCCACGAGCTGGTGCGGGGATGATGCGCCGCGCCCTCGTCGCCGCCATGGCTCTCGTGGCCGCGACCCTCGGCCTCGCGGCCACACCATGGGCGTGGGCGACGGCTTCCGCCGCGACGTCCGCGACGACAGCCACGGCCTCAAACACCCCGCCACTCGTCATCGTCGGCGCGCCCGGGCTCGCCTGGTCCGACCTCGAGCGCGACGACCTGCCGGCCCTCACGGCGCTCGTCGAGCAGGGCGCCTCCGGGTCGCTGACCGTGCGGGCGGTGCGCAGCCGCTCCTGCGCCATCGACGGCTGGCTCACCCTCTCCGCCGGGCGACGCGCGGGGGACCTGCCCGGGCCGTGCCGCGAGCCGCTGCCCCCGGTCGGTGGGCTCGTGCCGTACTGGTCGGACTACCTGGCTGCTGCCGCTGCAGATTCCTACGACGCCAGACCGGGGCTGCTCGCCGAGGCGGTCGCGGCATCCGGGGCGTGCTTGCAGAGCAGCGGGGCGGGCGCGGCGATCGGTGCTGCCGACCCTGACGGCTCGGTGGGGTCGACGTACTCCGACACGGTGCCGACCAGTGTCGAGTGCCCCGTGGTGCTCGTCGACGCGGGAGCGCTGCCGGTCACCCAGCCCGAGCGGGCGGATGCCGTGGCGCGCCTCGACGCGCTCGTCGCCCAGGTCGTCGGGGCGGCACCCGGGGCCGACGTCGTCGTGGCCGGGCTCGGCGACGGTGACTCCAGCGTGCGACCGCGGGCGGTCGTGGCGAGCGGTCCGTCGTTCGGCGAGGGCCTGCTGACCTCGGGCTCGACGCGGCAGCCCGGCGCCATCCAGCTCCAGGACCTCACGGCCACGGCCCTCGAGCGGGTCGGGGTCGAGGACGCACCGATCAGCGGGCGGGCCGTGTCCGTGGTCTCGGGGGCCTCGTCGGCCGGTCAGCGGGTCGATGGCCTCGTCGGGTTCGAGACGCGGGCCGCGACCCTGCGATCGGTGAGCCCGCAGGTGACGGCCTGGCTGGCCGTGGGCTTCGCCCTCTGGGCGGCCCTGGGTGCGTGGAGCTGGTGGCGTCGCGGGGCGTCGCGAGAGCTGCCCCGGGCGCTGGTCGTCGGCGGTGTCGCGGTGGCTGCCGTGCCCATCTCGACGTTTGCCGCGAACCTGGTGCCCTGGTGGCAGATGCCGGCCCCGGCCGCGGTGTTCGTCGCGATCCTCGTGGCGGTGACCGCGCTGGTGGCGGCGGTCGCGCTGGGTGCCGAGCGACGGCATCCGCTGGGTGCGCTGCGCACCCTGGCGCTGTTCACGGTGGTGGTGCTCGCCGGTGACGTGCTCCTCGGGTCGCGGCTGCAGCTCGGGTCGGTCTTCGGGCAGAACCCGACCGTCGGTGGGCGGTTCTACGGTTTCGGGAACACGATCTTCGCGCTCTACGGGCTGGCGGCGCTCGTGCTCGTCGCCTGGGTCGCGAGGGCGCGGTGGCGCTCGCGCCAGGTCGCGGTGGGGCTGGGTCTCGGGCTGCTCGTCGTGCTGTTGGCGATCGAGGGCCTGCCGTCGCTCGGTGCCGACTTCGGCGGCCCGCCGGGGCTGCTGCTCGGTGGGCTCGTCGTCATCGCCGGTGTCGCTGGCGTCCGGCTGACGCTGCGCCGGTCGGTGGTGGCTGTCGTGGCGGCCGGGCTGCTCGTCGGGGCGATCTCCTGGCTCGACTGGCGGCGCCCGCAGGCGTCGCGCACCCACCTCGGCGAGTTCGTCGACACGGTGATCTCGGGGGAGGCGGGCTCGGTGCTCGGGCGCAAGCTCGCGCAGAACCTCACCAACCTCGGGTCCCCGCCGCTGCTGGCCATCTCGATCGCGACGGTGGTTCTCGTGGTGGTGGCCTGGCGGGTCGGCTGGCGCCCGGTGGATGCCGGGGTGCCGGTGCTGCGCGGGGCCGTCGTCCTCGCCCTGGTCGGGTTCGCGGTCAACGACTCGGGCCTGGTCATCCCGGCCTTCATCGCCGTCGTGTTGGCCCCGACGCTCGTCGCCGCCGGGGCGGCATCGGATGGGCGCGGCGGCTCGCAGAACGCTGGCTCGGCCGAGCCCGGTGTGCCACGCTGAGAGCATGTCGAACACGATGCCGGGGTCGGGGCCGTGGCGGCCGACGAGCTACGTGGGCCCCCTGGTCATGCTCCTGATGGGGGTCGGGTTCCTCGCCCTGGGCTGGTGGGCCAACGCTCAGGCCGAGGTCGTTCGGGCCACCGACGTGTGGGCCTACAACTCGTTGGCTGCGGTGGCGCTGCTCACCGGGGCGCTGTTCCTGCCCTTTGCCGGCGCCACGTTCGTGCGGGCGATGCGCAACCGCAAGGCCCTGGTGCGCTGACCCGTCGAGCCCGTCAGCGCGCCGTCGTGACCGTCAGTGGGCTGAGTCGGCCGGCTCGACGAGCTCGACGAGGATGCCGCCCGCGTCCCTGGGGTGGATGAAGTTGACCCGGCTGTTGCTCGTGCCGCGCCGGGGCGCGTCGTAGAGCAGGCGCAACCCACGCTCTCGCAAGGTGGCGCTCACGGCATCCAGATCGGTGACGCGGTAGGCGAGCTGCTGGATGCCGGGGCCGCTGCGATCGAGGAACTTCGCGATCGTCGAGGCGGGGGTGAGGGGCGCCAGGAGCTGGATGCAGGACCCGGAGTCGCCCACGGCCATCATCGCCTCGCGCACGCCCTGCTCCTCGTTGGTCTCCTCGTGGAGCATCCGCATCCCGTAGGTCGAGGTGTAGAAGGCGATCGCCTCGTCGAGGTCGGGCACGGCGACGCCGACGTGGTCGATCGCGGTGAACAGGTCGGTGGGCAGCGCAGTCATGGCCCTCAGCGTAGGAAGTGCGGATGCCGTGCGCGCACCTGTCGTGGCGAGCATCACGACGGATGGCTGGGCCTTCCTCCCGTCGCAGATCCCTACTCCGGATGTGCGTCCTTGCAGCAGCGCAGATCGGGAGTAAGGACGCACATCCGGAGAAAGGCCCCGCGGTCCAGCCGCTGCGCCGATCGAGGGCTTCCGTCGGGGTACCGGACACGTCAAGTGACCTTGACTTTCGCTCCGATGTTAGTAAAGGTTGCTTTACGTCAAGCACGCTTTACTTGGAGGGGATTGCCATGCGGGTCACGATGCGATCGATAGTTCAGAGTTGGTGGCGGTCAGCGGTGCTCGGGCTGGCCCTGGGCCTGGTGTTCGGGTTGCTGATGGCCAGCCGCAACCCCGGCGCACCGGCGAGCGTGGTCGTGGTCGTCACGGCGTTCACCACCTGGCCAGTCATCACCGTCGCGCTCCAGGTGCTGTGGTTCGACCGGGCCACCACCGAGCGTGACATCGCCCAGGGCGAACTCGG
>Ga0116186_1004977_pt1 | contig 10645 bp, 9 predicted proteins | sample AD_JPNNA4_MetaG_FD_89806 | JGI IMG/M metagenome (GOLD analysis project Ga0116186, IMG submission 89806) | Active sludge microbial communities of municipal wastewater-treating anaerobic digesters from Japan - AD_JPNNA4_MetaG | ecosystem: Engineered > Bioreactor > Anaerobic > Digestate | place...
CAAAACGTCCTGACGGTGCTGTTCCATTACCGGCTCAATGAAAAACCTATAGTGCCCCTAAGGACGTATCAGTAGGTAACGCGTTTTTGTTGCAATCAGAAAATTAGTTGCCAAAAAGAAGGATATGAGAAGAAAGAAGTAACCGTAGAGGGAAATGTGGGTGGTTGGTACATCGCAGGTAATATACTAGTTGGTGGTCTTATTGGATGGTTTATTGTCGATCCAATTACAGGTGCAATGTGGAATTTAGAGCCAGAGAATGTTGAAATGGCTCTTACAAAAATACCGGAAACGAAACCGGCAGTAAAATTAGATTCAACACCCGCACCTTTGACACCGACATCAGCAACTGAACCAAAAGCCATATTTATAAAATAGCCTAGTTAAGGCAGGGTTAGTATGGCCCTGTCACTAAATAAGCATAAGGAGGGTAAGATTATGAAGAAGAATTTGTTTATTGTTCTTTTTTCATTAATGTTACTCATCGTGGCCTCGCCAATTATGGCGGCGGATTCACACAGGGTTAGGGGATATTGGGCAGACACAAATAGAGACGGCATCAAGGATACTTACGTGCAACCGCACTCGCAAACAAACCCGAATAGCATCAGAACAGACAATTACAGTTATCCAGGAAACTACAATCCAAATAAGGGCGCATTTACTCCTCACAGCAATAGCGACAGAGAAACATATCCTATGAATCCCAATCCATACGATAAGCCCAAGAAAAGAAGCGGTTATGGATGGTAGCTAACAAAGATATCCAAATAGTTTGTCGACCTTAGAATTAGTGAAAATCGAATTTTTAACCCCTGAGTTATCGGGCAGGGTCAAAAATGGCCCTGCCCTTCTTATCTCTGTTTTATTCTGTGCGTTGACCAGTAATTGATTAAGGATTCCTAACTGCCTAATAGCATTTTTCAAATGAAGTACATATTACCTATTCTTATGTAGTGGGCAAGGACTCATCAGAGGAATCCAGTGCCTTAATATCGAAGAGAACCCGTTTGCCTATCCGCTTGGGCTTTCCTGGAAACGGATTGATTGCCCTCGGTCCCAGGCGATTGCGTAAGGTCAAATAGACCCTGCACGCCTTTGACCGCTTTTGACCCTGCATTTCATCCTTTTGTTATCCTCTTGACACCCCCCTTAATAATTTCGAAAAAATCTGCGCGAAGCACTTGGCCGGTTTTCATCCCAAGGTATGGAAGACCCGAATACCCCCGGGGGCAAGGTCATTTTTCCAGCCTCACCCGGGATTCGACGGATTGCCCCATCAATATCCGCTTCATAAAAAAGGTCTCGCCCCAAGGGGGTGCCAGGGGAGGGGCCACCGGCATCGGGAAATGTCATATATGCCCCTGATGAACCGAAAAACAAAAAGAGCATTTCGACCCATCAAACCCATCAACTTAAACGCAAACAAGGAAACAAGAATTCAACGGCATTTCCATCATTGCGGACATTGACGAAATGGTTAACAGATTAATAAATCTAACCATAGCACCAATCACCAAAAATAAAATTAATTTTACAATGATCTCAATATGTTGTATGTAAAATCGTAGCGAACCGGCAGACAAAAAAGAGATTTAATTTGATTGACGCCGAAACACAAAAAAGAGGCATCCATTTCACCGGCTGAATCCTTGTAAACGCAACAAGCAGAAATATAAAAAAGGGGCCTGCTGTTATTTGGGAGTCTCCCCGGCAGGAAGTCATTGGAGGGGCCTCCTGCCAGGGAGCGTTGACGGATAACTCTCATGTTTGAAATCCGTCGATTCGGTTTGCGGCCCTTTTCTGACACAGCGCGCCCGCAAATCCTTTTCCTGCCTTATTCTCCCCATGGGATAGTTGGGGATGGGATAAGAGTCTGGGATGGGATTGGGGCAAGAACCGGGGAAAGGGTAAGTAACGGGGTCTGTGCCAGAGAAAGGGATGGTTCCTGTCATTACTGTTCCCTCCTGATTAAATAGGCCACGACTGAGTATTGCATCCCGTCCGGCATTCTCTCCCTGCTGTTAGGATACTTGGGGGTTGCGTTTCTCACCTTCACCTTGAATATGCCATTCAAGAAAATCTTGGGGGACATGCGGTCCCGCCTTCCCGGTTGCTTGCAGTAGTTGGCTATACACCAGTTCTTGTAATAATTTGACGCGGGGGGAACGCTCTTGAACCTGCTGCCTGTCTTCCCATCCATGAGATTGAGGAACATCTCTAGGAGTGTGTCTGTATATTGCCCCTCGATGATTTTGAACCATAACCGCATCCTCTGGGAGTCGAAGTATCGGATCACCCTTAATTCAATGCACTGAGCTCGATATTCACCCTCTGGAATCAGGGGCCGCTTATCGTCGGCAATAAAGCCGTCATCCCGATCTGTCATTGCTCATCCATCCCTGTTCTTTTCCAACCGTTTGGAATTTACTCAAAACCGCATTTCAGGGGGCAAAAGGCCTTTTTCGGGCTTAACGTGCCTTTTCCCGATTTCGGAAAGATAATGGCTCCTAGTTCATTTTAGCGGGGGAGAACAGGGTTCCTGGTGAACGTATGGCGTTCATCTGATCCTTGCTTCCACCTCGGATGAATGGATTCTTGCCAAACCGATATGGATGCATCGGGCAATCATCCTTTGCACACTCCCTGACCAAGAGTGAGCTGCCTCCCATGCACTCAAGGCAGAATTGCCGGAAGACCTTCGTCGGAGGCCTTTTCCCCATACGAAAGGGGAAGAAAGGGCAGGGCTTGCCGGTAGCATAGACCAACTGCCCCCCGCAGTTCTGAACGTCTGCATCGGATCGACTTTGGATGCAGTAGTGGCACCAGGCATGAACGGTTTCTTTCGGGGTCAATCGCTTAGTCTGCATCCTGCTTCCCCTTCAGCCACTCAAGGACTGCTGCCTCGTCAAACCGGACATACTTGCCCACCATAATCTTGGGAATCGTTCCGTCGCCTTTCTCCCTGGTGCGTGAGTAGAGCCATGATCTTTTCACCTTTAGCCTGTTCGCCAGTTCATCAATTGTCAAAAGCTGCCGTACCGCATTTTCCATATTGCTCGACCTCCATAAACGAAATTAGCCCACGATCATCTTGATCATGGGCTAAATGTACTCCTGCGCTATTTCTGTGTCGATGCGTAAGTTCTTGTATTTACATGTATTATGTTACATTTTGAGCATTTTGTTCAAAACGTAACATTCTAAATATCGTGCTTGGGATAGCTGCTGATCTTCCCTTTCTCTTTAGCCTCCCTCAGAATCTGTCTAAGTGTATTCGTGGAAATACCATTCCGATAAATACCTTTTGCTTTCAAGACCGGATCAACTGCTGCCTTCATGCGCAAAAGAATTTTTCTTTCTGACATTAAAAGCAGATCAGATTTATCTGTATAATTTCTTGAAAATTTTCGATACTCATCAATCACTATTCTTTTTGCCGTTTCTTTATTCCTGCGCTTTGTGTCTGTTGAACGACTCGTTCTAGACTCATGATGCTCTGTTAAATCTTTATATTTTGCAGACCAGTATCCTACGAGCAAACAGAATCTTTCTTTCAGGACTTGCTGGTATGGAACTAACTGTTCATAATATTTTAAACTGCAATCGGAACAGCGGTCATTTTCTTCAGAGCATAATTTCCTAAATGCGTGCTTAAAGTCGTTTGCAAATGCGGCGATTCGCATAAAGCTATCGGGGTCTCTTATATCTATAGATTTAATTTTTTCTAAATTGCCAGTGTCGGAAATTTCGTCCTCGCGAGCTTGTTCAGCCGCTAATTCACTTTGTAATTCTTCATCATTATCTTCATCATATTCGTCTTCGTCACATTGAATCTTCTCTCCAATTTTACCTTCTCTCTTTGATTTCTGTGCTTTTTCGATAAGTTTTCTCATGATCGAACGTTCTTTCTTCTGCTGAGCTTCATGCTTTTGAAAGAATAAATCGACAGCAGTTAAATCACTCTCTTTGTGCGGGAATATCAATTCGACAAGTGGCAAATAAGTCTTTAACGGCATCAGATTTGATATAGAACCAGGAACCCATGTTGAACAACGCTCAGCATTTCTTTCTAATTCTGAACATTCCGCTGCACGCTTTTTACACTCAGATTCAAAATCTAACTCTATTTTCATTGCTCCCCCCGCAATGATCCCCTGATTATTGAGGCCCAGGCCGGAGGGGATACCGGCTTTTCGGGAGCTACCCTAGGGCCTCAAATCGCTGCTACCATTTTGCTACCATAATCAACCATACAGACAGGAAACAGGGTAGAACACCATGAACGCGAAAGCAAGGCCCCTGTTGACTTTCATTGATTTCTCTTCATGCTCGTTTTTCTCGTTCATCGGTTTTTGCGGTTTCACACGGTAGAAGTCACTGGTTCAAATCCAGTACCGCCTACCATTCGATCCATCGGGCAGCACGTGAGGGCTGCCCTTTTTTTTGCCTCCATCGGCCGGATGCCCCTCGCTTCCACATAACGCTTGACACGTGCCGCGCGACGCATGACACTGGCCCCATGATCTCCCGGCGCGAATTCATGCAGTCCCTGGCCCGGCTGGCGCCGGTGCTGGGCGGCTCGGGGCTCGTCCTGTCGGAGCCCGCCGCGCTCCGGGCCCTCCTGGACACCCTGGGAGGGACAGCCCTGGCGTGGGGAACGGCGGATGAGCTGATCCGCGAGGCGCCGCGCGCCCGTTTCTGGTCGTCCGCCCCCAAGGGCCGCGTCCAGTGCCGCCTGTGCGCCCGCGAGTGCCTGCTGGCCGACGGGCAACGGGGCCTGTGCCGCTCGAGGATGAACGTGGGCGGCGAGATGCGGAGCCTCGTCTACGGGCGGCCCGTCTCCGTTCACGTGGACCCCATCGAGAAGAAGCCCTTCTACCACTTCCTGCCCGGCTCGCAGGCCTATTCCATCGGCACGACGGGCTGCCCGCTGCGCTGCAAGTTCTGCCAGAACTGGCAGACCTCCCAGGCCTCGCCGGAGGACTTTCACGTCCGGTTCACCCCGCCCGGCACGATCGTCGAATCGGTGCGCTCCCGAAAGGTTCCCGTCATCGCCTACACCTACAACGAGCCGCTGGTCTTCACGGAGTACCTGCTCGACATCGCGGACGCCGCCCGCCTGCGCGGCATCCGCTCGACGATGGTGACCTGCGGGTACATGGCCCCCGGCGCCCTCTCGGAAGCCTGCAAGGCGCTCGACGCCGTCAAGGTCGATTTGAAGGGCTACAGCGAGGGCTTCTACCGCGACGCCTGCGGCGGCGAGCTCAAGCCCGTGCTCCGGACGATCCGGCAGATCGCGAAGAGCCGCGTGCACCTGGAGATCGTCAACCTCGTCGTCCCGACCCTCAACGATTCCGACCGGATGATCGCCGACCTCTGCGATTGGGTGACGGGCGAGCTGGGCCCCGATGTGCCCCTGCACTTCACGCGGTTTCGCCCCGACTATCAGATGCCGCACCTGCCGCCCACGCCCACGGCAACCCTCGAGCGGGCCCGGGCCACGGCCCTGTCCCGGGGAATCCGCTACGCCTACGTGGGCAACGTGCCGGGCCACCCGGGCAACAACACCTACTGCCCGTCCTGCGGCAAAGAGGTGATCCGGCGGACGCAGTTCTTCGTCGAGGAATCGAACGTGAAAAACGGCAAGTGCGGGTTTTGCGGGAAGAAGATCGCAGGGGTATTTATGTAGCCAAGCAGTGACGCACAGGAAACAGGCCGCAGGCAACAGGCTTCGGGGTTCGAGATTCCAGCCTGCAGCCTGTAACCTGCAGCCTGTAGCCTTTTTGGGGGATGGCCATGAAGAAGCCCAGGATTTGGCTATGGTTGCTCATGCCTCTGTTGCTGACGCCCGCGGGGTGCGAAGGGGCGGACAAGGCGGATTCCTCGATACGGCCGCCCGCCGTGGCGGGCAGGTTTTACCCCGAGACGGCCCAGGCGCTGCGGCTCGCCGTCGAGAAGTACATGGCCGAGGCGATTCCGCCCGTTGCAAAGGACCCCGTCGCGATCATCGTCCCCCACGCGGGCTACGTCTTCTCGGGACAGATCTGCGCCGACGGGTTCAACCAGGTGCGCGACCGCCGGTACGAGACCGTGGTGATCCTGGGCACGAATCACACGAGTTCCTCGTTCCGCAAGGTGGGGATCTACCCCGGCAGGGGGTTCCGCACGCCCCTGGGCGAGGCCGCCGTCGACGGGGCCGTCGTCGAGGCCCTGCTGGCCGGCTGCCCGGACTGCACGCTCGACAAATCGATCCACGCCCGGGAGCACTCGATCGAGGTCGTCGTCCCCTTCGTGCAGGTGCTCTTCCCGGGGGCGAAGATCGTGCCGGCCGTCGTGGGCGAAGCGGATGTGGAGATGTGCGTGCGCTTCGGCAAGGCCCTGGCCCGCGCGCTCGGGGGCCGCAAAGCGCTGATCGTGGCGAGCACCGACCTTTCGCACTACCCCTCGGCCGTCCATGCCCCCATGGTCGACCGCCAGACGCTGCAGGCCATCCTTCCGCTGGACCCCGCGCGCTTCCACGCCGTTGCGCACACCGCATCGGACCGCAGCATCCCCGGCCTGGCCACGAGGGCCTGCGGGGAGGCGCCCGTGATGGCCGCCATGAGCGCCGCCAGGGAACTCGGTGCCGCCGGGGGCGCCCTGGTGAGCTACGCCCACTCGGGCGACACGGTCCTCGGGGAGCAGGGGCAGGTGGTGGGCTACGCCGCCGTGGCCCTGGGCTCCGGCCGGACCGGCCCGTCGGAATCCGGGGGAGCCCCGCCGGCCGACGCCGGGGGGCCCCTGAACCCCTCGGACCGCAAGGCGCTGCTGCGGCTGGCGCGCGAGACGATCGACCGGTTTCTCTCGACGAAGACGGCTCCCCTGGCGCGCAACCCCTCCCCGGCCCTCGCGCAGACGCGGGGCCTGTTCGTGACGCTCAAGAAGCGCGGGGAGCTCCGCGGCTGCATCGGCGAGATCGTCGCCGAAAAACCGCTCTACCGGCTCGTCGGTTCGGTGGCCCTGAAATCGGCCCTGGAAGACCCGCGGTTCAGGCCGCTGCGGCACGAGGAGCTCAGGGACGTGGAGATCGAGATCTCGGTCCTCACGACCCCTGCGCCCGTATCCGGCGCGGGGGACATCGTCGTGGGGCGCGACGGCGTCATCCTGCAGAAGGACGGCCGCTCGGCGGTGTTCCTGCCCCAGGTCGCAACGGAGCAGGGCTGGGGACGCGACGAGATGCTGGAGCAGCTCTGCCGGAAGGCGGGACTGCCCGCCGGCAGCTGGAAGCAGGGCGCACGGATGCTCACGTTCCAGGCGGAGGTCTTCAGCGAGACGGACTTCCGGAAGGCCCGATGAGCGCCATCCTCTTCATCGTCGGTGTCGTCTCGATCGCGGCCCAGGTCGTTCTGCTGCGGGAACTCAACGTCGCCGCGTTCGGGGTGGAGCTCGTCTACATCCTGGCCCTGGGGGTGTGGCTGGCGGCGACGGCCCTGGGCGCCCTGCTGTGCCCCGCGGCCCGCATCCCCCGGGCGGGGCTTCTCGCCGTCCCCCTTTTCCTGTTCGCCGTCCTGCTCCCGCTGGCCGTGGCCGCGGCCCGGGCAAGCCGCATCGGGTTCGGGGGCGTCCCGGGGGCCTACCTTCCCTTCGGCGAGCAGATCGTCACGATCCTCGTCACCCTGCTGCCGGCGGGGTTTCTCACGGGCTGGCTGTTCCGCCGGGCTGCGGGCCTCTTCGTGGCGGAGGGCCGCACCGTCGCGGCCGCTTACGCCATCGAAAGCGCGGGGGGGGTCGCCGGGGGACTGCTGTCGTCGCTCGGCATGCACTGGGGGGCCCGGAACTTCGTCCTGGCCCTGGCCTGCTCGCTGATCGCCGCCGCTTCCCCCCTGCTGCTCACGGCGGGCGCCCGGCAAAGCCGTCTCCGTCCGGCCGCCGCAGGTCTTTGCGGCCTTTTCCTGCTCGGTCTGCTTCTGTCCCCGACGATCGACCGGGCGATGACGCGGTGGGATCAACCGTCGCTGATCGAGAGTCGGGACACGCCCTACGGCCGGGTCAGCATCACCCGGCGCGAGTCGCAGGTCTCGGTGTTCGTGAACAACGCCCTCGCCTTCGAGACGGAGGGAACCGAGGCGGAGCACTTCGTCCACCTCGCCGCCCTTCAGCACCCGCGGCCCGGGCGCATTCTCATCCTCGGCGGCGGGATCGAGGGCATCGCGGAAGAAGCCCTGAAGCACGGGCCGACGGCCGTCGACTGCGTCGAGATCGACCCCGTTCTCGTCGAAACGGTCCGTGCGCACCTGCCCCCGCAGAGGCGGGCGCCGCTGGAGATCCCGTCCGTGCGGATCCTCACGGACGACCCCCGCCGCTTCCTGCAAGCCGGGGGCCGCTACGACCTGATCCTCATCGGCATGCCCGAGCCCTCGTCGGGCCAGGCCAACCGTTTCTACACCGCGGAGTTTTTCCGGCTGTGCCGCGACCGGCTCGAGGCGGGCGGGATCGTCGCCCTGCGGATCCCGTCCTCCGAAAACCGGTGGACGCCGCAGATGACGGAACGGGCTCTGAGCATCCACGGGGCGCTCCGTTGCGCCTTCGAAAACGTTCTGGTTCTCCCGGGGGACACGGACGTGGTGACGGCGTCGCCCGCGGCCCTCCCGGAGGACGCCGGGCCCCTGATCGAGCGGTACCGCGCGCGAGGGCTGCACAGCCGACTGATCTCGGAGCCTTTTCTCCGGTACCTCCTGACCCGCGACCGGTTCTCAGAGGTGCGCGAGACCCTGCACACGCAGCGGGCCCCGATCAACACCGATACGCGGCCCATCTGCTATCAGCTGACGGCCCTCGTGTGGCTGTCGAAATTCTTCCCGGTCCTGACCGGCCTGAGCTTCGCGCAGATCGAGGGGCTCGTCGACTCCCGCCGGGCGTGGATCGGGGCGGCGGCAGGGCTGATCGTCCTGCTGCTCCTGGCGGCCCGGTTCCACCCGGTGTGGCGTGGGGCCCTGCTCGTCGGCCTTGCCGGCTTCGCCGGCATGGTCCTCGAGACGGTGCTCATCCTCCAGTACCAGACCCGTCACGGCGTCCTGTTCCGCGACCTGGGCATCCTCATCACGGCCTTCATGGCGGGCCTCTCGCTGGGCGCCCTCGCCCTCGCGGCGGCGGTGCGCGGCAGGTCCCGATACCGCGGGATCGGCCGGCAATGGGGGATCGTGCTGATCACGGGCTTCGTGATGCTGGGGACCGTCGTCTTCTTCCAGGCCCGCAGCGGCCGCTTCACGGGGCTCGAGGAGACCTCGGGACTTCTCGCCGCGGCAGGGTTCCTCGTGTCGGGCGTCTTCGCCTTCGCCTCTCTCCGATGGCCCTCCGGCCAGGAGAGGGCCGTCTCCCCGCTCTACGCCGCCGACCTGCTCGGCGGCTGCGTCGGTTCCGTCGCCGCAAGCCTGCTGCTCGTGCCGCTGGCCGGCATGGACATCACCGCCGCCGCGACGGCGGCGCTTGCGCTGGTCGCCCTGATGCTGATCTAGCCGCTTCGCGGCGGCAAGAGAAGGGGGGGGAAGAGGGGGATTTCTCTTTCACCGGCCTCCGGCCGCCTTCTTCCCCCGGCACCGCCCGCATTCCTTCCCGCCCGCCCGGCCCGGCGCCGCGATGAAAACCGCCTCGCAACGCGGGCATGTTCGGAGTTTCCCGCGGTTGCCGGCGACCTTGAGAAACTCGACGAAAGCGTAGACGAGCACGTTGTGGTAGTATTCGTCGGCAAGACCGGCGCGTTCGGTGAAGTAGCTCTCCTGGAACAGCGGCTTTTCGTAAATGGCCCCGTCCTCGCCGACGGCCAGCTCCCTGCGGTTCACCACGTTGTAGACGGCCAGCAGATCCAGGAGTGCCTGGTTCCGGGACAAATCCTTCGCCTCCACGACCTCCCCGAGGATCGCTCTCCAGCGATCCAGCAGCTCGGCCAGGACCTCCTGCTCGCCCTGGATGCGGCTGTAGTAGGCCGCCCACTTCTGCGCCTCCCGGGCCTTCTCGGCCGGAACGGCCCTCCGGATCGCAAGGATGCGGTCCCCCAGCGCGATGTATTCCTCCATGCAGGCCAGGAGCCGATCCTTGACCTCGTCCATCTCCCCGGTGAGCGGGGCCCGTTCGTCGAACATCGCCGCCACCTCGCCGAGCCAGGCGTTTCCCGCCGTCCCGACGGAGATCCGGACGTCGTCCTCCTCGTAGGGGTTCTCGCAGTCCCACTTGGGCTCCAGGGGCTGGATCTTGAAGTGCAGCACCCTCTCGCCGTCGTAGTCGTAGGAGGCAAGGGAGATGTTGCCGGGCAGGTTGTTGATGACGGACAGGAGCCTGCGCTCCTCGAGCAGGAGATTCACGAGGTCCCGGTCCCCCGCCGGCAGGGCCTCCTCGAAGCGCTCCAGGGTGGGGTATCGATCGAGGGCCTCTTCGAGGAACCCGGGACCGTAGCCGAAGGCCCTCGCGGCGCCCCGGAGAAAGACCTTCCCGGCCTCCTCGGGCGACGGTGCGTTTGCGAAATCGACGACGAGCGCCCCGAAATGCAGATCCCGTTTTCCCTTCATGCCGGTTTCTCCGCCCCCGTGCAAGGTGACCCGAACATAACGAAATGCCGGTTTTTTTTCAAGTTCGAACCGATGATCCGGCCCGCGGCGCTCGCGCCCCC
>Ga0116186_1004988_pt1 | contig 10638 bp, 10 predicted proteins | sample AD_JPNNA4_MetaG_FD_89806 | JGI IMG/M metagenome (GOLD analysis project Ga0116186, IMG submission 89806) | Active sludge microbial communities of municipal wastewater-treating anaerobic digesters from Japan - AD_JPNNA4_MetaG | ecosystem: Engineered > Bioreactor > Anaerobic > Digestate | place...
CGGTTCATCCCCACGTGTGTGGGGAACATACTTCTTCTAACCTATTGATTCCTTATTAAATTTTCAAAGATCGAATTTCCACCAACAATTTGGCACAAAATAGCACTACTTCGAAACCTCGTTTTTCTCCTCTTCCGGCAGGAATGAAACCAGCTTAATACCGTCCATTTCCAACGGTATTCTTCGATTTGCACCCAGCGTCATAAAATCAAAACCGGACTCGGTGTTTGTGCTCCAAGCCATAACAGCATTGCCGCTTTCAATACCTTTTTCAATCTGCTCCCAAATCATTTCTCGGACACGCCTTGAAACTTTGCCTACATAAACACCAGCACGCACTTCCAAAAGCCATATTGCCAATCGCCCCCTCAAACGGGGAGGTACATTTTCAACCACGGTGACCAGCATCGCCGATTCCCTCCTTATTCGGAATTGCGATTTCCACGGCCTCTTCATGCGGTTTCGGCCTTTCCATACCACCCGCATGCAGGATTTCTTCAATCGTCGGAATTATCCTACCCAGAATTCTTGATTGTCTGAAAGCATCTCGACAGGCAATACGGACTTCACGTTCCGGTTCTTTCGGATTCTTGGCAGCAATACGGAACGCTACCGGCACCACCGTTTCAAATTTAAATACATCAGCTATGTCATAAACAAACGACTGGGGCTTACCCGTATGAATGAAACCGACAGCCGGCGCATAGCCTGCCGCCAAGATCGCCGCTTCGCAGATTCCATAAAGACACGCCGTGGCCGAACTCAGGCAACGATTGGGAACATCGCCGCTTTCCCATTTTGTATGATCATAATTGCGGTTTGCCCAGTTGACGCCATATTGACGCGCCAACAGTTCGTACATTTTGCGAACGCGCACACCCTCGATTCCCCGCAACTGTTCCACACTCCGTCTTTCCGGAGGCTCTTCTTTAAATCTGATTGCATACATCTTCCGGACAACTTTCAACCTTGCCGCATCATCCAAAGCCAGCTTGGCTTGATACAAAAGCCTATCTGCCCGCGCCCCGCCCGGCTGTCCGGAGGCGTAAAGACGGACACCGCCATCACCAACCCAAACCAGCAGACATCCGACACGAGAAGCCAACGTAACAGCGGCATGAGAAACTCGTGAGCCCGGCTCCAGCATCAGGCAGGCTACTCCACCAACAGGAATATGCGTGCGAATGCCGTTTTTATCCACGACGACAAAAGCGCCGTCCAGAACATCAAGATTTCCTTTCTCGACAAAGATGATAGAAACCCGATCTTTCATCGGGATTGGTTTCAGCATAGGTAATATAGGTTCCGCCACAATCAATCACCTTTTTTCTTATTATCACGTTTCTTAGTACGTTTATCGGCTGCTATCGCTTTCCCTCCACGACCTGCATCCAACTGCCTCGCCGCATCTTCCAAAACCCTGATGGATTCCGCCTCACCCAGCGCTTCCTTATACTGTCTGCGACGTTCGGCAAAGCGGTCGTATTCGTTTCTTGCAAAATCATCCGCATCTTGTTTGCTTACTGTTCCTGCATCCGGTAACACTCGGCGTTCATTAAATTTCAGGAACTCATTCAGCTTTCGTTCCCAGTCCTTCATGAAGATCTGCTTGCGGCGTTGTGCTTGATCTTCGGCATAGTCGAGCCACATGACAACAATCCGATTTAAGCCGTCTATTTCTTCTTCGCTTAGATAATTTTTTGCAATAATAACATCCGTCTTGCGGACTTCATCGGCTTTCCAGCTTGTGAGCCCCATGTTAGGCAGGCTGTGATCAGCACGGCGTCTTATAAGTTCAGCCGCCGTCATGCCGGTTGCGGCATAATGAAGCTTGTTCTGGATTACGCTGAAGAATTTGTTTGTTTCAGGCTCCGAAGGGTCGTAATCGCCCGCCATCGCAAAGATTTCCTTAACGCGCAGGTACATCCGCCGTTCACTGGCGCGAATGTCACGGATGCGCTCCAACATTTCATCAAAATAGTCTGGGATGGTAGAACCAACAACGGGAGGATTCTTCAGCCGTTCGTCATCCATGAGAAAGCCCTTAATGATATACTCCTTGAGTCTTTGTGTAGCCCATATGCGAAAACGGGTGGCAACATGGCTCTTTACACGGTAGCCGACGGAAATAATCATATCCAGATTATAGTAATCAAGTTGCCGTTTAATTGACCTTTTACCCTCCGGACGAACTGACAAGTATTTCTTGTGAGTTGCCTCCGGGATCAACTCACCTTCATCGTATATATTACGAATGTGGAGACTTATGTTCTGCTGGGTTGTTTGAAACAATGCGGCCATGAGTTGCTGGGTGAGCCATACGGTTTCATCTTCCAAACGGACTTCAACCTTGATGCGCCCGTCTTCAGTCTGATAAAGAAGAAATTCACTTTTTACTGGAAGGTTATCGTTCATTAATATTCTCCTCGATCTTTGAGTTTAGCAACTGCCTATGAAAAAGTTCTCGAAAGGGTATGTATAATTTTTACCTATCCTTTTGATAGTTCAGTTTTCAGCCGGTGATAATTTGTCACCGGCTGAATGCCTTATTGATTAAACCACCCGCTTCACAAGCATCAAGCCACAGCCAAAGGCTTTGGCGGGGCCGATTCCGCGGACAAGAGTTTCTCGAAAGGCGTCGGGCTCGGTAATGCGTAATAGGCCATCGAAACGAACGGTCAAATGAGTCATCCGATGCTCACCCTGCTCGTCCGTTTTATACCCTATCTGTTTCCCTTCCGGCATAGTATTTACATGTACGATCTGTCTGATTTCGTCATTCTGTACCTTGGTTTTTTTGGCGAGAATCTCAAAACCACCGGGGCAGCCTCTTTCCCGTTCATTTCCCTTGCGAACAAGCCAGTCAATCTGTTCCGACTCACGAAGAAGCGCCACGCGCTTACCCTTCAAGATATCGTCGCCCTTTGATGGCTTGAAGATGCGTTTTGTGGGATTCGCACGCAGACTGAACGCTACTGTTTGTCCGTTCCGAAGTCCCCGATATGATACCGAAATATTTTTATATGCCGGATTTTGAGCACTCTCATCGAAAAGCAGGTAATTCTTGCACTTGTCAAGGTAAGACCAGTCGGGTTCGACGACGGATTGAACATTGACGACAGCGCGACCATTCTGATCATCCACATCCTGGCGGAAAAGAACGCCAAATTTCTCCCGTGCATTTTCCTTTTCTTTATCAATTGCGTAGCCCTCGAAAGCGTGCATGAGGGTGCGGTGCATCTCGTAAGGCTGGGCTAACTCACTACGCACTTGCCGGCAATTCAAATCCAAGATTAATCGGGAGAGATATAATGGGGTGTTCGCTTCGCTCATGATTTTGTCCCTCCTGTGAAACGAGTCGTCGTTGTTCTTGGTTTGAAGCGCCGCTCGCTAAAGCTGAGCGGCCAATCATGCTGGGTTCGCTCACCATCCGGCGATTCCAACACCACGCGTTTTTTCTCGTCGTCCGCCAGAAGGTGGTCTTCCAAACATCCCTCTTTGGGCATATCCCCCGGTTTAAGAGGCGGGACAGTTAGTGGAAAAGCCTTCCTTCCGAGAAACAACGGCCATTTCGGATTTTGCAATGCGTCTGCGATGTCTTTGAGAAGCTGCAAATCCTCTGACTGCAAACCTACCGTGAACGAGGCATCGGCCAGATAATCACGGTAGGACACCACTGTATCTGTCCCCTTGCCATCCGCCTTTATGACGTCGAGCGCCGTGTGGTAGTCGCGTTCCGGACGGCCTTCCTTGTCCACACGTACACCCATGCGAATCGAATCAAATCGCAATATATCCTCACCACGGGCAATGCCCACGGCGGCACAGATCAGACCGATCACACCGCTGCGCGTCGGTTCCAGCGCTGTGTCGCGATAATCAAAACGGCTGCGATACCCCCATGACTGCATAGGGCCTTCGAGCCGCAAGAGCAATGTGTAGTCCCGTCTCATGGCTGCCCCCCAACCTCCAAAACGGCTTCGATGGCCTTTTCAACGTTCTTCTTGTCCGCATCCTCAAGTCCATTCAAACGGCCTTCCTGTTGAAGATGGAAACAAGCTGCACTCTTAACACCTTGTTCGCCGTAAACGGCTTTCAGGTCATCCCAATGCTTGGTGAGTGCCGCTACAGACAGGCCGACAAGATCGTCATCGTCCTTTTGGGGGCGTACGGGTTTGGCGAAGGCGTTGGCCAGAGAAATAGGCACGCCTCCTTGACGTCGGACGAACAAACCGAAAGACGGGAGATTCTGGGCGGCAAAGGAGTTCTGTTTTCCGGTCGGAATGGCATAAACCAACGCTTCGAGAAATGCCTTGATGACCTTGTCTGCCTCAGTATAATCCTCTTGCGTGAGGTCTTGAACCCAGTGACCGTTTTTGCGTTCGGTTTTCCGCGCCAGATTGCGGGCAAGCTGGTCACGATCCACCAGCGCATAACGGTAATAGCAGGCGCTGTTAAAGCCGACGACGCCCATCATTCCCGCGCCGGTTTCTTCTTCCGGATTCAGATCGTCCACTGCGGTGTAGAAATCCATCTCCATATCCACCTTGTGCGTAGATATGGGATGGGCGACCTGGCAGGCAGCATCGACACGCATATTGTATTTGCCGAATGGCGTGCTATCTTTCAACTCCAGCATCCGGCCAAACAGGGCAATATCCGGAGCCTTGACTGCCTCGAAAAGAATTTTCCCCACACGATTCCGTGCATCCTCTTGTTTCTGTTTGTTCTCTTTGGTCAAATCCGCCCAGTTTTCCCGAAACACGTCAATCAACTGCGGAAGGGCTTCTTTATCGAGAAACACCAAAATCTTTGTGGTATTCTTGGATGCCTCATTATTCTTCTCAAGCCCCCCGGCCTCGAAAACAGAGGTAACGACTTTGATAGTTGTGTCATCGGGTTTATCCTTCTTATCAATTCCCTTGGCGATCTCCACGATCAGTTGTCGCGTACGAAAGGCTCCGCACTGTTCGAGAAGTTTACCCATCGGCCCTTCTCGCCTTGTGCTTCTTTTACTGCATTGGCTCGATACCCTTGCTCGGCGAAAGCCGCCGAAGGTGGCGCTCTTGGGCTGGCCCGTGTCGTCGCGGTTGAGGTTTGACGGGGCGAAATTCTGAATCAAATGCGCTTCAATTTTAACACCGGAATTATTCATGGTTCTCTATCTCCTTTTTTCTGTGGTTGTACTGGATTGAGAGGTATCACCTCCACTGCTGTTATTGCTTTTGTAAAAATCACGTGCCCATTTTAACTGGACATGACCCTCCGGATGGTCCCATTGAAGCAGGTCATCCAGAAGGCGAAACCAATCAGGTGGTTGCTCGTTGGCCTTCAGCAAACTGACAGCATGGCGCAGATGATCATCGAGATCATCAGAGTGGGCGTTGAGAAGCGCCACAAAGCGCGCCTCCATACTGTCGCTCTTGGCCCGCAACGGCTGAAAAGCGGCGCCCAGCGAACGGCCATTCCGATGTTTTGGGAATGACCCGAACAGCGTCGCGGTCACATAATACCAGCGGTCTTTGTAACGCTGCTCAGGCAGGTACGGCACAACGTGCCTGTGCACGCGTGCCATTTGCCCCGGTTCCTTTCCAAGGCCGCTGCGCAGGTCTGCCAGCGCGCCCCGGTCTTCCTGCCCTTCCTTGGCAAGGTTGAGCAGATAACCAATAAAGGTCTTTTGTTGGTCGTCCAGGCTCATATCTTTTTACCTCCTTTTCTGGTCGATTTTGATTTCTGTTTGACAGTTTTGGCCTTCGGCGGCTGAAGCATCAAATTACTGTCGCTGAAATCCATTTCCACACGGGCAACGGCACTGATCGCGCGCGCGGTCGTGCCGAGGGTGCGGACGCTCTCTTCCAGCGCTCGCTTCGCTTCATGTTTTATTGCATCTCTCCATGTTTGCGTCGCGATCTGTTGATCGGGAGGTTTCCAATAACCCGTAGTCTCATCCCAATCGCCCGGTAGATTTTCCAGCAGATCAAAAAAATGCTCCTCCAGCCGTGCCCAGTAGGCGGGATGCGGGTTGATATCTTGTACAATACTGTTTATATCACCCCACTCATTTTTGCTCGGTTCCCGCCCATTCGGGATCCGAATAAATCGAGCAATTCCTGTAGTGCGACTGTGGAGCACATTCGCGACTTGCTCGGCAATCGGCAAAAGACCATCAGGATCTTTACCTAGCCTCTCGACTAAATTCACATCACTAAGCAAAGCTATTGGTACCGGCAAACGTTCGTGTCGCCAAAGGAAAGATTTGCCTTGTGATGCTGCAAGGCCCACAATGTTTGCCAGTGGCTGAGCCGACTTAGGGAGCGTTCCGTCCTGGAACAATCTTGCAACGTGGTTAAGGCAGGCGGGAGGTTTCCGTGTTGTAGAGGTAAGCGAAAACAGAGCGTGTGCATCCCGCCAAGCGGCTTTGTCCTTGTTGAGTTCAATCGGGGCGAATTGATCTGTATCGGTGGTCCGTGTATAGGCTTTCATTGGATCGTCAGCGTCTGCGTTTGTCTTCATGCCATTCGTGAAAAACATCGAGCGCCTGTCCAAGACACGAATGAACCTGCTGAGCGGTGTAAACCGTTGTATAGGACCAGTGAAGGGAATTGGATTTTTCCATGACCTCTCTGCGGATTTGATGATATTGGAATCCTCCCATGGCGGGAGATCATTTGGATCGATTGGTATGTGAACAAGATTAAACATCAATGTTTGAAATAGGTTCTCCCCTTGAAGCCATAGACAAAGCCCTTTGACACAAGTAGCAAACTGGCAAGGCGAAGGGCTAATCACCTGATCGCCAATTTTACCTCCGGAAGCTACACCTGTCCCCGCGTATGATTGCGCCGCAAGAATCATCCTTGCAATTTGCTTCGGTTCGTATTCTGGACGTTCGGTGCCGACTCTGTGGTCAAACAGAATACGACCTTTTTTGTCCGGGGCTTCGCGAAGGAGCCGCATCAGGCCGTCCGAATTATCCTTTTTGATTTTTCCATCATCTTTATATTCGTTGAGATCAAGCTTGGCGATCTGCATGAAGGGGTAGTCATCATCAAAAAGAAAAAAACGGTCATACCACTTGTCTTTGGCCAGATAGTCCGTGAGTGATTTATTCCCATAGAATGACCCACTGGCGAAGAATTCCTTCCATTGCCTCATGCTCGTCGGTCCTTGAAATGCTCGATACAAAATCGCCAGAAGCAGCCGGTGTATGGCCACCGTCACGAGCGGCGAGTCATCGCAGATTTCGCGGAGCTCGTGCGCCTTCAGCAGAGTATCCTGGATGCCGAATTCCTTGTTGCGCCCATCAAGGGTGATGCAGGGAATCCACTCTTCATCAATTAGGTTAAATTCAGCCACGTTTTTAGTCCTCCTTAGTCTCAATCACGAGACCCAATTGTTTATCCAAAGTCAGTTTATAGTTACCCACACACCCCGCGTTCCGCTTATCCAGTCGCATAAGGCGTGCGTGGCGCAGGTGGGTATTCTTCTTCCACTGCTCAGGCGCTTCGCCATTCTGAAGAAACGCTTGAAATAGCGCTTTGTGGCTCAGTTTGACAGAACTATCCAGCAGGCGGCGAACCTCGGAAACCGTTGGATCATGAGTCAGCCGCGTATCCGCTGGCAACATAACAACAGTAATGGAAGGATCACCCTCGCGCGTTGCCGCCCTCACAGTCTTATGGACATTGGGATCATCGTCATCAACCAAATCGTCATTGAAATCTTCGACAAGATCCGATGGCTCTTTCGGCTCCGCAACGAGGAGTCGATGTGCAGTGGTTTTGGACGCCAAAGGTTCACCATCTGTTGTTTTAAATGCCTGTGCCAAGGCAATCCGCCAAGACTTATCAGATTCCTTGGTCGACTCGTCATAAACGGTTTCCACCAGCGACTCGATTTCGTCAGGTGCCTTGATTTTGTTTCGCCCGCGCAGAGCCAGCCAGGTCCGCAGAAGAATATAACGGTCATAAACATACTCAATGCTCTTTCCAAAGGATTCCGGCGGCGAGCCTTCCCGGCCAGCGCCGCAGAGAACGATCAGCCGGGGTGTTTCCAAGCCGGACGGCCGTTTGCGCGGGTGGCGGTGCAAGCGTCCCGAACGTTGGAGCAACAGGTCAACAGGTGCTATCTCGGAGACCATGAAATCGAAATCGAGATCAAGACTTTGTTCAACGATCTGAGTCGCAACCAACACGCCGCGATGTGGACGATCGGGATTAATGAAGCGGCCATCCGCGTCTTTCTCCTGGGGGTCGCGTTTACCGAACTTGCGGAGGACTTCTTCTTCGCGCTCGCGTCGCCACATCTGAAGCGTCCGGGCATGAAATAGCAGGCATTCGGTGTCTGCGAGAGAATCTCGAAGGTGCTTGTAAACCTCGATAGAGCGATTGACCGTGTTGCAGATCACGGTGGCACAGCCGCCGTGCTTCAGTTGTTCCGCCAAGGTTGAAGTCATTTCCGACAAATCGGTATTGCAGAATTGCAGATCAATGGCGCGCGATTTCTCCATGGGGATTGCAGTACAGACGGACGGTTTGTCTGCCTGAGTTTGGGGATAATGGCGCGGCTTGGCAAGCGTAATTCTCGGATATCGTCTGTATTCGACATCCTCCCGGCCTGAATAAGCCTTAGCAAGCGCTTTGCGCTTGGCGTCAGGCAGTGTTGCCGAGAGAAGAATCACGGTGCAATCAAGTTCCGCGAGCCAGTGCAAAAGCCGTTCGAGGATCGTGCTCATGTAAGCGTCATAAGCGTGGACTTCATCGAAAATGACCACCTTGCCCGCCAAACCGAACAATCGCACGAACCAATGCTTGGTTTGCAAGACACTCAGCAAGCTCTGGTCGATCGTTCCGACGCCGAAAGGCGCAAGAAGCGGTCGCTTTTTTGCGGTGAACCACGATTGGGCTTCCACGTCAGCTCCATCCTCGCCAATGTTCTCAGGTTTGAAAACCGGGACTTCTCCCTCTTGCACATCCGCCATTTGCGCCAGAAGCGCATCGCCATGCACGAGTTGGAGGTTCAGCTTCCCTTTATGGCCGCGCTTGCGCAGGTAATTATCCAGCACCCGTTTGAACATCGCATTGCCTGTTGCCTGGGTGGGCATGGCGATATACATGCCGCGGGCAAAGCCCCGGCACATCGCAAGATCCGCCGCGTATAGAGCCGCCTCCGTCTTCCCCTCCCCCATGGGGGCTTCGACAATCATAAGGTAGGGAGTATTTTGTCCTGAAGAGAGGTCGATCGTGGTGGTTTGCAGGGAGTTGGCAGTAAGGGCCACGAAGACCTGATCGAAGGAAGTTTCTCTATCGAAAGTTACGCCGGGAAACCACCCAAGTTTGCCCAGCGCCCGCCGCGCTTTATCTTGCGTTTCTTTCCAATAATTGGTCGGATCAATCTCAATGACTTTGCCGCACTCCGCAAAGCACGGGAAGAAATCCTGATTCGAGCCGATCCAGTCCACAACCGAAATAAAACCGGCTAACACGGGAACAACCAGCGGATCACTTATCTCCGGTGTTGGCTGTTGCCTGAAATCAAAACCAATTATCTCCGCGAATTTGATCAATGTCGCAGTTCGAGCCTCTTGCCATTGCTTGTTACCCAGTGAGTCTCTGCCGAGTTGGAGTTGTGATGAGCGTGGGAATACACCGTGGTGCCCACCGGAAATCTGGCCTAAAAGGCTGAAAGCAGGAGACAGAAATTCTCTTAAGGCAACGGCGGTCACCTGTCCATGCGGGCAGTTGCGATCATTCTCGGAGTAAGGAAATCCTGAGCATTCAGCCAGCCGCCAAACTTTCTTTTGAAATCCAGGACTGGCCTTGCCGATATCGTGTGCACCGGCCAAGAACATGATCAGTGACTTGACATCATTCGCGGGGAAACTACTTTCCAGCCGCTTCCGAAGTCCATCATCCATATTATGTTCCCAAACAAAGCCAGCGACTGCGGCCACATCCAACATATGAAGAATTATTGGCTGCCACAAATCATCATCCGAATCATATTTTGCCCATAAATAGTTAGAAATCATACACTCCACCCTACAGCTGCCACATCCAAACAGTGATAAGGAAACAGATGATAATTAACCGTTTCTTTGTCAGTATTTTCCCAATATTTATAATAATAAGGTGTCGATTTAGTTATTTTCTGGGTCATTTTTCCATCAATCTGGTAATTTGCTGATACAGATACGCCTTCAACTCTGGAACCGTTTGGATATTGAACGGTTTTTGTCACACAATCATCAGGTGGCAGTACTTTTCGGGTTGCCGATGATATATTTTTCGGCTTCATCATTTCAGCTCTCTTATTGCTTTTGACAATAGACCTTGTTGAATGATTTTTGAAATAAGTGGAGCTTTCATATTTTATAAACTCAATTTTGAAATTTATCAATCCCCTCGAAAGAGGGATTCATCTTCCTCGGTCTATGTGTCACCGTTCAGCCATTATAGATAAGCATCATACCGCCTCTGCTTCGGGATTGATGTAGCCAGTTTATGTCGTTCCTTCCTTTGTTTCAATGTCATAACGACAAAGGTAAGTCGCATTATTTTGATCTGAAGGATATTTTTTATGAAAAATCGACTTTATATTGATTCAATTGAATGACGAAGGCGGAAGGGGGCGCCGGTC
>Ga0116186_1004992_pt1 | contig 10631 bp, 8 predicted proteins | sample AD_JPNNA4_MetaG_FD_89806 | JGI IMG/M metagenome (GOLD analysis project Ga0116186, IMG submission 89806) | Active sludge microbial communities of municipal wastewater-treating anaerobic digesters from Japan - AD_JPNNA4_MetaG | ecosystem: Engineered > Bioreactor > Anaerobic > Digestate | place...
CCCGGGAAGGATCAGGAACTGCCAGTCGACGGTCGGGGTGACGCGCTCGTAATAGTCCATGGACTCGATTCGCTCGCGCGCGATGACCCGGGCGAGCATTCCGCCGGTCTTTGCGAACGCGGTCGAGGCGCCGAGAGGTCGATCCGAGAGGAGGAGCGTCAGGCAGACGAGGAGGCCGATCCCGGCACCGGCCAGGTAGGGTGACCATCGGGGCTCGAAGAGAAGTTCGAACATGACCGATCATCATCAGCCCATTGTTTATAGGTATTCCACCGGCAGGCAAGGACCATATCGTCAGCCGCCAAACCGTTCTCCATGCGCCCCCACGTGGTTGTCAACGTCGCGGTCTCGGCGGACGGCAAGCTCTCGACCTTCGAGCGGAGGCAGGTCCGGATCTCGGGCCAGGCGGACTTTCGGCGGGTTGACCGTCTCAAGGCCGGAATGGACGCGGTCATGGTCGGAATCGGGACCGTCCTTGCCGACGATCCCTCCCTGACGGTCAAGGATCCGGCCCTGATCACCGCCAGAGAGGCGGCAGGACGCCCCCCTCACCCGATTCGCGTCGTCGTCGACTCGAACGGCCGCTGCCCGCCGGAAGCCACCGTCTTCCACCGGGGACCCGGGCAGAGGGTGGTCGCCGTCTCGAAGGCATGCCCGCCCGAACGCCGTGCCACCCTCGGGGAGTATGCCACGGTGATCGTCGCGGGCGATGAACGGGTTGATCTCGCAGCTCTCCTCGAACGACTCCATGCCATCGGTGTCGAGCGGATCATGGTCGAGGGGGGCGGCACCCTGATCGGAGCGCTCTTCGAGGAGGGGCTCGTGGACGAGCTCTATGTCTACATCGGGAACATGATTATCGGGGGGGCGGATGCCCCCACCCTGGCGGACGGGCCGGGACGGTCGGCGGCCCGGCCCTTCGTGCGGCTCCAGCTCGCCGGCATGGAACCGTGCGAGGAGGGAGTCCTTCTTCACTGGCGAGTGAAAAAAGGGGACGAGTCCGGGTTCACTTGACCGCCTGTTCGAAGAAGCGGTAGGTGTTACCATTCGTCAACCGTGCCGAGACCGAGACCGTATCGACACCACGGGTTCCCCTGAAGACGACCTCCGAACCGGTGCGGGAATCGAGCGGGCGCGTCTCGGTCGTTCCGTCGGAACGGACCACGGTCACCTCCATCGCACGCACGGCCCCCTGACCCCGCCCGCCATTGAAGATCACCGTCAGATCGCGGTTGAGCGGGTCACGGTTCACCTGGATCGCGAGGTCCTGACCCGGCGGCAGGGTCTGGAGTGCCGGTGTGGCCGGAGACTGGGTGGTGCCGACGGTGGAGGTTGCGGAGGGCGCCGCAGACGGTGTCGGACCTGCGGTGACGACCTGGGTCGCCTGTGGTGTCGGGGTCTGGGTGCCGGCCGGAGCAGTCTGGGTACAACCGGCCGTACAGATGGCGAGCACGACCAGGAGGCCCACGACGAAATACTGCGTGTGCATAGGATACTGATCGCTGCGCTGCCTATTTGACCATTATGGAATCGATTCTCCCACTCGCCCTCCTGCTCGTGGTGGCAGTCCTCGTCGGTATGCGGCGCCTGGGACGCGTCCACCTGCCTCCATGGGGTGTCGCGCTGGGCGGCGCCCTCCTGGCCGTCGCCACCGGGATCGTCCCGCCTTCCCAGGCGCTGCATGCAGTCCAGTGGGACGTCCTTGCCACCCTTGCCTGTCTCTTCGCGATCGGAGCGGGAATCGGACAGAGCCGTCTGGCGGACGACCTGCTCGACCGCCTCGACCGGGTACCGCTCTCGACCGCCACCTGGGGGGGGCTCCTCTGCGGGATCTCCCTCCTCTCCGCGCTCGTGACGAACGATGCGGTCGCGGTGGTCGGGACGCCTCTCCTTCTCCGTTTCGCCGAGCGACGGGGACGCTCCCCGGTCCCGGCCCTCCTGCTCCTCATGGCGGGTGTCACCACGGGGTCGGTGCCCAGCCCTCTCGGCAGTCCGCAGAACCTGCTCGTCGCCTCCTCGGGGTCCCTCTCGGACCCGTTCGTCACGTTCCTCGTGTGGCTCGGACCGCCGACGGTGGTCTCGCTCCTCCTCGTTCTCCTCCTCTTTCGGGCCGTCTCTTTCCACCTCGAACGGTTGCCACGTGTGATGCTCCCTCCTGTCCAGCCGGAGGCGGACGGGCGGTCCGCCTCGTCGCTGCCGGCCGTCGCATCCGTCCTCCTGGTCGCGCTCCTCGTCGGGCTGGAACTGGCCTTCGGGCTCCTCGGGCGGTCGCTCCCCCTGCCGTTCTCTGGTATCGCCCTCGCGGGTGCCGCCCCGCTCCTGCTGGGTTCAAAACCGCTCCGTTTGATCCGGGCGATCGACTGGCGGACCCTGCTCCTCTTCGTCGGCCTCTTCGTCCTCACCGACGGCGTCCGTTCCTCAGGACTGGTCGAGGGGTCGCTCGACGCCGCAACGGGATCACCGCTGGCGCTGATCACCCTCGCGGTGCTCGGCAGCCAGGTCGTCTCGAACGTCCCCCTGGTCGCGATCGCCCTCCCGTTCGTCGAACCATACGGGACGCAGGCGATGATGGCCCTTGTTGCCGGCTCGACGATCGCCGGTCACCTCACCCCGATCGGGGCTGCCTCGAACCTGATCGTGCTCGAGGCGGCAGCCCGGCGGGGCGTGGGGATCCCTCTCCGGATCTTTGTGGGATTCGGCCTGCCGCTCGTTCTGGTACAGGGTCTCTGCTACTGGACATGGTTCGTCGTCATAGGATGAGATGGAGAGAAGCGGAGATGATCGGAGACCCGACAGAGGGCCTTAAGTGAGCTCTTCACCCGGGCTCGCCCCCGCAGACCTGTTCCATATGCGAACCGGTAAGGGTACAGAGGCGACCGATTGGAGTCCTCTTCCATCCGCTGGAGGCTCTGGTCGGCCATCCTCCGGGGAGATCGTGCCACGTTCCGATGGCGAGCCCCCGCAGATGAAGGGAGCCGGGCGGAGCTGACATGCGCCGAGGGAAGAGGGCGGGGCGATGCCCCTCTTTCCGGCGGGTAGCCGGGTGGGAGGACCGGTACCGGGCGCCAGGTCTCCGGGTGAGAGGCGGGTGAACCAAAAATTATCCGTTCGGGCGCGCATCGAGCGGCCTTTGCCCCATCGGGGGAAAAAAAAGGGACCTTCAGGTGGCCCGGACGTAGTACGCCCGTGCGACCGTCTCGGTCGAGCCGTCCGAATAGGTGAGTTTCACGAGCGGCGAGAAGGTGCCGGCGCTCGGGTAGAAGAAGGTCGGGTTGATCGCCCGTGAGTTCCAGGTCGCATAGTGGGCGACGCTGTCAAAGGTCCACCAGGCGGCGCGGACCGTCCGCCCGGCAGCTGGGGTCACGGTGAACTTCACCGCGCTGCCGTGCGGGGCCGTCACGGGCACCGCGATGAAGCTGGCACCTCCCGCCCCCGGTGTCGGCGTGGGCGTCGGCGTCGGAGCCGTAGCCTTTCCGAACTCGATCCAGTTCAGGTTCTGGCCGTCGCCAGAGAACGTGAGCCTGATGGTGTGCGTACCGGCCGACAGGGTCACCGGCACCTGGACCGTGGTGAACTTCCCGAAGCTCCACGTGGTCGGGACGGTGAGTGTCGCCGACCGGGTGCCGTCGATCGAGAGCCCCATCGTCCGGGGCGGGTTGGGATTGGCCACGCGGGCCTTCACTGTGTATGGGCCTGAAGTCGTGATGGTCGCGGTGTAGGTCAGCCACTCGCCGTTCCGGATCCAGCCGACGCTGGGCGACCCCTCGCCGGCGATGTTCTCGATATCGACGTCGTCCCTCCGGTAGATGCCGCCGGAGTTCCCTCTCGTCGTGTCATGGTACGCGATGCCCTCGCCTCCGAGGTTGTAGTCCTCTGCCTCGATCCGGCCCGGGATGACGAGCGGTTTGTACGGGCCCGTTGTCGGTACGGGTGTGGGCGTCGGCGTGGCACCCTCCGCGGCAAAATCGAGCCAGTTGAGGTTCTGGCCGTCACCCGAGAACGTCAGCCGCAGCGTGTGCTTCCCGGCTGTCAGCATGATCGGCACCGTCACGGTCGTGAACCTGGTGAATGATCCGGTGTTGGGGACCGTCATCGTCGCTCCCGTCGCGTTATCGACAACGAGCGCCATCGTCCTCCCTGAATTCGGGCTCGCGACCCGGGCCCTCAGCGTGTACTGGCCCGTCGTCGTGATGGTCGCGGTGTAGGTCAGCCACTCGCCGTTCCGGATCCAGCCGACGCTGGGTGACCCCTCGCCGGCGATGCTCTCGATATCGACATCGTCCCTCCGGTAGATGCCGCCGGAGTTCCCGCTCGTCGTGTCATGGTACGCGATGCCCTCGCCTCCGAGGTTGTAGTCCTCTGCCTCGATCCGGCCCGGGATCACGAGCGGCCCGTAGGGCCCGGGCGTCGGTGTCGGCGTGGGTGTCGATGCACCGGGCGCGAACTGCTGGACCCGGTTATTCCCCACTTCGACCACGTAGACGTATCCCGCTCCGTCGACCGCGATCCCTGACGGACCGGTGAACTGCCCATCCCCGTCCCCGTAGCTGCCCCACCTGGCAACGAAGGTACCGTCAGATGAAAAGACAAGGATCTCTTCGGACCGGATCGCATAGACACCCCCGTCGTCGTCCACCGCGATCGCGTCACCGCGGGAGAGCCCCGTGATCCTCGAGACGAACATACCGTCCGGGGTGAACTTCTGAACCCCGTTGGAATCGGCGACATAGACGGTACCCACGGGGTCGATCGCGATCCCGACCGGGTATTCGAAATCTCCGCAGCAGAATCCTTGTCTTCCCCATTTCTCGACAAAGGTTCCGTTCGGGGTGAACTTCTGGACCCGGTTGCCCAGCCTCTCAACCACATAGACGTTGCCGGCAGGGTCGATCGCAACACCAACGGGGTTGTTGAACTGCCCGTTGCCCGAACCCTCACTGCCCCATTTCGTGATGAAGGTGCCGGCGGACGTGAACTTCTGGACCCGGTGGTTCATCGAGTCGGCGACATACACGTTACCGGCGGCGTCCACCGCGACACCGCCCGGTTCGTTGAACTGCCCGTCGCCGGTGCCCTGGCCCCCCCACGTCGCCACGAACAGACCGCTGGAGGTGAATTTCTGCAGCCGGTGGTTGTACGTGTCGGCCACGTAGAGATGGCCCGCTCCGTCATCCGCGATGTCTTCCGGGTGGTCGAGCTTCCCCGGAGAGGTACCCTCCGTCCCCCACTTCGTGATAAAATGGTACTGGAGGGGAGAACCGGGGGTCCACGCGCCCGGGGCCCACTTCAGAACGGCGCACTCATTCCATAGCGTATAGACGTTTCCAGCGCCGTCAACCGCCATCGCGTTGATCCCCCTGGCCAGATCCTCACCGCAGAGCTCCGCAATGAAGACGCCCGATGACGTATACTTCGACACACCATGCTTATGCATCAGCCAGTAGTCATCTGCGGCGTCGATGGTGAGGTGAAACGGATAGTAGGCGTCGATCGTCGTGAGGTAGGTGCCGTTGGATGAGAACTTCACGATCCCGTGTTCCAAGTCGACCACGTACACGGTCCCGGTACTATCGACATCGATATCCGTGATTTGTGAGTACTCCCCGGGCACCTGCCATCTCCCGACGAGGGTGCCGTTGGTATCGATCGTAAGGACGTTGGATGTGTCCGGCGCGAGGGCAAAGACAGTTCCGGCGCCGTCGACGGCGATCGAGCCCAATTCCCCATCGGTCCCATACGGGCCCCATGTCGAGATGAGCGTGCCGTTCGGGGAAAAGCGCCTGATCCTCCCTCCCTCGGAGAGGTAGACCGTCCCGGTAGGATCTATATCCAGCGCTCCTCCCCCCTCGGTCCCCCACTTCGTGACGAAGGTCCCGTCCGACGTGAACTTCTGAATCCGACTGTTGCCCCTCGGACCGTAATTGTAGATCACCTTCGACTCGGACACGTAGATATTCCCGGCGCTGTCCACGACGATGTCGCTCGCACAGTCGAACTGACCGTCGCCGGTGCCCTCGCACCCCCACCTCGTGAGGTAATGGTACAGTGTCACGGATGACGATGTTACCGCTGGCGTCGCCGCAATGGTCACCCCGACCAGGCCGATCAGGGCGAGCGCGCACGCTGCGGTGAACAGATACTGCTCTCTCATGGCTCCTCCAGGTCACGGTGCAGACACCGGTCCCGTCCACGCGCCCATGACCCGGAGAACGGGTCAGGTTGAATGCGGAACCGCCGCTGGCCCGCCTTCTTCCGGACCTCGCGTTTCGTGTGGATTGGTTTGGGGCGACTCGTACGCGGCGGGATGTGGGTGGGCCCACGAGAGCGAGGGTGTGCGGGAGTGGGCGTATTCGGTGATAAATCTTTCGCCGAGAGGGCCTGCAGGGCGGAAAGAAAATGCCGTCCTTTTCCTGATTACGAACGGATTGTCCGTCTTCGGGGCACGACCGCCTCCACGGTCATCATGCCGAAGGGATCCTCGATCGCCGCCTGGGATCCCAGCAACAGTCGGAGGATGGCGATCTCCCCGTCCCGATGTCGACAGAGTGCCCCTTACAGGTCAGGGACGGCGCGCAACCGGGTATCAAGGTCCCGCTCGTCTCGATGTACCCCGCTCCCCATTTGTCGACAGCCTCCATCGCCAGCGCCCAACGCCCCTCTGCACGAACCGGATGGACGGCACCGCCCCCAGGAGCGGACGAAGAGAGGGGTGGCGGGTCAGCGCTCGTTCCTTTCCCGATCAGCGACGACGACCCCGATCTCGTGGGCCCTGCACAGGGCGATCGTCTCGTTGATCGTCCTGCGGCGATGGTTGCCCGGTGTCCGCCGAGGGAGACGTACAGCCCGATCCCGCATTATACCGACGGAATCGGGGTCGTAACGGAGTGCAGGGACCATCAGGGATATCCTTGCATGACCCCCGTCGCGCAAGGCCAGGAGAGAGCCATGTTCCTTTCGGACACCGCCCTGCCGGCCAGGGGCCGAAAAATGGGGATCAGATGTAGCGGGGCCGGACCGAGAGCCTCCGGGACGTGTAGAGCGGCCGGAAGGGCATCGTCCCGGTCGCCTTCCGCACGAGGGCGACCAGCTCCTCCTCCGTGACCTGCTCCTTGAAGGGCGAGTTCGGCGCAGAGCGACGGCGGATGGTGACCGTCAGGCGACCGGATCCGACCTCCGCATCACCCAGTACGACGACGAACGGCACCCAGTCCACTCCCGCCTCCCGGACCTTCTTGCCCATGCTCTCGTCCCGGTCGTCGAGGTCGACCCGGATCCGCTCGGCGCTCAGCCGGTCGACCAGTTCCGCCGCCGCCGAAAGGTGCCTCTCCGCCACGGGGATGACGCGCACCTGCGTCGGTGCGAGCCACTCGGGAAGCATCGGTACCGCCTGACGGGCGGTCTGCTCGAGAAGGGCACAGATCACCCGCTCGATCGACCCCGTGGGCGAGCAGTGCAGGATCGGTGGGTGGACCTCGGTGCCGTCGAGGTGGTACCGGATCCCGAACCGGCTCGAGGACTCGACGTCGATCTGCACGGTCGGGTTCTCGACCGGCCGGCCCTGCCCGTCGATCGCGGCGAGGTCGATCTTCGCGATCCAGTAGTGAACGCGGTCGGAGAGGAGCTCGATCAGCATCGGGGCCCCCGATTCGGCCACCATCCGCGCGACCCAGTCACGGTGCTCCTGGTAGAAGTCACGGGTGCACCGGAACGCAGCGACGAGCGGGGTCTCGAGGTCGCGCCCCGTCCGCCATCCGAGGCGGAGTTGCTCCTCGAAGCAGACCAGCGCCTGGTCGAGGTCCCGGCAGAGGGTGTGCATGTCCGGCATGGTGAACGCCCGGAGCCGTTTGAGCCCGATCACCTCTCCGCGCTGCTCATGCCGGAACGAGTATGTGGACAGCTCGTACATCTTCATCGGGAGGGTGTTCGGTGAGATGTGCATGTCACGCATGATCGAGAACATACCGAAGCAGGCGGCGAACCGGAGCATCATGTTTCGGTTTCCCGATCGGAACCGGTACTGACGCTCGCCGAACTTGTCTGCGTGCTCGAAGATCGCCTGGTCTCCCAGGTCGTACATCACCGGGGTCTCGACCGGCGAGCCGCCGTACTCGAGTACGAGCCCGAGGGCGTAGTCTGCAAGCAGGTCGCGGACCAGCTTCCCCCGTGGGAGCCAGCGGAGGTTTCCGACATCGGAGGCCGGCTCGTAGTCGACGAGCTCCTTTCCCCGCATCAGCTCCACGTGGATCGGATCTCCTCCGATCGGCACCGCGATCCCGAGCTCCTTCCTGACGAGTGCACCGAAGGCCGAATCATCGAGGAACTCGTCGACCTCGTGCTCGACCCCGTCGGGTGTCATCACGAAGAACGAGTGTTCGACCTGGCTTGCTGGAGCGGCCGATTCCCCACGCTCCCCGGGGACGATCGTCTTGGAGAGCTCGGAGAGAGGGTGACCCTTGCACCGGAGCGTGAACGACTTGTACCAGCCGAACGGGGCACGCTTCACGGTGTAGGAACCGAGGTCACAGAGACCCTGTTCGATCAGGGCGAGGACTCTGATCGCGGTGTCCGGCGCGGCCAGATCGTTCGAGAGGTGGGCGTACGGGTAGATCAGGATGTTCCTGGTACTGACCCGGTCTGCCGTCTCGACGATCTCGGAGATCCCCTGCTGGACGACATCCTCGATCCCGTCGGCGTCACCCTGCTCGACCGCGGCGAAGACGGTGAGCGCCTCCTCCATGCCGTCCGCGAGCAACGAGCACTCCTCGGCGATCCGGGTCTTCTCTCTCGCCTCGTATTCCATGGAGTCAGAATGGATCAGAAGAAGTCGCATGGTTCGCCTCGTATCAGTGGTAAAAATCTGTGCGCTCATCGGGTATAGCCTTGTGGCGTCGGGACCGCAAGGACTATGAGCCTGCAGGTATACCCCGGGCCCATGCCACGCTGCGGTGATTGCGTGAACTATACCGTCACCGGGAAGGAGACGGGAGAGTGCCGGGTGGTCGGGCCCGTGCCGGAGGAACGGGATGCCGAACGGTGTCCCATGCGCCTTTTTGTTCCGAGAGAGAGGTGAATCCCGAACATCGCATCGGGACCGGGATCCGTGGGGAGACAGGGAGACGGTCACCCGACCGTCCCTGTGCCGCATTGCCGGGGACATATGCATCCTCAAGTCTTCCCAGTTATCCGAAGATCATGCGGGCATCCGCTTCGGTCCGGGGAAGGAAGCGGGAAGAGACCGGTTCCCGGCTGCATGGATGCTCAGGGTGATGACCTTCTCCATGCCGGCCCTTTGTATCTCCCGGGGGAACGAATCGCTGCTGTGAACCAAGAAGCGGACCGGCTGACCGACATCGAACCGAAGGGACAGCACATCAGGGCTCTCCTGGAGCGGTACGGTTCCCGCACCTCCAACGGTGACCCGGTGAACCCCGGAGTTCTTCCGTACGCCCGGGCCCTCAAGGGGGGTGGTGACCCGGGGGAGCGGCTCGGGATGTGCCTGTTGGACGGCTCCACATATTTCGCCCTCATCGGTCCGAGACCCGTTATCGTCGACGGCAAGGTGGTCGCCGCCCTCTCGATCGGGCACGACTTCGCGGCGTACGCCCGACAGCTTGCCCGGTTGACAGGGGGCGGAGAGAGGTGAACTGTTCTATAGGGTGACGGACAGGAACGCGACTCCAGGAGCTCCACCGGCGGGTGAGGACAGATCCCCGAAAAGGGAGGTGTTCGTGCGACCCGTGCGTCGCTTCGCCGGGCAGGAGATACGCGGGCCCGAGGCGATCGACGCCGAGGTACTTGATGCCTGGCTGACAGAGTTCTCGGTCTGAGATGAGGTTTTCGCGGTTGCGCCGGAGGGCGTGGTGGACATCTTCGCCGCGGCAGGGCTGCCGAAGCCCGACATCTCCATCCTGTCGGACGAGTTCCTGGCCGAGGTGCGCGGCATGCCCCAGCGCAACCTGGCGGTGGAACTACTGCAGAAGCTGCTGAAAGGCGAGCTGGCGACCCGGCGTCGCAAGAACGTGGTGCAGGCGCGTTCCTTTGCCGAGATGCTGGAGCAGACCATACGCCGCAACCAGAATCGCGCGATCGAGGCGGCCCAGGTGATCGAGGAGCTGATCGAGCTCGCGAAGGAGATGCGCGAGGCGCGAGCTCGCGGCGAGGCGCTCGGCCTTTCGGATGAAGAGCTGGCATTTTACGATGCACTCGAGACGAACGACAGCGCCGTCAAGGTGCTGGGCGACGAGACGCTGCGAAAGATCGCCCGCGAGCTGGTCGCCACGGTTCGCACCAACGTGACGATCGACTGGACGTTGCGTGAAAACGTGCGCGCCCAGGTGCGGGTACTGGTCAAACGCATCCTGCGCAGGTATGGCTATCCGCCCGACAGGCAGGAGGTAGCGACACAGACAGTGCTGGAGCAGGCCGCGTTGCTGTCGGCAGAATGGGCGACGGGATGAGTTGAGCCTCTGTTGACCGGACGCGACAAGGCATTTGCCACCTCCGTGGTTGACCTTATCACACCAGCTCCCGCCAGCATCTCGCCAACGCCGCCGTGACTCCCGCTGGCCGCACGTCTCGAGGGAAAACCTTATCATCGCGACACCATATCATTGCGCATCGTTCGGGGCGAG
>Ga0116186_1004995_pt1 | contig 10628 bp, 10 predicted proteins | sample AD_JPNNA4_MetaG_FD_89806 | JGI IMG/M metagenome (GOLD analysis project Ga0116186, IMG submission 89806) | Active sludge microbial communities of municipal wastewater-treating anaerobic digesters from Japan - AD_JPNNA4_MetaG | ecosystem: Engineered > Bioreactor > Anaerobic > Digestate | place...
CCTGCCACTCATTCATCACTTCCCAGCACTTGAAGTAGGCTTCGTGTCTCGGTCCGTCATTGTAGGGTATGGTTGCCTTGAAGTTTGCATAATCCAGATTCACTATCTGACTGGCCATGAAAGGCGCCAGAATAGACCTAGGGACCACCATCCGATATGCGTAATCGGAATCCTTCGATTCGATGATCACCCCTTTGAGATCGCTCGTCTGAGAGAGCGTCTTGGAAAGCGATTCGAGATCCTCCCTGCATCTGGTCCTGATGAGCAGTTCATCCTTTTTGCAGGGCGGTTTGTGTACGATGGAGAAGAATCCGAGTTTGGTGTAGAGCCACATAGCAATAATACCCTGATCAGTTATCTCGGTAATACTATGACCTTCTTATTCACCTGCATTGCATACATGGTCAAGCCACAATTTACCAAAATCGCGCACACATAATTACCTCGTGCTAATTGTGATTGCGTGGCGTCTCTCATTAGTTTGTCGGCGCTATTATCAAATGGTTCGGAATCGTGTTTGGAGGCAACACGTAACCAGCCTAAGGGATTTGCTTTAAAGTAATCCTCAACGACATCAAAACATTCCTTTATCAATGGGATCATAGACTGACCGCTTTGTACAATGATGCATGAGTGATCTAATGAATCAATTATGAAGGGCTTCTTTCTATTGCCGCCTGTAAGACCTCTTCCCGGTGTGTGCAACTCATCTCCTTTTTTCAACTTCCCAACAACGGTATCCCACCAAGACATATTTCTATCCCCCTTATTCAATATTTCTTAGTATCGGGAAATACCTGTTTGACTCGTAATTGCACTACCTGATTTAGTTAACGCCAGGGAAGGTGCGAAACTGAGCTGTTAATTAAAATCAAAACCATCTATTAATAATGCAATTCATTCGAATTTTGAAGAGATCAGGCTTGTTAATAGGCTACCATCTTCAAATTGCCATTTATAAGTAGATCCTCTCGTTCCCAATTGAGGATTTCTGAGATATTGATGAAGTATCAATTTCTTTTCATATTGTTCATAATCATCTTTGAACGAAATTGACATCGCTGCTGCATCTTCAAAACTCTTTTCTTCTGCTACTGGGATTGTATGAAAACCCTCAATATGCTCGTACAATTCATCTTTTTCGTCGATGTAATACAAAAACTTCGAGTATCGAAACAGTTTGCATTCGGGATCAAAGTATTTTTGTATGTCAGTTGATTTGAGAATAATGCTCTCTTGTATCTCAGTCTCCTTGGACGGCTTCGACTTAAAATACTTCTTAAAGAATCCTATCATCTCAAACCCAATTCTTTTCAATATGTGCGTTATCTCAGCTTATACAATTTCTTGACCACAACATGCCCCTTCTTAAGACTTTGGGGTATGGTCAGGCGCTTTTCCACAGTGACTCGATAGAACTGGCTATCGTTCGGAACCATGGGTGGAAATGCCCTTTCAGCTTTGGGTCCCCCAATTCTTCCCTAAAGAGCATCCATAATGTCTTTGAGCCGATTATCGACATCATGAAACGACAGTTCACCCTCATCCATGTATAAGAGTACGTCTAGCTGCAGCAGATCGGTTGCGTCATATGCTGTGTCTGATTTTATTCTGGCTGCCTCGGCTGCTTGATATATTTCCTGCCGCCAGGCATTTCGAGAGGTCTTATAGGGCGGGATCCTGAATTTTAGTGTCAAAGGGCGCTTCGCCATAACATCTTCCACTGTCATATTCGAACTCAATGAACAATCCTAGGATTCTCCCCCATTTGCTCTGATACTCTTTTGTCTAAAGATTCTGTCCATTCTGAGATGTATCCCGAAATTGAGAAACCTGGCTTTGAACATTTATGACTAAAGTCATTGAGCCACATGCCGGCCAGTCGTTGCATACTATGTCTGTCGCGGTATACGAAACGATTCGCAGGCGGATTCGATGCAAATTCGGTGATTGCGTTGAAGACTGCGTAACCATTATAACCAAGTTCCCATGCATACTGAATGCACATATTGCTGATATGGGCATTTAACTTTTTCCAGTCCTCATCTTCCCGCGAGAATGGCTTAATTTTTTTTGGCGTGCGAATATAAAGAACTCCTTTGAAAAGGGGTTCGAACTCTTCAACAGGAACTTCTAATGATTTGACTGATCCAAGATAGGTGGAAAAGCTCGCATTAAGCTTTTCTAGCCGATCTCTAGCAACGTCAAATATTATTTTATTTTTCATATGATGGCGAAGATGGATGAAACTGAAGCGAATGACAGATTTCGGCAATATCATACCATTCATGCATACTTTTCTGTAGAATCCAATATCGAAAGACAAAGCGCGAAGCCCATTATAGCTGTTTGTAACACGGATAAATGGCCCAAATGCATCAGGTCTCTCGCTGGCAGGCACGTAATTGAAATCAAGCGCAGCAGAATTGTGAACAAGATCTATAAAACAGTGTCCTCCAGTAGAAGGTGCATCTACAACATGGACACCCCATTCCTTTGACTTTGTGTCGGGAAATACTTCTTGACAGCATTGCTTTGCTAACTCAAGGGCTTCTTGATTTGTTATCAATCTATATCCTTCGCTTACAACTCCAACGACGTTTCCTTTGATACGGTTGACTATCGCCTTTTTGCCATCTACTCTGACGCGGCGCTCTCCCGATTTATCGGGTAAGATAACGTAGACTGGATGTTCAGATACGGGGAATAGCACATCCTCTAAGGAGTTCAAGCGCGCCATAGCGTCCTCCTAGCAATGTCATTGTAGTTGAGGAATTATCGTATGCCTCATAATAATACTTAGCATTCATTTAATCTTTAGCTTGTCGGCAATGTATTTTTCAATATCCTTAGTCACCTCGTCATATTCTGCCTTGTGAACTCGCTTGGATTCGAAATCAATCTTTACATCCTGAAGAAATTTCTCAAAATCACCATTTTGCTCGCATAGTTTATTAATGGTCTCCCAATCCAGAGAAGGCTTAATTCTTGCTGGATATAAAATGATAGATCCATCAATATCAGTCGGGTCTAAATGAATAATACCGATTCCGAAAGACGAGGCTAATCTCTCCAGTTCCGCACGAAAGTCATCATCCTGAAGAATATAGGAAGCAACAAGGTAACCCTCATGAGCCCATGAAGAATTAGATACAGCCTGGAAGTATGCTTCTCTATAATTTCCTTTCGTGAGTGATCTCTTGAGTTCGAAAGAGAAGAGCTTCAGTGAATTATTATCGGATAGGCGGTTAAATTCAATTACGTCTGGTCGCCAATCATCTATTGGTAAGTAAAATCCTACTATGTCCGGATGAACCCACTCATTATATCCAGATTTCATCGATTTCTCATGATAGATCGTCTTTGTGTAGATTGAGCGTCCGCGATTGAAGGATGGATTGGTATAAGCAAAGTAGGTCAGCAGGGGATGCAAATCTCTTTCAAGAAAACCAATTTTCTTTTCTTCCTTTTTGAGCTCCTCTTTTTCAAACTTTGTAGCAGCATCCGGTGGCAATTCTGCTTGCCGAGCTTTCAAGAAAAACCGCGCTGGTTTTCCAACTTTTATGAACTTAGAGTCTTCATTGTCACGAACTTCTATATAGAGCCTTGCACCTAACGTCTGCCATGGTGTTTTGCCTGTAGTTTTTATTTTACTCGTAAAGCCCTTTTCAATCCCGATTTGCCATATCTCCTGATATGTAAGAGGCTTTGGGGAGTGTTTCAGAACTTCCTGCGCAAGCTCTAGAAAGGAATAACTCATAGATCCAACCCCCTGACACTAAAGACGGGCAATGTAGTGCAAAATAGAATACTATAAATATTGAGTTCTTTTCAGATCTTAGTCTAATGCTCTCTATCCTTGGGCGGATTGGGATCGGAACCTGGGACAATGGTATCTTTGCTCCGTATCCTTCCATCTAACCCTTTCGTAATTAATTCACCTCCGCCCTGATTCTTCAACATATCTCTCGCAGCTTTTTCGGCTTCCCTTTGAGTGTCATGCAGAGACGAGGCTCTGTCGGCATCGTGTCTTTTGTTTACCCACTTTCCGTCATCCCTTTTGTAAACAGTCCTATCCCTACCCTTTGTCATTTCATTTCCCCCTTGTTTGCCTGTGCTCAGCGCATAATGACTGCCAAAATTCCTCGTACGGCATGATGTGCTCATGTTTCGAGCGCCAATGGGCATCGATACCGTCCCATCCATGGCCCTGAAATACGTGATTGCATTCGGGACATATTTTCCTGTCCAGAATAGGGACTTTTTTCTCACAGCAGCGACACGCTGTTACATTGCTCATTCGATTTGCTTTCCTCTAAGATAAAATACCGTCAATGATTATGATGAGAACCGTATATTTTAATTAATCCCTCAATCCATTCCTTCAGCGCAGATTTCGCTGTGTTCTTATCCAAGACTTCCTCGTCTTGATGAGCAACACAGGTGTTTCTGAAATTCTTCAGGCTATCGACTAATTTGTATAATCCCGGATCACCCATCTTGGAGAATTGGTCTCTGACAGATTTGAACACTCCACCTACTGCAGGTTCTCCTGTTCTGCTGTAATCCAGACAGAAGGCAAGTAGTCCAAGAGGCATGACTCCATTGCGATAGACTAAAGTCCGTTTTAGGTTGTTGGCAATCCCCTTTAGCCAGCCCACATCTTTCTTCGGCAACTTGCCATAATATGGTTCAAAATAATCCATCTGTTCTGCATGGGACGAAGGAACGTCTGCCAAGAGAAGATGCAAGATTAATCCTTTGGAGGCTTCATCCAACGGACCCAGCAACGACGTAAATACCGGCGCGAAAGACATATCTGCTTTTTTCTCTATGAAATGGTAGAGAGTAACTGCTTGCTCAACTGCCTTTCTGTAACGTGATGGGAGGGTCTCAAAATCTTTCGCAGAAATAAAGGCTTCAAACGTGGAGGGGATTAGATCGGAAGGTTCACCAAAAGGCAATGGCAGCTGATCGTCTACTTTCTCTTTTACAAGATTGGTTAATGACGGGGCACAGGTTCGGACAAGATCCTCTATGCGGTTAGAACTGAACTTGTCCATGACCCCTTGAGGTACATATAGATATTCCCATTTTGCCTTCTTTGTTGATGCCGCTTTGCACCACGATACGGCAGCTTTTGCCTTCAAGGGAACATCCTTGTCCTCTCTGCCCTTTGTTTCCAAAAGGAGATAGGATCCGTCTGTGCGACGCAACAAAAAATCAGGAGTATAAAATGCAAGTCTCCCTTCAGCTGTCAGGTAATCAATCCTGAGAGCTTGTGGGCCGGCATTCTTGCAGAAGGCAGCCACGTCGGGCGCCTTATCTGCAAAGAGTGTCATCGCGACCTCTAGTTCCCGATTACAGGGCACGAGGTTAAAAGGAGTCTTATTTGCCTTGACAGTCGGATGTCTCTCCGAATGAGTCACCTGGAAGGGTCTCCAGTAAATAACGGAGGCAGGCTCCGCTTGGGGGGTAGGAACTTCTTTCTTGATGATTTTAGCCAGAATTAACGGAACAAAGGTTGCTCGGATATGTTCCTGTACATCACTATCCGCCAGCCTGCTGCAAAGGCGAGGATCAAAGAGATCAACTTTTTCCTCAAACAGGATTTCCTCGAGAAATGTCTGCAACGTCTTTGCAATAGCTCCATGAAGCGTTCTGCACCCAGTCTGATACCCCAGTGTCTTGCAGAAGAAGGAGATTGCTGTCATTCCATTCTGCAACAGGGGAAGATCAACCTTCATTTTTTCAACGACTTCATCCGTAAATAGGTGCCGCCCCTCATACTCTATCTCGGTCTTTCGAGGCTGTCCCAAAGGTAGTTTTTTATATCGAAGGAAGCTCTTCTTTACCTCAGCAATTGATATTTCCTCGATATCCGAAACGATGCGGTGACCAGGGCTCAACCTTGGTATCAGCAGATTCAATGATTTAAGGTCTTTGTTTTGCTCATCAGGGTAGATGGTTACTGTAGTTTTCGGGACTTGCTCCACATCGACAACTTCGATTGGCAACCCTTCCTGGCTCAATTCGTTAACGTAGAGATTTGTGAACGCTTTATGCTCTATAACTGAGACTACTTCCAATGCCTCTCCAGGAGGAGTCATCCTGCGCAACCCCCTCCCTAAGGTTTGTTCCGGTAGAATATTTGCCTTTGAAGTGTAGGGCCGAAGAGGAACAATCGTGGTTACGTTCTTTACATCCCATCCTTCTCGCAGCATGAGTACAGATACGATGCAGAGATATGGAGTGGTGTCATCGTCCAGTTCTCGAGATAGCTTTCTTAATTCCTTCAAATCCTCATCGCTGATCTCTTTATCATCCTCGACAAAGATATATTCGGCAGCAGCGCCCTTGCCTCTTTTCTTCAGTTTGCCTTTCAAACGAGTATGAAGGTTGATAGTTTTTTGGTTGAGCTCTTTATATATGGGGTCAGTATTCAAGCGGGTGGCAATCTGATTTGCTGCTTCCGTGTCCTCTGTCATGACAAACAGTAGCGCCTTCTTGCCGCTTTTCTGCCACTCCTCTTTGGACTTCAACCAGCGGTTGTATCCAAGCAATAAGTGATGCTGATATTTAGTCGAAGCGTCATCTCCTGGCTGCTCAATCAGACTTTGACCACGCCCAATGATCGGAGATTTGACGATTCCGGCATCGACTGCCTCCCCCAGAGGGGTATCGCATACGACATGCTTAAAGATATTTCCCTGATTATCCTTCGGGGTTGCCGAGAAATCCAACTGCGCAACCAACCCACCACCGGTTCTTTTACTGATTGTATGATGAAGATACGAGATCGCTTCATTCCATGCGGAGTCCGGATCCCACACGTGGTGAGCCTCATCGTTGAGGAGCATCACTCTCTCATGTCCGGTAATTCTTTCCCTGAGTGCTTCCCCCGTATCAAGAGCTTTTGCCTTGGATACCGGGGGACCCACCCAAGAATACATCTCTTCGTCCTTCTTCTTTCGTCGCTTGCTTATGTCGTAGAGACGATGAATGTTCGTAAGGTAGAGAACGCCCCCTGATGCTGCCCCACTTGCAGTGTCCTGCAGCACGACGGAGAGATTCCAATCACCTCTCCATGCTGTTGGGATAAGTGGATCCCGGTCGAAGATGAGACCATCTCCAAAGTCATCCTTCAAGCGTTCAAAGACGGTCAGGTTAGGTGCAACGACGACAAAGTGTTTAGCCAAGGGCGAATCCGACTCCCGCAGGGCATGGAAGTAACTCCAGACGATGGCCAAACTCATAATCTTCGTCTTGCCTGCGCCGGTTGCCACCTTAAATGCATACTTGGGCCAGAGATCTTCCTCTGGGGCCACTCCAAGAGCTGCAATATCGCTCAACTGTCCACCGAATTCTGCCATCAACGCGGCAAGAGTCTGCATTCCGCGGACTTCGTAGAGATAAATAATTGTTTCTATGGATTCTCGTTGGCAGAAGTAATACTGGAATGGAAACTGGTTGCCGTCACCCTGAGAAATCAAATGGCTTCTTTCGAACCAGTAAGACAAGAGCTCTCGCGTAGTGTCAGACGCTCCCGGATAGTCGTTTTGACGCCATTGACTGACAAAATGCCGAAGAGACTGTGCAATTGTTATTTGTGTGGGGCGTCGACCCTTGATGATTTGAGCAGGTTCCCCATCCCGTTTCGCTCTGATCCTGTGAAATAAGGGCTCCTCATGAGGCTTATAGAGGGGTTCCAGCGCCGCCACATTGACAATTGCATCAGAGCTCATAGGAGACCTCTACAGTTATCGATGTGTCACAACCGAATGTATCGATGACCTTGACGCAGGCAGTATAAGTGCCACGCTTGGAATACACATGTTGCTGAGTTGAAACCGTTGGGAGGGAACGATCTTTTCTTGTCCTATAGGCTTGCCAATGATGCTTGAATGGCTGCCCTGACTTGTAATCAAAGTCAATTGCCCAGAAGTCGATAAAATCAAACCCGGATTTGATCGCACGTTCCTTCAATGCTGCCAATTCCTTTGAGGGCACCTCAGCAAGTGAGGGAATAAAAGAGACGAGCTTGATATCAACAACCTTCTGCCCACTCTTTTTTTGAATAACCGGTTTAGCCTCCAAGACAGCCATTTCCAGAAATGGCGGGGGTTCATTCCGGTTTTTCTCCATTATTTCTCTGGGTATTGGAATTAGTCTGATCCTGATACCATGTTCAGCTTCGAGGGCATTACTTGTTAACCTTAGATCCATCTCGAACTCCCAGGCAAGGCAGGCAACCTCTCTCGCCCCTGCTTCCTTCACAGCCTGAGCGACAGCAGTGAGTTCGCTTCGAGTCATAATCCCATCTATAGAGCTGACATGAACAAGCGATTTTCCTTTACGACCATGGATAAAGGGTGATGGGGAAGCAGGTAGGGGTTCCGCTTTATAAAATTCCATTACAACTTTGCGATGCTCTTCATCGGCTCCCTGTAAGCGTTCTTTTTGCCACCATTGACGCTCGTATCGACCGAGGTTATAGACATCAAATGCTCGATAGGGATTACCTTCATCATGGAGATTCCGCTGAAGGTCTATTAGCCGTTTTCGAGTTGTATGGATTGCAAAACGACCAAGATCAGCCATGATCCAGCGACGACCCAGTCTCTCAGCAACTGCTCCGGTTGTGCCTGATCCACAAAAGAAATCGGCGACGAGGCTACTCTCGGTCGTTGTAAAATCTAAGATGCGTTCAAGTAACTCTCTGTGTTTTTGGGTAGGAAAATCCTTTGCGTTTTCATACGATTTTACATCTTCCCATACAGTGTCTCCTATTTTGTCATCACTAGGAGGAAACCAATTTTCGACAGTATTTGTTACTGATTTTCGAATGAACTCGAGCGCCTTTCCTGTATCCCGCCAATATTCAACAAGACTTCTACCTTTCTTATTCTTAAGAAATTCTTTATAGTTCTCTACAGCCCGCTTTGCTCTCTCTTCACTCCATTTCCATTGCCCGTGAGTAAGTTTTTCTCCCAGCAATTCATATCTCATTGTTGGTCTGTCAGCTCCACTCCAGAAACGATGCCAATAACCTTCAGGGTTCTTTGACTCGTATGGAACAAGCAGATTGTTGAATCGAGTATCAAATGATTTAGAATACCAAAGTATTGTGTCGTGTCCCTGAGGTAGAGCAAATATTAATTCGAATTGTCGTTGGAGATTTTTTGATATTGGTCGGTTCACAATAATTTCATTGCGGAAATTATTTGTTCCGAATACTTCATCCATAATATTTCTAAAATGATGGCTGACTGTTGGTGCTAGATGGACAAATATACATCCCGTTTCTGCTAGTAATTCTCGCATGAGCACTAAGCGTTCATACATCATGTAAAGATATGAATCTGTTCCTTTGCCCCACATGTCACGATAGGCGATCATTTCTAAAGTGGATTGATCTTTGTTGATAGTTTCTGCCTCGTCCCCCAGAGGAATATTCAAAGTAAAATCAGCACCGATATCAAAGGGTGGATCGATATAAATGAGATCTATCTTGCCCTTGAACTCCTTTAGAAGAGACGCCATGATTAATTTGTTGTCGCCCCAGATGAGCATATTTCTGAATTCATCCGAGTGAGCTTTCTTAGCATCGAACAATCCGTGCTGTCCCAGCCGGCTTGCAGGTTCATCGACAGTCTCTATCTTTTGCATGGGCATTGCAGATCCTGCGAGATCAACTTCTCGTCGTCTGCCATACTCATCATATTTCCCTTCCCAGACTAATTCCGTTCTCATCTGTGATAGTGGATGAGGATTAGTTGGACCGAAATTCTTCATTTCAGACATATTGACGCTCCCAGTCTTTGAGCTAAATAAAAACCCCGTCCTCTTTGATGAGAAACGGGGTTACTTGCTTGGCTAGTTCATCTGTCCCTCTGTGTCAGTGGTTAAAAAAGGGGACGATTCTCCATTCTCAATGCCTTGAAATTTAAAGCGAAAATATAACTAAATGCTCTATTCGTCAAGTCCTTTTCAAAATTTCCCCAAAATGTATATTATATGTGTCAATAATGGCAATGATATAAATGCGTTGGCAATAAATAACAGGTTTTAATGGATGAGCCAGTATGCAGATATCTGAGAAATTCAGAATCCACATACTGACCCATAGTTTAATTCACCATCCCCAATACCAATCCCCCAACCTTCTGCAACCTGAACCTGCTCTCCGCCGCAAGCAGCTCATATTGCGCAGCTTTCGTGTACGTGTTGACCACCGAGAACATCGTGAACCCGTATTCCTGCGCGAGGGCCCACTCCACAGCTTCCTTCTCCTCCTTGCGGAGTTCAAATTGCCGATTGAAACTCTCTATGGTAGCCTCCGGATTCTCTACCTTGCTCTCCAACGAGATCTGGAAATGCTCCCTCTGCTGACCGAATCTCGCTTTAAGTTCGTTCAAGACTCCTGGGAGGTTTGAAAGGAGTTTGTCGGAGACATGCCTGTAAGAGGCCGATACCGCTGTCTTGGAGATCATCCCGTTGGTACAGATCAGTCTCAGGGTAAACGTGGATATCGACAGGGCTGCCAAACCCACTTCCGAATTGCTCACAGAGACACCGGGTGTCATCCTGTCCCCGTTGATCCGGAATGTTTCTCGATCATCTGGGAC
>Ga0116186_1004997_pt1 | contig 10627 bp, 10 predicted proteins | sample AD_JPNNA4_MetaG_FD_89806 | JGI IMG/M metagenome (GOLD analysis project Ga0116186, IMG submission 89806) | Active sludge microbial communities of municipal wastewater-treating anaerobic digesters from Japan - AD_JPNNA4_MetaG | ecosystem: Engineered > Bioreactor > Anaerobic > Digestate | place...
GCCTTTCCCCCCCCCTTCCCCCCCCCCCCCCGCCCCCCCCCCCCACACCCCCCCCCCCCCCCGGGGTTTGGCCCCCCCCCCCCCCCCGCCATAATATCAGTTTATGAAACTGACCCCAGCCATTGCGCCTTCTTTGAGATTGATGGCCTAACAAAGTGGTGGAGAGGCACGCCTTGACCCATGCATATTCATATGGCATATTCATGAGCATGAGAACAACCATCATCATCAAAGAAGAGATCCTCTCCAAGGCCTCTGCTTTGACGGGAGTTAAAGAGAAGACTGCCCTTGTCCACATGGGACTGGAAGCCCTTATTGCACGAGCTAGCGCGGCGAGGCTTGCCAGACTGGGCAGATCGGAGCGGGGATTGCGGCCTATCCCACGGCGCAGGGTTCCATAAATGATGCTTGTTGACACTTCCGTATGGGTTGACCACTTGCGCAATGGCAATGACGCCTTGGCCGATTTGTTATTGAGGGACGAAGTGGCATGCCATCCAATGGTTATCGGCGAATTGGCCTGTGGAAATCTCAAGTGCCGCAAAGAAATTCTGGCGTTGCTTCAGGCTCTCCCCACGGTAGAATGCGTCTCTGACGATGAGATACTCTTTTTCATCGGACAACACCGTCTATCCGGACTCGGCCTGGGATTGGTAGATGTTCATCTTCTTGCATCCTGTGCTATTGCCCATACTTCGCTATGGACACTCGACAGCCGGCTTCAACGAGCCGCAGATGAACTTTCAAACAAATAAGCGAACAAGACGTTTCACCGTACGGCACACTACGTGCACCGCGCGGAGAGCGCTGACGTCCGAAAAAATATTCTTTCACTTGACAGGTTATAACTAATGGGTTATAGAACGGTAAGGTTATAAATATATGTGGGAAATTGAATATGTTGGAGAGTTCGAATTTTGGTGGAATCACCTCTGAGGACGAGCAGGATGACATAGCGGCTTATGTAAAATTGCTTGAAGAAAAGGGACCGTCTCTACCCTTTCCGTATAGTTCAGGCGTTGAGGGTTCACGGCACAATCATATGAGAGAACTTAGAATCCAACATGCGGGTGACCCTTATCGGGTGCTATACGCGTTTGACCCGCGAAGAACGGCGCTGTTGTTATTGGGCGGAAATAAGAAAGGCAATGATAGATGGTACGAAGAAAATGTGCCGATTGCGGATAAATTGTATGACAATCATCTTGCCCAACTGAGAAAGGAAGGACTGATATCATGAGCAGACCGTTCAAAAAACTTCTTGAAAATATGCCGAGGGATCGCCGTGAGCGCATTCGCTTAAAAACTGAGGTCCTAAAAAACGAAATGGCACTAAAAGATTTGAGGCAAGCCCTTAAACTGACGCAAGATGAATTAGCCCGGTCACTAAAAATGAAACAGGCCGCTATTTCTAAATTTGAGCGTCAATCCGATATTTATCTTAGCACACTGCGCAAGATCCTCTTCGTTATGGGTGCTGATTTGAAGATCGTTGCCCGTTTCCCAGAAGGCGATGTTCTGATCAATCAGTTTAATGACATTACTTCAGCAAATACCCCTGAAGATATTGCCCCCGTTTCATAAAGAGTATTGAACAAGGCGTTCTATGAAAGAGAAAAAGATGAAATCACCAACCAAGAAGAAAGCGGACAAGCCGCGCTGTGGGCTCTGCGGCAAAACCAAGAACCTGATAAAGACCGAATGCTGCGGTAATTGGATCTGCGACGACGAACACAAGTATGTGATGTTTTCGTACGCAAGAAACAGTTGCTCCAGAAATCACCGACGTTACACCCTCTGTGGCTATCATTACAATGAGGGCCATAAAGGCGACTGGAAGACGTGCAAGAAGTGTCGCTCTGATTTTGAACCAGAGATGGTCGTCTGGTACGGAACCAACGAGTATAATTTTGAAAAAATGCCCGATCCGCCATCGTTCACTCCAACAAAATGTTCAAAATGCGGACAGGTAATTGTACTGGGCAATGGCGGGTATGCCCATGGCCCTGACGGATATACATGCGGCGAGTGTTTTGCAAAAGATAACCGGAGGAAATGAAGCATCGAACAAGGTGCTCCTGGCCATCAGCGTCAAGCCGCCTCAGCTTTATCGCTGATATTGGTTGAGAAGACCGTATGCCGATGCCGGGATGCCGCCGCCCTGCGCGGCGCCACCGCCGACATCGCCACGCACGATGCCCACTTCCAACAGCTATTCCACGCCTTCTATCCCGCCCTCCGCGCCCACACCGCACAAACCCACGCCGCACGCGCGGTTTGAGTTGCTTCCTACCGCATCAGACTTGGTGAAGCAGACAAAATGTCGCAGGGGGAGCGGGCTTTTTGGCGCGCGAGGGTGTGGCTTTGGATAAATCGGGGAGGCAAAAGACACACAATCCCCGCCATCTGGCGTATTTTATGTGATGTGCTGCAAACTTGGCATGGCTTCTGCTCCATGAAAGGTGCCATGACAGACCAAGCAACAATCCAGCAGCCCAAGCCCGCCGGCGATCGCCGCCTGATGCGGTGGATTCTGGTGCTGCAACTGGTTATCTTGGGCTGGCTGGCCAAAAATTACTTTGACGGGGCATTCAACCGCAGACACCACAACCCACCTGCGGTCGCAACCCAACCGGACACTCCCCCCTCCTTGGAGCCCTCCGCACAACCGAATGCCCCGTCACCTTTTTCCGTACTGCCGCGCTGGACCGCCTTCCAGCGCGCCACACCCCCGCCCCGCCTTGTCCACCCGATGGACCGCATCCGTCTCGAGATGGAGCGCATGATGGCGGAAGCCAACCGCGCCGCCGCCAATTTTGACGCGCTGTTTGGCTTGGACGACTCTCTCTGGTCCGCGCTGCCGGCCTCGCCCGCCATGAACCTGCGCGAGCTGCCCGACGCCTATGAACTTTCCCTCGCGCTGCCCAACACCGATCCCGGCAGCGTGGATGTGCAGCTCGATGGCCGGCTCTTGAGCGTCACCGCGCAGCAAAACACGCAGACCGCGCATTCGACCTCCGCGCAGCGCTTCAGCTCGCGCGTGCTGCTGCCGGGGCCGGTCGCGGCCAACGCCGCCTGCCAGGTCACCAACGAAAACGACCGGCTCTGCATCCGCATTCCCAAAGCCACCGCCCCGCAAACTGCGGCCCGCCAACCCTGACCCTTGCCGGTCGTGAGGAGAACACCATGAGCGCCACCGGAATTACGGCCATCAATGAAAAAGTAAAAGAAGACAGCGCCTTTGTCGCGGCGTTGCGCGCTGAGCTGGAGAAGGTCATCGTGGGCCAGCGCTATTTGCTCGACCGCCTGATGATCGGCCTGCTGGCCAACGGCCACCTGCTGCTGGAAGGCGTGCCCGGCTTGGCCAAAACCCTCGCCGTCAAAACGCTGGCCGCCGCCATCCACACCTATTTCCACCGCATTCAATTCACGCCCGATCTGCTGCCCGCCGACCTCGTCGGCACGCAGGTCTATAACCCCAAGACGGGCGACTTCGGCACCCGCAAAGGCCCCATTTTTGCCAACATTATTTTGGCCGACGAAATCAACCGTGCGCCGGCCAAGGTGCAACCGGCGCTGCTGGAGGCCATGCAGGAGCGGCAAGTGACCATCGGCCCGGAAACGTTCCGGCTGCCGGACCCGTTCCTGGTGCTGGCCACGCAAAACCCGATTGAGCAGGAAGGCACCTACCCCCTCCCCGAAGCGCAGGTTGACCGCTTCATGCTCAAGCTCGTGGTCAAGTATCCCACGCGCGAAGAGGAGCGCCGCATTCTGGAAGCCAACGCCCGCACGGAAGTCACTCACAACGTGCGTGCCGTGGTGGAGCCCGACGCCATCCGCCGCGCCCGCGCCACCGTGGACGAAATCTACGTGGACGACAAAATCAAGGACTACATCCTCTCCATCGTCTTCGCCACGCGCGACCCCGCCGCGCACAAGCTCGACCAGCTTGCCGACGCCATCCGCTACGGCGCCTCCCCGCGCGCCACGCTCTACCTGACCCTCGCCGCGCGCGCCCACGCCTTCCTCCAAGGCCGCGGCTACGTCACCCCGCAGGACGTCAAATCTATCGCCCCCGATGTCCTGCGCCACCGCATCATCCCCTCCTTCGAGGCCGAGGCCGACGACCTGACCGCCGACGCCATCATCACCACCCTGCTCAACGAACTCCCCGTGCCGTAAGGGGGCCCCCGCCGGCCTGAATCCGCCATGATTCCGCGCGACATCCTCAAAAAAATCCGGCGGATCGAAATCCGCACCCGCCGCGCGGTCCACGATGTCTTCGGCGGACGCTACCACTCGGTCTTCAAGGGGCAGGGCATGGAGTTCCAGGAAGTGCGCGAATACGTCCCCGGTGACGACATCCGCAGCATTGATTGGAACGTCACCGCCCGCACCGGCAACCCGCACGTCAAGAAATTCACGGAAGAGCGCGAGCTGACGGTGATGCTGCTGGTGGATATTTCCGCCTCCAACCTTTTCGGCTCCACCGCGCAGCTCAAGCGCGACCTCGCCGCCGAGCTGGCCGCCGTCCTCGCGTTTTCGGCCATCACCAACCACGACCGCGTGGGGCTGATTCTCTTTTCCGACCGCGTGGAAAAACACATTCCGCCCGCCAAGGGCCCCACCCACGTCCTGCGCGTGATCTCGGAAGTCCTCAACGCGCGCCCCGTCTCGCCGCGCACCGATCTTGCCCCCGCCCTGCGCTACCTCAACCAAGTCGTCCGCCGCCGTTGCGTCGCGTTCCTCATTTCCGACTTCATCGCCCCCGACTGCGACCGGCTCCTGCGCACCACCGCCCGTCGCCACGACCTCGTCAGCCTGATCATTGGCGACAAACACGAACACGCCCTCCCCGCCGTCGGCCTCGTGGATTTTCAGGATGCGGAAACCGGCCGCCGTCTCTGGCTGGACACCAGCCACGCCCCCACCCGCCGCGCCCTGCTCACCCGGCAGGCCGAACGCCGCACGCGGCTGCTCGCCCAACTGGCCCGCGCCAATTCCGACGCCATCGAACTGCACGCCGGCGAGCGCTACGACCGCGAACTCGTCCGCTTTTTCCGCCGCCGGGAGCAGCGCCGATGACCCCGCCCCACCCCACTCCCGTACTTTTCCACAGTGTGGGAAAATTTTTTCCACAGTGTGGAAAAATCGCGCAAAGTCGTTCCATTGCGTGGAAAAATCGTTCAAAGTTTTTCCATTGCGTGGAAAAATCAGGCCGGGTTTTCCACAGCGTGGAAAAGTTATTCATCCCGCATGGGCGGGATTTTCCACGGTGTGGAACAAAAACCCCAAAGTTTTTCCATTGTGTGGAAAAATCGCCAAAAGGTTGCCGCTGCGCTCGCTATGGCTCGCTTGCTCGCCCGGCTGCGCCGGTCGCTATAGAGCTCGCGTTCGCCCATCGCCCTTCGGGCTCGGGCTCGGCACTCGCCTATTTTCCATTGCGTGGAAAAATCGGGTCTATTTTTCCACAGTGTGGAAAATATTTTTCCACAGTGTGGAAAAATTTGGGCGGCGCGGCGTTGTTTTTTCCACAGCGTGGAAATTATTTTTCCACAGTGTGGAAAATCCTGCCGTTGGCGGCCAGCCTCGCGCTGGTGGGTTGCCGTCCCGCCGCCACGCCCCCGGCCACACTGCCGCCAGGGCAGGATGCGGCAGTCACCGCCACGCTGTCCACCAACACCATCCATATTGGCGATGTGGTCACGCTCTCGCTGGATGTGCTGCACCGCGCCGGCACGCAAATCACCTTTCCGGACCCCGCGCGCGGCAAGGATGTCATCGTGCGCGAATCGCACATCCGCACCACCGAGCTGCCCAACGGCCTGCTGCGCACCGAACAAAAGCTGGAGCTGACCTCGCTCACCATCACCAATCACATCATCGGCGAAGGCGCGGCGATTGTGGTGTCGTTGCCTTCGGGCTTGCACTGGACCAATGCGTATCCGTTTGTGGCGTTGGAGGTCGTTAGCGCGCTGCAACCCGGCGAGCAGCAAATCCGCCCCGCCAAGAGCACGCTGGCCCGCTGGCCCGTGCCGCGCGGGCGCTGGCTGTGGCTGGCCGGCGTGGCGCTGGCCCTGCTGGCGGCCGCCGGCTGGGCGTTGCGTGCGTTTTTGCGCACGCCGCGCACGTTTCTCCATTTTCCGCCGCCCACCCCGCCGCACGAAGTCGCCCTCGCGGCGCTGGCCGCGCTGCGCGCCAAGGACTGGATCGCCGCGCGGCGCTTCGAGCCATTCTATGTGGAGCTCTCCGGCATTGTGCGGCATTACCTGGAGGGGCGCTTCGGCCTGCGCGCGCCGGAGCGCACCACGGAGGAGTTTATCCGCGAGGCCGCCGCCGCCCGCCAACTGGCCGCCGACCATCGCGAGCTGGTGGCCGACTTCCTCACGCAAAGCGACTTGGTCAAGTTTGCCCGTCACGCGCCGGATGAATCCGCCATGCGCGGCGCGCTGGAATCCGCTGAACGCCTCGTGCATGAAACCACCCCCGCGGCGCCCGCCGCCAATGGAGGCGCGCCATGATCCATTGGCACTATCCGTTGGTGTGGCTGCTGGCGCTGCTGGTGCCCGGCGCGGTGTGGCTGCGTTATGCGCGGCGGCGGCGCGCGCCGCTGGCGTTCTCCGATGTGGCCGCACTGCGCGACCTGCCGCGCTCCCCATGGCTGGCACTGCGCTGGCTGCCGCCCGCACTCCTGGCCGCGGGCCTGCTGCTACTGATTGCCGCCGCCGCCCGCCCGCAAAAAGGGCTCACCGAGTCGCGCGTGGATACCGAGGGCGTGGACATCGTGCTGGTGGTGGACACCTCCACCTCCATGCGCGCGGATGATTTTTCCACCGCGCTCAAGCGCATGGACCGGCTCGATGCCGCCAAGTCCGTGCTGACTCAATTCATCAAGGCGCGGCCGGATGACCGCATGGGGATTGTGGCGTTTGCCGCCATGCCCTACACCATCGCGCCGCTCACCACCGACCACGCGTGGCTGCTGTTGCAACTGGACCGTCTCCAAACCGGCATGCTGGAAGACGCCACCGCCATTGGCGACGCCATCGCCTCCGGCGTCAACCGCCTGCGCGACTCCGCCGCGAAAAGCAAGTTGGTGATTCTGCTGACCGACGGCATCAACAACGCCGGGCGTATGTCACCGCAGGATGCCGCGCAGGCCGCCGCCGCGCTGGGCATCAAGGTTTACACCATTGGCGCCGGCGCGGACCGCCCGCGCGGGCAGGGCATCTTCGGCTTCATGCAGGCCGGCAACGAGATTGACGAAGCCGCGCTCAAGAAAATTGCCGAGATCACTCACGCCCGCTACTTCCGCGCCACGGACCTCAAGAGCCTGGAGGAAACCTATCAGGCGATTGACCAAATGGAGAAAACCAAGATCGAGCTGAACCAGTACACGCGCTACGAAGAAAAGTTTCAGCCGTTCCTGGTGCTGGGCCTGCTGGCCCTCGCACTGGAAACGCTGCTGGGCTATACCCGCCTCGGAGGCCTGCCATGCTGAAGTGGGGCCACGGAGAAATGCTCTTTGCCCTGCTCCTGCTGGCGCCGGTGGCAGCGCTGCTGCTGGCCTTGCTGAAGCGGCGGCGGCGCGCCATCCACCGCCTTGTGGCGGCGGAGGCACTGCCCACGCTGGCGCCGGCGTGGAATCCCGCTCGCGCGCGGTCGCGGCTGGCGCTGCGGCTGGCGGCGCTGGTGTTTTTGATTGTTGCGCTCGCCCGCCCGCAATGGGGCTTCCATTGGGAGGAAGTCCGCCGCAAGGGCTTGGATTTGATGATTGTACTGGATACATCGCGCTCGATGCTGGCGGCGGACATCAAGCCCTCGCGCCTGCAGCAGGCCAAGTGGGGCGTGCGCGATTTGCTGCGCAACTTGCGCGGTGACCGCGTGGGCCTCGTGCCGTTTGCGGGTTCCTCCATCGTGCAGTGCCCGCTGACCGTGGATTATGCCGCGTTCACCATGACGCTCGATGATCTGTATGCCGGCATTATTCCGCGCGGCGGCACGGCCATTGCGCAGGCGCTGCAAACCGCCATGAACGCGTTCCCGGCGGAGAGCGCCGCGGACCGCGTCATCCTGCTCATTACCGATGGCGAAGACCACGAGGGCGATCCCCTCGCCCTGCTGCCCGAGTTGAAAGCCAAAAACATCCGGGTCTATACCATCGGCATCGGCACGCTGGAGGGCGAGATGGTCCCCGCCGGCGACCAGCAAGGCGGCTACTTCAAGGATCGGCAAGGACAGATTGTGCAAACCACGCTGCACGAAGACGTGCTGCAAAAACTGGCGTTGGGCACGGGCGGCACCTACGTGCGCTCCGCGCCGGGCGATACCGGTTTGGAACGAGTTTTTCACGAAAGCATCACCAAGCTCAAACGCTCTGAACAGGACACCCGCACCGCCAAGATTTATGAGGAGCGGTTTGTCTGGCCGCTGGCCATCGCCTTGGTGCTGTTGGCGTGGGAAGTGCTGCTAAGCGACCGCCGCAGCCTCAACGGGAGGGCCGCATGAACCGGCGGCCAACAGGATTCCGTTGTGGCGTGCTGCTGCTGGCGCTGGCCGGCGCGGCGCAAGCCGCGGAAGCGCCCGGTGCGCGCGCAGCATTCGCAGCCGGCACGCAGGCGTTCCAAGCCACCAACTTCCCCGCCGCTCACAGTAATTTCATGGCCGCGGCCGCCGCCGCGCCCGCCGAAAAGTTGGACCCCGCGGCGGCATACTACAACGCCGCGCTGGCGGCTTACGGCGCGGGCGACTTCAAGGGTGCGGCGGACTCCTTCGCGCGCGCCGCTTCCGGCGCGGACCTCGCGTTGCAGGCGCGCGCCTACTACAACCGCGGCAACGCGCTGTTTCATCAGGTCAACGCGCAATCCGCCGCGCCGGTGCCGGCGAATCTTTCCACGCAGGAGCTGGCCACGGCCTCGGCGGGCATCGGCGAGGCCATTCAAATGTACGAAAGCGCCATGGCCCTCGACCCGCGCGACCTCGATACCAAGGCTAACTACGAGCTGGCCGTCTTGAAGCAGCAGGAACTCCAACAGTTGCAACAGCAGCAACAGCAAAACCAGCAGGATAAACAGGATCAGCAAGACCAGCAGAACCAGCAAAACCAATCGCAAGACAAACAGGGCGATCAGCAGCCGCAACCGCAACCCAAGCCGGAGGAGCAAAAGGACCAACAGCAAGAACAACCACAAGCCGCGCAGGAACAACCCGACCAAAACGCGGATGAAAACAACCAGCCAAAACCCGCGGAAAAATCATCCGACACCATGACGCCCGAAGAAGCCGCCATGCTTCTCGATGCCATGAAGGCGCAGGAGCAGCAGCAACGTGATCAGTTGCATCCTTTCCTCGGCCGCCCTGTGCCGGTGGAAAAGGACTGGTGAACCCGCCGCGCCAGAAGATGGGATTGGCGGCTCGCGCGGCTTCGGCTAGACTGCCATCCCGATTCATGAAACAGGCCGCCACCAACCGTAGCTCCGCCCACCCCCCGGCCGCCCGCCGGGCCGGCTGGTTGCTGGCCGGCTGGCTGCTCGCGTCGGCGCTACCGGCGGGTGCCACGCAAGTGACGTTTGACGTCCAGCCGCGCCTGCTCAATCTGGGCGAGAGCGCCCAGGCCACCCTCACCTTCCACGGCGTGCGTTCCGCGCCCAACGTGGAATTTCCGCCCATCGCCGGCCTGCAAATGACGGGCACCGGACAGCAAATGCAGTTCGGCACGGGTGGCTCGCGCGTGACGCTCACCTATAACCTGTTCGCGCAAAAAGCGGGTTCCTACACCATTGGGCCGTATCATCTGGATTTCAATGGCGAGCAGATTGACATCCCCGCCGTGACCATCGAAGTACGCGCTCGCGCGGGCGGCAACGCCGACTCGCCGCAGGAAATGCTGTTTGCCCGCCTGATCCTGCCCGAGCAACAGCCCTTCATTCACCAGATGTTCGATGTGGTGCTGGCCATCTATTCCCTGCCGGGCGTCGAGCTGACGCGCGATGTCAACCTGCTTGGCGGCTTCCCTGAATCCGGTTTTGTGTTGAGCAACTTTGAAGAGCTGCAAATGATCCGCGAAGAAGTCAGTGGGCAAATCTATAACCTGCGCCGTTTCCGCGCGCGGGCGCGGGCGCTGACTGCTGGCACGTTCCACTTGGAACCCGCGCTGCGCGTGGGCGTGGTGAATCCACAGGACCGCCGGCGCAATGATCCGTTCGGCGGCTTCTTTGATCCGTTCGGCGGTCCCAGCGCCACGCCGGTTTCCGTGAATCCGCCCCCTGCCGATATTGTCGTGCGCCCGCTCCCCACCGCCGACCGCCCGGCCGATTTTTCCGGCGCGGTGGGGCAATACGAATTTTCCGTGGACGTGCGCCCGCGCGAGTTGCACGTGGGCCAGCCCATCACCGTGACTCTGCGCGTACAAGGCACGGGCAACATCGCCGCCGCCCTCCCCCCCTCCTTCCAGGAAACGGATTCGTTCAAAGCCTACGAGGCGCGGCAAGTCGGCGACACCCCCGCCCCCGCCGCCGAAAGTGGCAGCAAAACTTTTGAGCAGGTGGTCATTCCCCGCACGGAATCGTTGACGGAACTGCCCGCGCTGCGTTTCAGCTTTTTTGATCCGGTGGCGGCGCAATATCGC
>Ga0116186_1005009_pt1 | contig 10609 bp, 7 predicted proteins | sample AD_JPNNA4_MetaG_FD_89806 | JGI IMG/M metagenome (GOLD analysis project Ga0116186, IMG submission 89806) | Active sludge microbial communities of municipal wastewater-treating anaerobic digesters from Japan - AD_JPNNA4_MetaG | ecosystem: Engineered > Bioreactor > Anaerobic > Digestate | place...
GTACGCCAGACGGCTTCCCGTCCGTGCGGAGGTTGAGGTGCTGGTTGCGGGTGGTGGCCCTGCCGGCGTGGCGGCGGCCGTCACGGCAGCGCGTCAGGGGCGCGTGGTGCATATCCTTGAGGCGCATTCCTGTTTCGGAGGCATGGGCACGGCGGGCCTTGTGCCGGCCTTCATGCAGTTCACGGACGGCGTCCATTTCCTCGCGGGAGGCATCGGCAAGGAGATACTTGACGAACTGCAGCGCCGGGAAGGCACGTACCCGCACGACGGCACGGGCATCCGGGCGGAAGTGCTGAAGCGCGTGTATGATGACATGGTGAGCGACGCGGGCGTGGATTTCACCTTCCATGCACACGTGGTGGACGTGCTGTGGGAGGAGCGGGGTACGGTTTCCACCGTCGTGTGTGCGGGAAAAACGGGTCTGTTCGCGGTGGAAGCGAAAACGTTCGTGGATTGCACCGGTGATGGCGACGTGTGTGCGTTTGCCGGCGCGCCGTACGAAAAGGGCGACGAAACTGGGGCGATGATGCCGGGCACGCTGTGCAGTCTCTGGGCCGATATTGACTGGGAAGCGGTGAAGGCGGGCGGCATCACCGGGGAAGAACGCAACAAACGGCTCGAACAGGCGCTCAAGGATGGTGTGTTCACCCTCGAAGATCGCCATCTTCCCGGCATCTGGCCGGTGGGGGATCACGTCGGTGGCGGCAATGTCGGGCACACGTTTGAGGTGGACGGAACGGACGAGGAGTCGCTCACGGCGGCGTACGTCTGGGGCCGGAAATCCATGACCGAATACGAGCGGTTCTACAAGGAGTACCTGAAAGGCTACGAGAAGATGGCACTCGTAGCTACGGGGTCGCTGCTGGGTGTGCGCGAGACGCGGCGCATCATGGGTGACTACGTGCTGACCGTGGATGATTACACGAACAGAGCAGTTTTTGAGGACGAAATCGGTCGTTACTCATATCCGGTGGATATCCATATCGCAAAGCCGGACAGGAAAAGCTACGACGCCTTCATGAAAGAGCACACGACGCTCCGCCTCGGGAAAGGGGAGAGCTACGGTATTCCGTACCGCATCCTCACGCCGAAAGGACTGAAAAACGTCCTGGTGGCCGGGCGGTGCGTGAGCACGGACAGGCAGGCGCAGAGCTCCATCCGGGTGATGCCGGGGTGTTACATCACCGGACAGGCAGCGGGGATGGCGGCCGCGCTGATGGTGGAGACGGGGAAAGATTCCCGCGGCATCGAGGTGCGGGAACTGCAGAAGCGCCTGAAAGCGATGGGCGGATATCTGCCGAATTTCGCGGGGTAACCCTGTTGGAGGGACGCGTTTCCTCGCGTCCGTTTTGCAGTCGTCGTGACTGTTCCCGGGATAGAGATTCTTCACTGCGTTCAGAATGACGAAAAGGCTCACATTAGCGGGAAACCGCCCATGCCAACCATGAGCATGCCGTGGGGAACCATGGCGTACACGGACTCCGGAGACGCGGGAGCCGGGTCGCCGACCATGTTGTTTCTTCACGGAACCGGGTGCGATGCCGGGGACTGGGATGCCGTGATCGAGGCGCTTCCACCCACGGTGCGGAAGCTGACGCTGGAATTCCGCGGGCACGGGCGGAGCAGTGTGCCGGTGGGACCGTTCACGTTCAGCGACCTCGCGGACGACGTGGTTCAGTTCATCGAGGCGATGAAGCTCCGGCGGGTGATTCTGGTGGGGCACAGCCTTGGCGGCATGGTGGGAATGCAGGTTGCACGGCAGGGCGACGATACCACGCGCTGCGGGGACGTCGCCGTACTTGTGCTGCTGGAAGGCTGGACGCGGCTGGGGTGCATGGGGAAGGCGTTTGAGGGAGAGCGCTTCTACGGCCACCTTGATGCTTCCGCCATCGAAGCGATAACGCGGAAACGCGACGCGACGATGGCCCGGTTCCCCGCAGAGACGTGGGAGCATTTCTGGCGATCCGTGCGTGAGTTTGACGGGTCCGCCTTCCTGAGCGAAGCACGTATCCCGATTCTGGAGGTATACGGCGGGATGGGCCGCGTGCCGGGGGCGGAACACGAGCTGCGGGTGCCGGAGAATCTCTATATTCAAACCATGTGGATACCCGATGCGGGGCATTATCTCCCCATCGAAAAACCGTTTGAAGTTGCGAAGATCTGCGCCGACATGGCGGAGTTTGTGTAATTGAGTCAGTGGTTGCTCCTCGTCACGTTCCCGCGATGCGTGGCGTTGAGTTCGCGCATTGGCGGCAAGGGGATACAGTGCAACTCTCGATGTTTGATACGTCCGTCGTTTCCTCGAGAACGGCGACCAACGGAAGCGCCAACAAGGTTGCGTCAGACGATAGGCGCTTTCATGATTGGTACCGATTCGTTCTGTCGTTCCCCCCCCACCTGGTGCGGGATTACTTCCAACGCTTCGGCCTGCAACCAGGCGATACGGTTCTCGACCCATTCTGCGGAACCGGAACAACGCTGGTCGAAGCAAAACTGAACGGAATTCAGAGCATTGGCATCGAAGCGAATTCAATGGCTCACTTCGCCAGTTCGGTCAAGGTAGACTGGTGTATCGACCCGAACGAGCTTCGCGAAAACTCGTATTGGGTGGCGCACATGGCCAATAGACAGGTTGCAGAGGCGCCATGCGGAGGACTTCGCACCCTTGCGGCAGGGGCATACTCTTTGCTTCTCAAGGGGTCCATCAGCCCTGTTCCGATGCACAAATCACTCATCCTTTTGGAGAGCATCCGGACTAACGGCCATCCGAACTTGCGGCGTCACCAGTTGCTCGCTTTCGCGAAAGCCCTTGTTGTAAGTGCCAGCAATCTGCATTTCGGCCCGGAAGTGGGTGTGTTGAAAAAAAAACGAACCGATGCACCGGTGGTGGAATCTTGGTTGGCAGAAATTGACAACATGGTCTACGCCCTCACGAGCGTGTCATGTCGAACGACGCCAGCCATGGTTCACAACGCAGACGCGCGCGAGATAACGAACCTATTGCGCCGTGAAAGTATCGATGGCGTCTTTACTTCGCCGCCGTACCCGAACGAAAAAGACTACACGCGAACTACTCGGCTGGAGTCGGTCATGCTCGGGTTCATCAATAACAAAGATGAACTTCGGTTGATGAAGAGCAAGCTATTGAGATCTAATACGCGGAACGTTTATAAGGGTGACAGCGACGACGAATGGATAACAGGTTTCCCAGCAATACAACAGATAGCAGACGAAATCGAAGCGAGGCGCCTGGCGCTCGGCAAGACATCTGGGTTCGAACGGCAGTATGCCCGCGTAACCAAACTCTATTTTGGAGGCATGGCGCGCCATTTTTCGACGTTGCGGTCGGTACTCAAATCCGGGGCCTATCTGGGCTACGTCGTTGGCGACCAAGCCTCATACCTGCAGGTGATGATCCGGACAGGCGAATTGCTCGCTGAAATCGCTCGATCATTGGGATACCGTGTGGTTGGGATAGACCTTTTCCGGACCCGTCTCGCGACCGCCACCAGGAAGCAGCTGCGGGAAGAAGTAGTTGTGTTGCAGTGGCCCGGATTTGCTCCAGGGGAAGCCAATGCCCGAAAAGCCTAATCGATATTCATCAGTGATTGCGGAGGTGTTCCGCAGGAAATACCAGGAGGGAGCGCAACGGGTCTCGTTCGAGAGGGAAGAGCTTGCCGCAGTGGCTGCCGAACTCGGCGTGAAGCTGCCCAAAAACTTAGGCGACATTGTGTACAGCTTCCGGTACAGGACGAGGCTTCCCGAGTCTATAATGCGTTCGGCGCCGTCCGGCCTAGAATGGATTATCCGCGCGACGGGACAAGCGAAGTACGAGTTCTCGCTAACCGCCATGCCGCGATTTGTGCCAAATGCATCACTCGCTGAGACGAAGATCCCCGACGCCACGCCGGGCATCATCGCGAAATTCGCATCCGGTGATGAGCAACGACTTCTTGCCAGGTTGAGGTACAACAGGCTGGTGGATGTTTTTACGGGGGTTACTTGTTACTCGCTGCAAAGCCATTTCAGAACAACTGCGCCAGGCATCGGGCAGGTGGAGACTGACGAGGTGTATCTCGGCGTTGACAGGCGGGGAGCACAGTACGTTATCCCTGTTCAGGCGAAGGGAGGAACCGACCAGATCGGCGTGATACAGATCGAGCAGGACATCGCGATCTGTGCGTCAAAATTCCCACTCCTGATCTGCCGACCGGTAGCTGCGCAGTTTCTCGAGAAGAACCTCATAGCGATGTTCCTGTTCGAAGCAACGGAACACAGAATCGCAGTTATCTCAGAAAAGCATTACCGTCTTGTGCCTCCGGACAATTTGACGAAAGAAGACTTGGAGTCTTACGGGAGACGGCCGATCGAGAACATCTGAACGGTTCCGTCTCGCCGACGCAGAAACTGGATTTTCCGCCACCGCCTGTCAGAGGAAGTGTTCGATCTCTTGGACCCGATAAAGCCACTTGTTCGTACGCTGCCGGCGTACACGCTGGCGGCGCTTGAGACGAAGATCAAGCTGAACCAGAACGAAAACCCGTACGAAATCCCGGCGGACCTCAAGGAGGAGGTGCTGCGCTTCGCGCTGGAGCGGCCGTGGGGGCGGTATCCGGATTTCGTGCCGGATGAGTTTCTCGCCCTTCTGGCAGCGCACGTCGGCTGGGTGCGCGAGGGTATGCTGGCCGGGAACGGCTCGAACGAGCTGATTCAGGCTATCCTCGCGGTTACGTGCGGGCCCGGCACGAAGGTGCTGATTGTTCAGCCGACGTTCACGCTGTACAAGCTCCTGAGCCGCATCAACGGCGCGGAGGTGGTGGAGGTGTCGCTACGCCGCGAGGATCTGGCGTACGACATTCCGGCGGTGTGCGCGGCGATTGACGAAAATGAACCCGGGGTAGTGATTCTCTGCTCGCCAAATAACCCTACCGGCAGCGCGCTCACGCTGGGCGAATGGCGGCAGGTATGCGAGCGGGCGCCCGGGCTGGTGGTGGCGGATCAGGCGTATGTGGAGTTCGGCGGGGACTGCGTAGCGCCCCTTCTGAAGGAGTTCCCGAACCTTGTAATGCTGCGCACGTTCTCCAAGGCGGGAACGCTGGCGGGCCTGCGCGTGGGGTATTGCGCCGCGTCGCCCGACATCGCGGAACAGATCGCCAAGGCGAAATTGCCGTACAACCTGAACTTTTTCTCGATGGCCGTTGCCGCCATGGTGGTGCGGAACTGGCACCGGTTCGAACCGGTCATCGCACGGATCCGTTCGGAGCGGGAACGGGTGTACGCGGCGCTCGGGAACATGGCGGGGGTGCGCGTGTATCCCTCCGCCGCCAACTTCCTCCTGTTCGAAACCGACCGACCACCTGCGGAGGTGTTCCGTGGTGTATACGACCGGGGCGTATTGATCCGCGACGTAAGCAAGTACCCGCTTCTCGGGAAGGCGCTGAGGGTGAGCATCGGCACGCCGGAGGAAAACGACGCCTTCCTTTCCGCACTTCGCGCGACATTGGGTGCGTGAGGCACGCCATGCCCGACCAGGCCCCGCGTCACGTTGCCGACATCGTTCCGGGTGAAACCGTGACGATGTTCCTCGCCCTGCGCGGGAAACAACTGAGGGAGCACGAGGGGAAGCCGTTTCTTCGTTTCGAGTTCGCCGACCGTACCGGGCGGATCATGGCGGTGACAAGCGACAACATGGACGGCTTCTGGCACGCCGCAGACCAGAACGACGTGGTGAAAGTGCGCGGGGTTGTCGGCACGTGGAACGGTAAGAAAACGCTGCGCATCCAGCAGATGCGGCGCGCAAAGCCGGGGGAATTCGATGCGGGGGACTTCCTTCCCCGCTACGAAGGGGATACGGACGCGCTCTGGAAGGAGCTTGTCGCGTATGCGGAATCGGTTACCGACCCGCCACTTCGCTCCGTGCTGGGTAATCTGGTAGATTCGGAAGAGATGCGTGGCCGGTTCCTGCAGGCGCCCGCGGGAAAACTCTGGCACCACACGTACCTCGGAGGCTTGGCGGAACATACGGCGAATGTGGTTGCCCTTGTGGATTCGGCGTGCAAACGATATCCTCTTGCTGACAGGAACCTCGCCATCGCCGGCGGGCTTCTTCATGATATCGGGAAGATTGAAGCGTTCGACGTCTCCACCACAATCGAATACGGGGATGCCGGGCGCCTTGTGAGCCATATTGTCTTGGGAGAGCGCATCGTCGCGGAGTGGTGCCGTTGCGTTCCCGAACTTCCCGCGGGCCACGCCGACAAGCTGTGCCATATCGTGTTGGCACACGAGCTTTCCGGCGATCAACGCTCTCCCATATCGCCCATGACGCTGGAGGCCGCGATCGTTGCCGCGGCGAACCAGCTTGACGCCACGGCCGGCGCGTTCGCCCGGATTCTCACGAGAGAACGCGATACCGGGCAAGCCTGGTCGGCCTGGGTGAATACACTCGAGCGGCACGTATTTCTGAAATGACCATGCCGTGGCGACGGTTCCCGCATGTTCCGCGGAACGCCAGATCGCCGACATCAGACGAGACGCAGAAGAGTCGCTTTCACAGCCGAGACTTGCCGTCCTCCTGTTCGCCGTCTATTATCAGAAAGATTGTAACCCCTTATCCTCCGCGCTGATAGTAATCTCAACGCCGATCGCCCGAACCGCGATTCTGGAGTAACCATGCCACGTTCGCTTGTCATTGTTGAATCACCCGCAAAAGCCCGCACCATCAACAAAGTCCTTGGACGCGAATTCGACGTTCGTTCCTCCATGGGCCATGTCCGGGATCTTCCTGAGAACTCGCTCGGGGTGAACGTGGAGGAGGATTTCCTCCCGCAATACGAAGTGCTTCCCAGCAAGCGGAAAATAGTGAACGAGCTGCGCATGGCCGGAAAGAACGCGGAACGGGTATACCTTGCGACGGACCCCGACCGCGAGGGAGAGGCGATCGCCTGGCACATTGCTGAAGTCATGCGACTGGGGAAAAACCGCACGCGAAGGATCACCTTCCACGAGATTACGCCGCGGGCAATCAAGGAGGCGCTGGACCATCCCACCGAGCTGGATATGCACAAGGTGGACGCCCAACAGGCGCGCCGCGTGCTGGATCGCCTGGTCGGATACCAGGTGAGCCCTCTCCTCTGGCAGACCGTGCGCAAGGGATTGAGCGCGGGGCGCGTTCAATCGGTGGCGTTGCGCATGGTATGCGAGCGCGAGGAGGAGGTTCTCGCGTTCAAGCCGAGGGAATACTGGACGGTACTTGTCGCGCTCAAGAACGGAGCCGTTGCGTTCGAAGCCGACCTCTGGAAGGTTGACGGCAAACTCGCGAAAATACCCGACGAGGCACACGCCAAAGCGCTGGTGGAGGAGCTTACCCGCGGTCAGTTTGATGTAGTGAGCCTCGAACGCAAGCGCCAGAAACGCCGCGCGTTCCCGCCGTTCATTACAAGCACGCTCCAGCAGGAGGCAGCCCGCAAGCTCGGGTTCTCCACCAGAATGACCATGAGCGTTGCGCAGGAGTTGTACGAAGGCGTTGAGGTAAAGGGCGAACTCACCGGTCTTATCACGTATATGCGGACCGATTCGACGCATTTGGCGCCGGAGGCGGTTTCGGCTGCGCGGCAGTACATCGCGGAGACGTACGGCAAAGAGTACGTTCCGGCGCGGCCGAATGTGTTCCGGAACAGTAAATCTGCACAGGAGGCACATGAGGCCATCCGGCCGACTTCGATGGATCGGCCGCCGGAAGCTGTTCAGGGCGAGCTTTCCCGCGATCAGTTCCGCCTGTACCAGCTGATCTGGAACCGTTTTGTCTCCTCACAGATGGAGGCGCAGGAACTCGACGTGACGGAACTTGTTGCGGCGGGCGGACGATTCCAGCTTCGCACGACCGCGAGTGTTGTCGCGTTTGACGGGTTCACGCGCGTCTACCTTGAGGGACAGGACGAAGAGAAAGAAGAACAGGAACATCCGATACCGCGTGAACTTATCGCGGCGTGGGACCGCACGGAACAGGGCGCCAAACGTTCCGCCGAGCCACTTCTGAACGGGTATGCACCGGCAAAGGTGCTCCCCGAGCAGCATTTCACCAAGCCGCCTTCACGGTTCACCGAGGCAACGCTGGTCAAAGAGCTGGAATCACGGGGAATTGGCCGTCCCAGCACGTATGCTCAGATCATCAGCACGATTCTCGATCGCGAGTATGTAGCGCGGAAAGAGGGGAAGCTGGTTCCGACAGAACTGGGCAAAATCGTGAATCGTATTCTGTCCTCGCAGTTTCCAGAAATCTTCAACAGCGAGTTCACGGCGAAGATGGAAGAGGAGCTGGACCGCGTCGAGCAGGGCAGCGATCACTGGAAATCGGTGCTGAAGGAGTTCTACAGCGGCTTTGAGGCGACGCTTTCCAGCGCAATGAAACGCCGATCGGAGATCAAGAAGCTCACGGTGGAACAATCTGACCGCGTGTGCGAGAAGTGCGGCAAGCCGATGGTCGTCCGGCTGGGGCCGAGGGGGCGTTTTCTGGCGTGTTCGGGCTTTCCGGAGTGTCGGAACACGGTTGCACTGGACACGGAAGCCGCGCCGCCGGAAATTCCGGTGCCGGACGGCGTCACATGCCCGAAATGCGGGAGCGGGATGACGGTGCGCAACGGGCGTTACGGGGTGTATCTTGCGTGCGAGAAGTATCCCTCGTGCCGTGGCGCGCGTCCTATTCCGACCGGGGTACCGTGCCCGCGGCCCGGTTGCAACGGGGAACTTGTCATACGGACTAGCAAGCGAGGGAAGCACTACTACGCCTGCGACCAGGCGGGCTGCACCGTCCTGTACTGGGATAAACCGGTTCCACTTCCGGAACCCGATCCGGCAACCGGCCTCCGGTTCCAGCTTGAGAAAACGCGGCGCGATGGCACGACCATCGTGTCTCCCGGTGTGTATCCCCCTCCGGCACTGCGGCGACGAAGTACCGCCGCCGAAAATCGGTCGGGTGCGCGAACAGGGAGCAGGTATTCGCGATCAGCCCGCGCCGGCACGAAGGCGGCTGAGGCCGAACCGACGTCCGGTCGGCGTGGAACGACATCGAGGAAATCGAGTCGAAGCAGCAGCGCTGCCGTTGGCGCGACACCATCTGCGGCGGGAAAAAGGTCGTCCGCGAAACGGTCGGCGGGCGGGACCGGCAACGCGCGGAAGTAAACGATCCGCCGCGGCGCCGGGGGGAAATATCTGATGCGAGCGGCTATCGGAGATTTCATTCAGTACCTCATCGGCGAGCGGAACTACTCGCAGCACACCGCCCGTGCGTACCGCGCCGACCTTCTGCAGTTCGCCGAGTACCTCGAAGAGGAACTGGCACACCCGCCGGCGCTGCGCGACCTTACCCGAGGATACGTGCGGACCTACGTCACCTGGTTGATGGAGACCGGGCACAAACAGCGCACGATCGCCCGCAAACTCGCCAGTATCCGATCGTTTCAGACATATCTTCAGCGGCATGATCTCGTCAGCGAGCAGGACTGGGGGCGGCTTGCGCCCCGCCAGCAGCAGCGCACGCTTCCGACGGTGCTGGACGCCGACCAACTGGCGCTCCTTATGACGTTGCCCCCGAATGAAGACCCGACGGGAGTGCGCGACCGGGCAATCATGGAGCTGTTGTACTCCTCCGGGCTGCGCGTGTCGGAACTCGTCGCGCTCGACCTCGAACACCTCGATATTGCCGAGGGACTGGTGCGGGTGCGCGGGAAAGGGAACAAGGAGCGCATAGTCCCCGTCGGAACGATCGCGCTGGAGGCACTGGACCGATACATCCGCGAGTTCCGCCCGCTGCTCATTCCTCCCGCATTGCGCCGCCGCAAGTTTTCGCCGCTCTTCGTGAGCAAACTCGGCAGGCGGCTCAGTGTGGAGCGCGTCCGCGCGATGGTGACAGGATATCTGCGGCAGGTGAGTAACTCGGAACATCTGGGACCTCATCTGTTGCGTCACGCCTGCGCGACTCATCTTGTGGAGCGTGGTGCCGGGTTGCGGGATGTTCAGGAGATGCTGGGACACTCGAGTGTGACGTCTACGCAGATTTACGTATCCGTGGCGAGCCGGCGGTTGACGCAGATTTACGGGAAGTCGCATCCGAGGGCTTAGGTCGCCCCGCGTGGTGATAAGATGGTGGCTACGGTTTTTGCGCGGCGTTTCGATACAGCGCGGCGAGATGCCGCGCCACTCAACGACCGCGCGAGAGAAACGCCGCTGACTATTGCACGCGGTGGCTGAGCGACCTGCCCTCCGGGCAGCCTGTCGAAGCCCCGCGTGCAGAGTGATGCGCGGTACCATCAGGAAAGTCAGAAAGGTGACACATGAACTACCCCGAAATCCATTCCACCACCGTCCTCGGCATCGTGCGGGACGGGGTTGCCGTTATTGGCGGTGACGGACAGGTGACGCTGGGCAACACGGTGGTGAAGCGGAGCACCGTGAAGGTCCGCAAACTGGCCAACAATACCGTGCTGGCGGGCTTCGCCGGTGGCGCTGCGGATGCGTTCGCCCTGTTGGAGCACTTCGAGGGCAAGTTGGAGGAAACCCGAGGAAACCTCGCACGGGCGGCGCTGTCTCTCGCCCGCGACTGGCGCACCGA